>Ga0214545_1002600_pt1 | contig 34808 bp, 19 predicted proteins | sample CNSS4metaG_FD_160064 | JGI IMG/M metagenome (GOLD analysis project Ga0214545, IMG submission 160064) | Root nodule microbial communities from cowpea collected in UCLA plant growth center, Los Angeles, California, USA - CNSS4 | ecosystem: Host-associated > Plants > Roots > Nodule | place: USA...
TGTCATGGCCCAGAAAATGACAGCAGAAGATTATGACAGTGCAACAACCAAAGTGAGCAGCCCAATAGCAGGGAGCAGGCCCAAACGTAACAACACCAAACCTAAACACCTAAATGACTATGACTGCAGTGTTAAAGGCAGAAGGAAGTAAATATTTTGAGTCTAAGGGCAAACTAGTATTTTCTCAGGTTGTTAGAATCTTTCATAGATATCTTTCTCTGTTATGGAAGAATATGGAGAGCACTATATGTATGATAGGTTCTTCATAAATAAAAAGGGAGAGAATTATCCAGCATTGCTTTTTCCTTATTCTGTTTTCTGCAGGAGGAAGCCTAACCTGCAAAATAGGCATTGCAGAATCTGAGATTGACTAAGACAGTGATAGATTAAACCATATACAGTGGAGGGTGTGTAACGATTGAAACAGCTGAGTGCATTGTCAGAAGTCAATAAAGCGGATGAAAATTTCAAATTCCCACCCTTTTCTAGATTGCTTTTGGAAGAAAGTTAATACAATTGTCAAACAATTGTTAACGAATCATATTTCTCTCCCTTCTATAATTCATCCTTCTTACTACAAGAGGTTAAAAAGTGAAATGATATGACGTGGATAGATCATATAATTGGTTACCAAGTTATGTAAAGAAAGGTATATTTTGACCAATAATGGTTGTATAGGAATAATTTTCGTCATTATTGGATGAGTATGAGTTGTTATAATAATCTCTGCTGTTCCCTCCCCGTGCATGGAAGTCTAAAGTTGTAGAGTCAAGATTCTAGTCATAGCTCATGCACTAATATTAAACTTGAATACAAATTGTCGAATGTGCACCAATCATATTATATTGCAATCATCAGTTGTAGTTGAAAGTGCTACAAACACTAAATTTTACACGTCCTTGTTTATGCACATTTCCCACCAAAATTTTCTGTTTTATAATCCACGCATCCCCAAGGCACTGCATTATTCCTTGCCAAAAGTGGTGTGAAGGGGCCTGTGGAAACATGTGTTATATTTGAAGAAAAATAAAGTAAAATTAAAACAGTGGTTCTGAAATAAGGGAAAAGTCTAAGTTTAGGTGAGAAAAAAATTGAAATATGTTGGTGAAGGTTGGGCCCCATGATATAGTTGCACGAATATTGATGTTATAGCTATCATGGTGAATGTTTGACAAAATATTTCACCTAGCTAACAGAGGTCAAACAATTAAGATAATCACGAGCCAGAAGAGATAGAAGGGTGGTAGATTTTAACAACTGTCAAGGAAAAGAGTCTGAAGCAGAGAGAGAGAGAGATAGAGAGAAGGTGGTAGTTGTCACATGATTTCCAACAGTACAAAAGGGACCAGCAGCGTCTGCATCCATTATGTAGGTTTATTGCAATTTAAAGGGAACAAGTAGCCTCTGTCTCAATTTTGTTATTCTCAATATTTCCATTTTTCCTTTCCAAACCAATTACTCTCTCTTCTACCATCTTCAACTTGTTCACTCTTAATTAATTATGGTATTGAATCAATGATTTGCCACAAACACATCCCTACCAAAAACCCTCCACCCATATGATCCAAGACTAATCCACACTTCAATCCGTTCATTCTGGAGATGACTGATATGAAGATATGTTTGGATATGCAGTTGAACACAACACATGATCTTTAGACTTCGAAGAGAAAGACATCATCTTCTTAGATGGTTAGTATTACTATTTTAGGAGAGAAAATAGGATAAACACTTAAAGATTATGCAGTTTGGTTATTTTTGTTTCTTTATCTCCTTTTAGTAGTGATTTGATCTATAAATTCTTCCCACTTTCTTTCCCATCTCCCTTTAGAGGTATTCTTAGGATCATGGATGTTCCTGAATTTCCTTTTCTTTTCTTGCCATAGCTCTTGTCCTCCAGTCGCTGCAGCTTGTTGAAGATTTCATAATCACTTGCCAACTTCTGCCCCAACGATAATTTTTCATTTTCTTTTCTTCTAGAGCGTTTTATCTAACCATGCAACATGCGTTTTGTGTATGATGAGTGAGACTGTACTTTGAAAATCTCTGATGTACTCATCATTTGTGTGATCATATATCTTGCTGTTATATACAAGGGTTGTGTGTGTTGGACACCTTGTTCTTATGCTTATCCTGTCCATTTCATCAAAAAACATACATACTTAGTTGAAAACTAAGAATTTGCATTGGTTTATGAACTTGTTATTTTTTAAATTATCTGAATTTTTTTTTCTGTTTGCCATGAACCTACTGGATGGAACCTGGTGTTATCAGTATAGTTAAATGAAAAATCACTTCTCATTCAGTTTATTGACTTAAAAAGTTAAACGAAACCTAGACGAATTCGTCTTCCCCCACAATTTTCACCAGTCTTATTGTTTGGATTTCTTCTTCAAGCCTTGATTTAATTTCTAACCCCCCTTCTACACGAGTCTTGAGTATTCCATAACTTGGTGAACTTTTTATTTTCATATAAAAGGCGCTTACAAGATAAATATGTTAGTTCATCTGAACCTGGCATTAATTAGATTTCTTTTTCACCTCTTACGCGGTAGAGAAGTTTGGTTGCATTATTTACTAGAGTCCTGATTTTCGAACCACTTCCACTTAATCAACAGTAAATTATATACATGTGCATCCATATACACATGCATGTATAATATTTGTCTAATGGGGATCCATCCAGTATAATAAATGTTTTTTGCCATAAATTTCTCACTTTAGTTACTTTACCATAAATTCATAGCATTTCCGTGCAGTTACTTGAACAGATTTAAAGCATAGTAATTGTTCGTTGAGAAATTACAGCCTGTCCTCACAGGCTCACACATTCTTGTTCACGTTACTTTAATATGCTGCACATTAAAATACTTCCTGTTTGTTTCAGACCTGAAATTCCAACTTTGTAAAGGACGAAAAAAGTCGATTGGTTGGAGGCAAAAACCCGTGCAACCACAAGTAAACATGTCAGAAGGACATGAGATTCATAACAATGAGGAAACTTCATCGGGATGTTCCCAGAAATGCTCTACATTTGACTTGAATGCAGAAGCTTGCAGTGACGATAACACTAATGGTAATGCAGAAGAGGGGTATGAGTTCACAACTAACGACAATAATATTGAGAAAGTAAAGGAGGAGGGAACTTCAGGAAATGGAAGTAGCATTTCAAGAGAAGGCAATGACAGAAGAGGAACGGTGAGACAATATGTTAGATCCAAGATGCCTCGGCTTCGGTGGACTCCTGAACTTCATCATTCATTTGTGCATGTTGTTGAAAGACTTGGTGGTCAAGACAGTAAGTACTTGTTACTTCTTGTATCTTCTTCCAAAGCATCACTACTCATATGAAAGAGTTAACACGTTTCATTGAACTCTGCATTACCTGGCGCAGGAGCAACACCCAAGTTGGTGCTTCAGCTAATGAATGTGCAAGGACTCAGCATTGCTCACGTCAAGAGCCACTTGCAGGTACCACAAATTGAAGTTTGAGAGATAAATGCTCTTTTGAATTATCTTTTATCCTTAAAGTGCGTTTTCACAAGTATAATAAATGTGCAGGTCGTCAAAATTTGTTCATTTCAAATGATTTAGCAAGTATTTGAAAATGTTATTCAAGCCTATTTTATCATATCATGATAGTTCTTCCTATAAACTATATGGGTTACTTTTGTTGATGATGTATATATAATCAACATTCAACTTTTTTTCAGATGTATCGAAGCAAGAAACTTGACGAGGTTGGGCAAGGTACTACACTACCATACTGAGTTCTTATAATTTGTAATGATAATGAGTTCTAACTTGCTATTTAGTTTTGCTAAACTTAAACTGAACAAGGATATCGACGGAAGGGGTTTTTCCAATAACGAATACTGAATTAATCAAAATGATGTAGGTAGTAAGGATTTAGGGTTAGGGTTTCTTTGTGTTAGTGAAACACATATTCCTTGAACTTTTTACAATTCAGTTATGTTTTGCAGTACTAAGTCAAACCTATAGGTGGAACCAAAACCAAAAGTTACGTAGGTCTGTGATACTCCATGAGTCCATGAGTCCTCAACAACATCTTAAGATGGGGAATGGTGGAATCATTCTGGCAACTCAATTCAACAAACATTATCATTTCCCAAGTCACACTGATTCAAGGTAACAGAACAAACTTTTATTTGCATCTAATTTGTTCAAGAAAAAACGAGTATTACATCTACATATAAAATACTTTTCATTTTTTTTTCGTTCAATTATAATTTATATACAAGCTGTTAGTTTTTATAATTAAATACAATTTAATAACAAAGTTGTGTTTACCCTTTTCCCACAAATTCTTGTAAATTACTTCTTTCGTCTTAAAATTAGCACTCTTTCTCCCCTACAAGTTTTTCTATTTTAAAAATTACTTTCTTTATTATCTTTAGTTTAACTCCTCACTTCTATCAATATTCTCTCTTTATTAACTATTATTAGTTGAATGTTACGGATATTTTAGTATAAATATAATAATAGTTAAATATTTATAAATATATTTCCAATAACTTTAAACCGATGGGAACCCTTTGAATAAGTTACTACAAAAAAAAAAAAAGTGGTCAGATAATTGCAGATATTGTTGAAATTCTTGGTGTTCTTACAAAACGAAAATTTAACAAAATTATTTCATAGTAACCCATGTCTGCAATTCTTTCTAGGCAGCAACAATGGTACATCAATCATCAACCTTTTATAAAATCAATAGGTTGTGGCCAAATTCAGCCAAAGGATACAACTACGAGACCAAGCAAATTGCTTGAAGAAAAAAGCTGGCTTCCGTTAGAAATTATAAACAATCATCAATCCAAGTTCCAGAAGTTACCTGCCATTGTAGCTCCTAAAAATGGATCACAAGCAGTTAAGCCAGATGAATGGAGCTTCGTGAACAACACAAGCGTCACAGAATATTTATCTAACAAATCCGATGAACCTCGCAACTATTCCAACAGTTTAAAGCTAGAATTTGATCCACCATTTCGGATTAAGGTAAATTAACTTACTAGGTTTTAACAAAAATAAGAACATTGTGCATCTTGTTTTTTCAACATAACGCGGAATTATTTGATTTTTTATGCAGAAAGACGAGCAAGAATTACCTAATTTGCAACTGGGTTTGAGTTACACAGTTGCAAGCGATGGTGGCAAGCTGGATCATTACAGAGAAACCCAAGAAATCAGCACTAAGCTTTCACTTTCTTAATGTTAATAACCCAGATATTATAGCTAATTATATAAATAGAGATCATATATCCAAAAAAGAAGAATAGATTCACAAGATCGATCAATGTCTGTACAAGACAAATACATGCTGGTGCTTTTTAATTTGAATCTACATAGGATTTGATTGTAAAAGGAATTGTTTCAGGATTGACACTGAGTTAGTATTATCCATTTTTGTGTGCAAATGATTGCTTAGATGTGAAGCTGCAAGAAAAAATGATGGAACAAACAGTGAGAATATGGTGGTCTTGCTTTGCAGCTTCATACTTCACTTTGCATTAATCAAATGAAAAATTTATCAGTTGATCCCTCCACCATCTCTCTTTCCCATTCAAAATTCTATTCCTACATTTACATTTCTTTTTTTCAAGAAAAAAAAATTATAGACAGAAGGATGTACATATTTACATCTTAATGGCTAAATAAAATTAACAACTAAAATCTTTTTTCTTCTTTTAGATTTCTCACAGTTTTTATTTTATGTACTTTGCATATATTAGGTAAAATTAAGAGAAAAAGAAAAGATATAATTGATTAAAAAGAAGTATTGATGTTATTTGATCTTAAAAAATTTCGTAAGAAAAAAAAATGAAGAAAAGTAACATTTCTTTTATATCATGTGTTTAGTTGTTTATAAAGCATGGCATTGTCAAAGCACTTCCAGAAATATCTTGACTAGTTTAGAATCAAAATTCATCTTGAGAAAATAGAAAAGAGGAATGTTAAAAAGACGTATGTTGTTGACTTTTTATAAGTTATATTTGGGATGAATTATATAAATGATTCTTCCTTTTTTAACTTTTATTAATTAGTTTAACTTTTTATCTTTAAAAATAAATTATTTAAATCTTTTAAGTTTTTATAATGCTGTAAAATGTTGATTTCACTAATTTAATTCTATTAACAAATTAACCCTTTTCTATTTCTTATCTTCTTCCTCCATCCTCCTTTTTTTTTCACTCCTATCCTTTTTCACCACACTTATTCTATGTTGTTTTTCATCTATTTACTATTCATAGAGATGAATTTGCTGAGTAATTCCTTGTTCATTTCAAATCATTCAGGGGCGTTCAAGAGTAATGATTTGTAAGATATAATAGAGGATCTCACCGACTGACGGTGCTAGATATATTAAATTATTAAATATTTTATCTTTATCTATTATATTAAATTTTTTTATTATTATTCTTTATTTGTATTTTTGGCTTAATCCATATTTCTTTTATTATAAATATAGTATTATGTGTATTTTTTTCATAAGGAATATTAATATTAATAATATTTTCACTGTATTCAATAAGATGCAAACGTGATTACCGTTTATATAGAACGTTTTTATTGAAATACCCTATAATTCTTTTTGTGGTGGTTGCTAGTTTATTTAGTAGTTTAGTTTGGGCTTGATACGGTGTTGTAGTGCGAGGTGTGGAAATATCTTATTATTTATTTACTTTTTAAATACTAATAACTATTTTTATATGTTTTTTATAAAATTATTTTAATACTTATTTCTTTTCTCATCCAGTTATTTTTCTTATTTGTTTTATTTTATTTTTAATAAATATAAATTTATTTTGTATATTAACTTAAAAATATTATAATATCATCATCTACTAATATAATATCATAAATATTTAAAAAATAAGTACACACAAGTGTGGTAGTGTCTGTATTTATACTAATATAGTAATAGTATTAATCATAATAATAATTATTTATAATAAATAAATAATATTAGTGGCAAGGACAATTTTGTAATATTTCTCTTCTATCTATTGAAACTTTCTTTTTTTAATTTATTACATCACTCAAATCATTTAAACTTCATCTTTAAATTCACTCAAATTAACATCCAAATCTCTTAAAACAAATAATACAAACTTCACCTCCAAATCTATTTAAATACGTTTAAATTTATCTATTCACCCACTTCCAAATTCATCATCTTAAAAAGAACACACCCTTAATCTTGACCTTAACCTTAACCTCGTGTTCTTCTTGTGTAATTTGTTCTTTCATTTCTCATCACAACCAACATCTCATTTTTCTTCTTTTTGAATTTAAATTATACTTTTCATTGTTCTTCCTTTTGAATTTAAATTTTCATTGTTCTTCCTTTTGAATTTAAATTATACTTTTCACAAATTAACTTTATGAAACTAATATCCTATTTTCTTGTATTTATAATTGTTAGAGAATTTAAATATAAGTTTTATAATACATGGGATAAAAAAAGTTAAATACTATACGAAAAAAACTCATACATTCATTATTTTAAGATTTTAAATTAAAAATAATATTTTCTTTGTATTGTCAAAACTTTCCCTTGAATAGAGGCAATTAATTTGGAACTACAAATCTGAAAGGTGGCTCTTAGATAATTGATAAGGAGTATTTGGTGGAAGCAGGTGGAGAAGAACGTGAGGTTTTCTGACAGGATGAGGCGGGAATGTCTTGGGTTGGCAGAAATAGTAATAAACTTCATCATCTTGATGTGTGTCCCACCCATACCCTCTTAACTCACAACACTCCTCTCTACATCTTAAGTTCTCAACCAAGAATTGCTGTAAGGTAGGACCATCACACTGCTCATATCATATGCTACCGATCTCACCCAGAATCACTCCATTTTTATTTTCTTCTCTTACTTTTCATTTTCTTTAACTTTATTTCTCGTCTTGTACAAATTATATGTAAACACTTTAATTTTTAGATTTAGATGTATGAAAAACAGGAAAGGAGAGATATGATTATTTTAAATATCTCTCAAAATTGATCTTTCAGTCAGAGTATGTTCAATTAATGTTTAAATTTTTGAATTTTGTTTTAATAAAAATTACAAATCAAATCAAACACGCCCATGGTTAAGATGCCTTTGATTTACGAAAAAAAAAATTAAAAAGAAAATATGCACGTTGTTGCCAGTTCTCCATGTATGGACTCAATTCTTTCTTCTTTTTTTTAATCAGTGATGGATTCAGTTCTTATCATCCTGTTTTCTGGACCAACCACCTGTGCTAAATCTAGGGCCGATGTTTCTCTTTGAGCATATTCGTTACTGTTATTAATATGTAGCATTCCAAGATGTCTGTCCCCAATTCAAATTCAAATCCAACCTCAACTACCTGTTTTTCTCGGCTTCATTATTCACAAAAGTCATTGAGCGATCTGGAAGAACTTCTCAAGTTCCTTTGCAGAATGAACTAGAGCTTGAAATTTTGAACAAAGGCCAAATTTTAATCTGAGGAAATATCAGAACTTTTTTACCCTGTTTGGAAAAACTTAGACCCCACTGCAATTGATCAAAGGTTTTACTTTCTTACTTTCATGATAGATTTGATGACAGTGATTTAGAATTCAAAATTGGATTTAGGGCACATTAAAAAATGTTTTAATGAGATTACAATTAAATTAAATTAAATCTTGAAACATAATCTGTAACAACACAAACATTAGTGACTACTCCAATCAAGATATGTGGCAGTGAAAACTTGAAGTATGTCAAACGGTTCAAATATCACTGCATTTGAAAAGCATAATCACTTGAAAGAAAAAGTACATCATAAAGGGAATAGCATCTATATAGTTCACAATTACATGAATACATCAACTATGCAATTGATTAAAATATCTTTGTCCTGTTGCCGTGCCAGATTTGCTAAAAGCATTACATAATTTTTCTCAATCTAGAATTCATCTGATGTACGTACTTGTCCTCAAAGTACTGAGGAATGCCAAACTAAAATATTTGAAGGATTCTTTTCTGAGTATTAAAAAGGAAAAGATCAATAGATCATGGATAATAGTAATCACTTGTGCCAGTTAACATAAAAAAAATGCTGATACCAAGAGGATCATTCCTCGGATCAAGAAGAAAAAAGTTGCAAACACTAAACCAACATGAAGAAAGACAGACACACAGTAGTAGCCGATATACACTTCTGTTGGGCAGGTTAGGAAATCTTGATTCCACCGAAAGCGCCACTAATCCAGAAGAGGCTTTGCTTTTATTCATCACAAAAAGTTAACTTTGATTTCTCTATAATCAATACAGTATCACCAAAATCAACGGGATGCAGGGCTTGAAGCGAACAGCTGGAAACAAAATTCAATAGAAATGAAAAAATAAATAATAAAGGCAGGATAGTTTATAAGAAAGTAATAAAGAGAATTGATGTTTGGGTCTCCAAGCAATGTGTTTACATTGTTTCTAGTCATGTAAATATAATCTTTAAAAAATTGATGCAGATGTACTCTTTTTGAGGGATTGATGTAAATATAACTGATTGAGTCAAATTGAAAGTTTAACGAGATCAATTGACTTAAAGAAGTTCTAAGGTCTAAACTGATGTAAATCCACTCTTTTGGGATGAAAACATCGACCCAGGTGAAAATCTAAAACACCCCCAAATGTTTACTAATGCTATAATGCTAAAATTACATAAGGTGAGAACCTCATACCACAAGCAAACTGAAAATTCGGGGCGCCTAAAGCTTGAACTGTAACATGATATTGAGTTTCATGCCAAAGATTTAGTGCTTAGATTTATGCGTCGGAAGTTCCTGCAGAGAAAGGTAAATGTGAATTTTTCATCTTTGCGCTGCCAGAGTTGAGGTACATAAATTTGGTCAAAAGGATTTGCTAGGTTACCTGAGAATAGCGTACATGATCATGATGCAAATTTGAAGTTTTCACTATTGTTTCCCACTTGAGATTACCAGATGTTGCATTAGAATCATGCCTCTTAGCTTGGGATTGAGTCCCTTGACTCGAGTGCAGGAAAGAATTCTTCACAGAAACTAAAGGCAGGGCACGCCAAAGCCAGGACTCGGAAGGTGATTTTGGTAATGGTGGGGGAAGAGGAGACACGACAGAATCAGCACTATGCTTTCCTGAGTCATTAACTAGAACAATTTGCTGGGCATTGATCTTTGAATCTTCAACTAATGTCCCTTGAAAAAGTGACAAGGACTCGGGTTCTTGGTTAATATTTTGATCGGTTGTCAATCCTTCAGTTTTGCCTTCTTTGGCTGTGGGATTCAAAATTCTATACAAACTTGGTGGAATGGAATCTAAAGAGTTTAACACTTCAGTATCAAACGTGACCTTTTCTTCCACAGCATATTGTACTTGTTTTATATCTCCAGAAGATCCTATGGAGGAATTACTTTCTTTCCCCCTTCTTCTCTCTAAGTCTGCAACCATGGTATCTACCCTCCGTTTGTTATCCAAAGAACTTACATTTGAAGATGGTAAATTCGCTGTGCTGACTGTATCTATGTACAATGTCTTTTCAAGAGTGAGACTACCCGAATACGAAGTTTTTTTGTTTCCTTGGAACATCACATCTTGAACATTTCCAAGCACACCGCTGTGGAATTTCACCTTGCCAAACTTGTAATTTTCAGCCTCTTTAGAATCACCAAGCAACTTGACGCCACGAAAGGGAGATTGAGGTCTTCGAGAGGGAGATATACCAGTAGCAGCTGCTCTTGAGCGACGGAAGGGAGAGAGTCTACCTGGAAGCAATTCACCTGAATAGTTAAATCTGTTTGATTCACTTGTCAATTTCTTTTTACCCTCTTGCTTGTCAGGTGATGGTGCCCTGGAGTTAGATTTATTCCTGTGAATTGCATCCCAAGCCTGCAGAAAATACTGATGATCGTAAGTAAATATGTCAAACAAAACCACTTGAGCTTGCTGATTCAGGGTTGAAGGTGAAAAGTAGGTCCATTTTTCTTACCTTCTTTACCGCTGGAACAGGGCTGAAAGATCTAATATGAGAAGTTTTGTTAGGTTTCACAACCTCACTGGCTGAAGGCAAGGAAACCTGGCTTTTCATTTTCATCGCAGCCACAGGATTCAATAAGCACAATGAATTCCTGATATGTAATTGAGGTAGCAACCCGCAGCCTTTGGCTGCAATATTAGAAGAGTTGTCATATTCGTTATCATCACCTTCGTCTTCACTTTCTTCCTCTTGACTTTGGCCAGTGTATGGTATAATGGCAGTGTTGTGCTTATTAGACAATGGCTTCTTTTCCTCGCGAATGAATTTGCTAATATCTCTAGGTTGTTGTTCTACTAGTACAGATTGCTTTTTTGAAGAATATTGAGGAGGCTGAAGAGTCATAGCCTTTGCAGCAGGCAAGAATCGGCTCATCATGAAGTCTATAGTTTGTTGATCTGTGGAAAAGGTTCCAGACTTGTTTGCGCCCATACTTTCTAACCCGCTTACACCACTCACACTACAGTTCATGGAGAATGATTCTGTATGTGACAGTGTTTCGAGAGCATCTGAAAAAGCATCATTATCATCATCATCATCATACCTCACATTGGACCTTCTGTTCTCAACTATTTTCTCTATCTTCTCTGCTTTTCTCTCTTTCTCGGTGTCTACTTTTGCCACACTGACGTTGAAGGACTTGGACTTATTTGAGGACTTGAATTTACTCGCAGCTTTATTTTCCCTTTCCGATGGTTGTTTGGTAGCATTGGTTGAATTTCCCGGGGGAAGCCTTGGGCTTGGAGTGATTGAAGTGGCCTTGGGGGGATGAGGCTCAGATCCACCATTGCCCTTGCGTCTTCCAGGGATATGCTCCCAATTGAAAGGAACTGCAACTGGTTTTGTTACCTGATCCAAGGTCGTGTCTGATTTGTGGTATGGAAGACTGTGACGTTTCTCTAGAATCTTTTTCCTTGCTTCCGTCAAGGACGGTGATGTGGCAGAAGCACGTCTCACAGACATGAGAGGGGCATTGATATTCAATTTCCTTTCAGCCATTTTGTTCAAAAATTGAACAACGGGTCACACCCTCTCAATCACAAGTTCACGATTCAGGACGAATATCATACACTAATCTTCAGCAGCAGACCAAAACGATTAGATAATAAACCTCCTAGCAATCATGAAAACCTGAAAACAATAGGACTTAAAATGAGAAAAGAGAATCATCAAACACACAAACACACACGATTACAGGAAAAATTCAGATGGAAGTCAAGAGATCATGAAAAAGCCTATTTTTATCCTCTATGACCCAAACAGTCAATAATTGCAGAAACATTAGTACCATAATGAATGAACTTAACGGCGCAAGAACAGCGCGAAGTTCTTTTATCCGTCAAATTTAATGACCCTAATAATAGTACCGAAAAGAGAAAAGAATTAAGTTAAAGTGACAACGAACTAAAGAAGAAACCTCTTCAACAACATAGTGGATATGGCCACAGAAGCAACCAAAAAAAGGAAGTAGTGGTTTCCCTCAGCACTACTCAGCAAGTAGTACAAGCTTTTGTGAAGATGGCGATGCAGAAATTGAGAAAATAGAGAAAGAAAGAAGGAGTGAGAAAGATGAAAGGCAATAATAATGGTTGGTTGCAAAATTATGGAAATGGTGAAATGAGTAGGACGTAAGAAAAATCAGAGAAGATTGAAGGTGATAGATAGAGACTCGAGCTTTTAGTATTTCTTCTATTGCTTTTGTTTCAAAGTATTTCATCAGTTACCGGTGTGGCCGTGTCTGACTCGTGAAACATTAGCGAAAATAGTGGACAGTAATTGGACTCAACTCCAAATCACTTCGTAAGAGACACTGCACTTTTTCGATTGCTTCAATATCCTCGTATTTTAATAGAAGTGACTAATTTCACAATGTAAATTTTGTGAGAACAGTAGATAAAATTTGAGAGCGTGATGAAGGCAATGGGAAAGTTTAAATGGAAAGTGATGGGCCACGGATGCATCGTGAAGAACAGTTAGTAGTAAGAAAGAGTCGTAACTCTAATAAAGTAGGTTGTGGACCGACCATATTTAAAATAGACAACTCCTCTCTGTGAGTGACTGAGTCCACGTTACTTTTAATCATTATATCATTTTCAATCATTTCGTTTTTCGAAACAACGTCTTCCTCTTCCCCAAAACCCGAGCACTGAAAAAACCAGTACTGTAAATAAGTTTTCTTCCTATTAAAACTCAAAAACATAACGCGACAAACTTAGTTTTATCTTATTTCATTTCTTAACTTTCTATGTCCTACTAAACAAATATTAAAGAGCTAAATATATTTTTATACATTAATTTTTACTAAAAATTAAAATTTATTTATGTCTAAAATTTTAATATATTTTTATTTTTAAATTTTAAAAATGAATGAATATAATTATGTTAATTCAATTATGTTAATTTTTTTTTGAAGTGTCGAATATATTTTTCAATAGATATTGAACTAAGTATGTATTAAATAGTGTAAAAAACTTCAATACTAATATGAAAAACGTTCGACACATCAAAAAAAAATTAACATAATTGAGTTAAAAATACTATATTCATTTTTAAAGTTTAGAGATCAAAATGTATCGAAGTTAAATAAAAACGAATTCCAATTTTAAATCAAAGTTCGGGAACTAAAAATATACTTAACCCAATACTAAATATATTATTTTTCATGAATTGCAAGTGGCAGATTATGATATCAACATATACAAATTTGACGATGAAACAGTGATTAGTTGTAGTGTAGGAAAAATCTAGTGCAATGAGATGCTGAAGTAAATTGAATCGTAATGATGTGAGCACATTTATCAGTTATAATAATGCTAAGAAATCTTAAATTAATATACGTAGCATATTCTCACTTTGGTAGAAACGAATGGGTTTGGGATCTTATGATCACATGACGGTCGTTGAAAGGTCTGGCGATTTTCCGTTTTATTGAGGGTCAGGATCGTAAATATACAATTTAAATCAATGGTTCTTTTTCATTGCAATCAAATTATTTCTCTATCGTTGAAAAAAATGCAAAAAAAAAAATATAAAATGCATTTTTGGTCTTTAATTTTTTTACTATTTCCGTTGTTTTATTTTCAATGCCCCAGTTTTATCCTCTAGATGGTTTATAAAATATTTTATAAAAAAAATAAACAGTGATTTTAATTAAAATTAAAGGACAAAAAAAATGCATTTCAAAATTAGAAAACCTAAAGTCAAAGAAGATCTTTAAAGAAATTAAAATTGAACTTTTATTAATCATCTTTATCCATTCTATAAATAAAATTTTACTTATGTCTAATTTTGTTCTTTAAACTTATTTTTTACATATCTGCTTCAAATATATCAAAGAAGGTTAAATATGTTTTTGGTCCCTCAAGTTTCAGCGAAATTTAGAATTAGTCCCCCATCAAAACTTTTGACCAATTTAGTCCTTCATCTTTCAAAATGCGTGAATTTAGTCCTTTTAACCAAATTTTGTTAAGTTTATCTGACGTTTCAAGCGCATTTCATGATAGTATTTAAGTTAACATTGAAGTAAAAATGTGTCAAACAGTATAAATAATTTAAATACTATCATGAAATGCGCTTGAAATGTCAGATAAACTTAACAAAATTTGGTTAAAAGGACTAAATTCACGCATTTTGGAAGATGAAGGACTAAATTGGTCAAAAGTTTTGATGAGGGACTAAACCCAAATTTCGCTCAAACTTGAGGAACCAAAAACATATTTAACCCATCAAAGAAAGATATCGATGGAAAGTAAAGGAAAATCTTTTACTATTAAGCCTTCGTTTGTATTTTTAAATTTTATCTTTCTTTTTTGTCTACTTTATATATATATATATATATATTAATTCAAAGTAAAAAATATTAATTTTTCATAATCATTGATTATTTATTTCACTTGAAAAATATTATTTTTTCTATGATATAAAGTTTTTTCTGCAAATATATAAAAACAAGTTACATAATAAATATGAATAAATTTTAAGAATTGAATTTTAAACAACAATTCAATAGCGGGCGGTCTCACACACCCAACAAATGATAAATTCTCTTACGATAGACTCAAACTCGTACTTTTAATTTCATGTTAAGAAATAAATTTTAAGTTTAACTTAATTTTACAAAATTAACTAATTTGTAAGATAAAATTTACACTTATTTCTAAACTATAAAATTGTTTATCTTTAATCGATCTGAAATCACATTTTTAGAAAAAAGATAAAAAATGAAAGAAACAATAAAAAGAAAAGAAAAAGAAACATTTAAGTACTAAAATACAAAATATTTTAAATTTATAATTAAAATACAATACTTTATCAAGTTTGTTCAGTTGAGTTGGAAAAAATATCAAAAATCAAATTAAATATAATTAATTTAAATACCAGATAAATATTAACTTACTTTGATTTGATTCGAATTTTAGAGTTGATAAGTTAATCTCGTGAAAATCCTGCATAAACTAGTAGCACAATTCTTGATTGAATCTCTGGTTTTAGAATGAGTTGTGGTATATAATATGAGAAGGTTACACGTTGACTTATTGCAACGTAAAAGTCCATGGAATATTTACACCCCCAAAATTCCAGAATGGTGTGTAAGTAGCAGAGTGTGTACCATACTTGGAAGTTGGAAGTAGGCACCACCAATATGTGAAATTAAATCCCACACCATTGACTATCCCACAGAGTGGAGGCATTTATTAAAAAGAAAAAAAAAAATAAAAATAAAAAAGTGGTGAGAGTGCTTAGATCACGGGACACAGATTGGGTTGGGAACATGAATATGTTAGAAAAAGGGATCTTGCGTCCCACGAAGATGGGGTCATTTTAGGGTTTCTGTCTCCCATTTTTGACTTAGCACGTGCCTCACGCCCCTCTTTCTTCTTTAACCCAACCACTTTCCGCTTTCTAATCAAAATAACGCAGCCATGAAAACGATTGACCCATACACATTCAACATCATCCTTCCATGTGCACCACAAAACTTCACACATGCCAAACATTTCAAATTCTAAAATGCACAGATTCTGGAATTTAAATCCAATTATGTCCTTAATTGCCGCTTAATTATCTTCTTATTCTTCTTTTCCTTCAATTTCGCAATTTCAAATACTGTTCAGTACAATATGTCTCTAAACCTCACGTTTAAAGCACGTGCGTACTAAGTAAATAAAAATATAGCCGCATTTTCATCTCCAATTCTTATTTATGTATTTTTTTAAAATAATATATATATGTTTTCTCTAAAACTATTATCATAAACTGGTTAAAATAGCTCTAATATCTTGTTTTTCTAATATACCTAATGAACTAAGTTATAAAAGCTCATTTATTTACCCTGTCAAATATATTAACAGTGGAAGAAGTTGATCCCCTGCAAAATAATAAAATATGGTTTAAATTTCAGTTGAAATAAGTGCTCGCATTTATATGGATTAATTGCCCATAGATTACTTCTCATGAACAGAAATTTGTAAGAAAAAAAAAACTTCAATTTTGTCAAATATATTTATGACAAATTTAATTATGTAAGCGTATTTATGACACTATTTAAAATTAACAAATTTCCGTTTGACAAGTTGCAAAATGAATTTAACTAGAATATCTAACAATTTATTTTTTGTTGGTTGTCTTTCATTAATAAGTTGGAAATTCATACGATTGTAACTTATGGCCAAGACTTTTAATAAGATGCGAATTTTGAGTTGAATTTTGAAGAAATTTCCCTCCCTCCGTGTGAAAGTGTTTCTAGCATTAGAGATAAACCTACATTACATGAATGAGTGTTGAATATAAAAATAGTGAAATCGAAATATTTTATACACTATTTGAGCATAGATTTAGGAAATCTTGCTCTTTAGTCAAAAAGTTAAAGTGTGTGATTTTTTCTTTCCTTTGCAGCAATTAACAAATACAAATTCAATAACTTAATCAAAAACAAGTTCTAAGATTTTACGATTGTGGGAAAAGAGTCAGAAACAACAGATTCAATAAGCAAATATACAATTTTTTTCAGTTCTATTTAGGCAGATTGAAATATTGCAGAAGCAACAGTTAACATGAAAATTTGGTGCAATTTGTAGAGACTAACAGAGAATTGTACAACAGGGTGGGTCGTGTTTCAATTTATGTGTATGGGGGAAGAATAAAAGAGAAATTGTAAAATAACTGTATCTAGCTCGAGAAAAAAAAGTACTTTGACACCACTTTTTCTAAATAACATTCATTACATAACTATTTTTTCTCATAAAATATTATTATTATTATTATAATAAAATATTAATTTATAGGGATATAGATTCATGGAAAAGAGAAGATACTCGGTGCTCCTATAGTATCTATCCTTATTATTTTGATATTTTGATGGGTGGATGAAGAAATGTGATAGGGTGCAGGAAGTAACACTGTAAAATAATACTAAAATAGAAACATAAGACTTGGTGAGAAAACTAAATGGGTTAGGATCGGCCCATAATTCCAATAAGCAAGATAACTTTCTTTTTCTTTATTTAAGAACGTTTATTTTAGGGTAGACAAAACAAACTTCTTTTTAAAAGAGATTTTAATTTATTTTTAGTTAATTAAAAACAGTTATCTTTTTCTTAATTATAGCAAACAGAGGTGAATAAAATAGAAGAAAATATATCATTTTAATCAGAATTAAATATATTTTTATCTCCAAATTAATATAAATATTGTTGTTTCCTCCTTGAACTAAATTATAAATTATATTTTTTTTATACTTCAATGTAATACATTATTTCTAAGGTAAAATGTTTTTCATTAAAAAATAAGTTTGACATTTAACTAAAATATAAGTCCAACATGTTATTTGTTCTGAATGAATACATTAAGTAGTGACTAAATATTTTGAAATTTAATTTATAGACAAAGCACATTTTTTTATAATAATTTGGAAGAAAAAACATATTTAACTCTTTAAATTAATATTATTATAGAAAAAATATTTAAAAATATTAATTTAAACTAATCACATGATATTTGTAAATTAAAGACAAAAATGATAAAATTGAGTGTTCTTAATTATGTGTGTTTGTTCAAGAGTCTCTTTTCTTTTTCTTTCTTTAAAACTTTTAAGCTTTTAAAAAATTCAATTTTCACTGTCATATTAAATTCAAACAAATTTTACAATCATTTCATGACTTTTATAATATGACCAGAGCACAGTCCTTTTTATATGAAACTCATTATCAAATATCAATTATTTATAGTTATTTTTTTTCACAAATATGCCTGTTTTTTTATTGGGGAGAAATGGTGAAAATTGTTGCTTATCTTATAAATCAGCTTCCTTCCTCAGTGCTAAACCTGCTCATCCTTGAGACTTATCTACACAAATATAAATTCTTTATTGTTGATTCTTTACCTTCGAAAAACGAATCCTTAATTGTATTGATTATGTCCATATCACAAAGAATTAGCTAAATAAGCATGATCTATGTATAAAGCAATGTATCTTTTGTTGGTTACTTCGATTTTAAAAGAACAAATAGGTGTTGTGATCTTTCTATGAATCCGAACCTTATTAGTATTTATAGGAGAATTCTATATCTTCTCTTTAAAAGAAAAGTCATACCGAAAATGATGTATCAAAGGAAAGAGTGGAATGTATAAAATAATTGAATAAATTTTTTGATCAAAGAACTAAAAGAGGTTATGACAATGTTATCAAAATTAAGGTCATTAACTGACATCTCTTGAAACTGAGCCTAGTGCATATATTATATCATAGCCTATGTTATTGAAGTTGCTCATATCATACCAATCGTGCAATCTAACAACAAATAACTTTATAAGTAATCTCAAATTCTATTTTGGGACAATTCTCATCAAACCCTCTTCATATAGCAAACATTATTTTTAGTATACACAAAAGATCAAATTAGAAATTTCTAAAAAATTAAATTCTTTAGTGGTAACCATGTGTCATATGCATTAGTTAATTAATAATTTATCTATTATATTTATATCCTAGTAATGTGCAAGATGTATTGACTTGTCTAAAGTAAGAAATATATGTGTGAATAATTGGAAACCCTTCAATAGAATGTTATTGGAAAACTTGTCTCATTATCCAAAACAAAAAAGATAGCCGTAGATAAGTATTCATAGTAAAACTCAACTTATGATAAAAGTTAGCTATTAAAGGTGTTAGAAATTTAAGTAAGTCTAAGTCTCACATTAAGTAAAAATGAAAAAAGGGAGCATCATATAAGGATGAAAACTCATAAACCCATTGTCTTAAGATTTTTGGTTGAGAATAGTGTCAATGTCTTATGTGATTGGGTTCAGATCTTATTGGTGTTGTATCCCCCAGTAAAACTTTCTCTATAGACCCATCAAAAGGATATACACAAAGGTATGGTGTTAGTTACCAAGTGACTTTTGCATTGGATGAGAAGATCCATACAATTTACATTCTTAAGCCTAAGGTAGCAAATATTTATAGCAACTTAATGTTAACATTAAATTCCTCAATAAAAACTTATAGAAATAGTGTATATGGTCTTACACTTGGAGTTGTGTGGAAGAGAAACTTGTTGGTTGTTAAGAAAGTCGATCTTTTAAGACTTGGTTTGGGAGATTCTTTTCAAGAGTGAATATTATTTTAGGTAAAGTAATTTAGACCATACTTTGTTTATAAGACGAGAAAAAGGAAAGCTAACAATTATAATTGTGTATGTTGCTCACATCCTTAAGAATTGAAAGCATTTGAAGCATATTTTGTTGCTGATTTCAGATGAAGGACGGAAGGGAACTTAATATATGTGATTCAAATATAATATTTTATTAAGAAAAGTAATTATATAATAGACATATTTAATGAATGGCGGTGTCAACATATTATTTTTCTTGAGCAAATCCAAACATAAAAGAGAAGAGGGAAAGAAAAGAAGTAAATTTAAAGGATTGCAGCAAAAACATTCCTCATCTGAAGGGGTTGAAATGTCTTTTCAGTTTGTTCTAATTTAGTCCATGGTAACTTGTGACTTCCCAACTTCTTCTTCTTTGCAGCAACTCCGATCAAATCTCTGTGGTGCTGCATAACACAAATTTACGAGTATATTCAGAAAATTGAAAACTCTTGATTGCGTTCAGAATGAAAGAGGCTAGAACATATACCTTGAGACAGAGTCCATGTTCAGTAACACAAATGGGGAAATCACTAGGGCAACAATACTCGGTTCCATGGCAACACACAGCATTTTCATATTCACAGCAACCATAAACGAAGCAGAAATCAAAATACTGATGAAGGCAACAACATGTCTCATGAGCTGAACAATATGAGTATTCTCCACATCTAATTGGTGGAGGTGGTGGTGGAGGCGGAGGTGGCGGCGGAGGTGGTAGTGGTTGCGGTGGCGACGGTGAAGGCGGTGATGGAGGACTACTTGGGGATGGAGCAGTGGGCTCTTTGGTAGGGTAAGATGCCATGTAATTGATTGCACACACTCCATATTTTAAGTGAGTATTCCTTCTGATATAAATGTACCCTTCCATTCCCCATGAGGTTCCCCATGAATTCTTTACAATCCAGTAATCTTCATCATCCTCTGAGCCATAACCAACAATTAAAACTGCATGATCAATATCATCTGGATCACTTGAGCAATGTCCATCATAGATACCCTGTTCAAGAAAAGTTATGAAAGCAAATTCCACTTTCTGGATGTTTCTTCTGCAATAGTGAGAGGTCAAATGACACTTACACCGGTGTATAGTTGGAAATCCCTTGAAGAACCATCTATAGCAACACTGATAGGTTGCTTCACTGTAGCACACAACAGGGAATTATCTGATTGCCCCACATCGGAGTAGCCATCAATGCTAACAACCTTTGTTTTCTCCTGAACAAGTAAAAAAAAATCTGGAAATTAGATATATAGAATAGCATAAAAAGGAAAATGAAGGGTTTAGGAAAGAAGACCTTCGTGACATTGCATCTACGCTCTACACCAGTGTATGGATAATCAGTTTCTGAGTCGATTCCACCATTGTGCATAACCCATTCAAAAGCATAATCCATGTATCCTCCATAACATCCATCGTTAGTACTATCACAGTCCACAAGTTCCTGTTCTGAAAGGCTAACAAGGTCCCCTGTCGCAATTGCATTTATTCCTTCTATGGCTCCAGTAGAAGAGAATGCCCAACAACTACCTAAAAATTCAATAAGAAATACTTTCACTATAGGCTAAAAAAGAAGGGAAATTGGAGCCACAACCATAATAGAACAGAATAGACCATCATCAATGTTTCCAAATAAATCTATAGGTGTGTATAGAAGCTTACCACAGTGTCCTTGGTCCTTGACACCAGTCACAACACCCTTCTTCCTCCAATCCAAAGTGTAAGGTGCATCTTCGCATGAGTCATCCTTAACTGGCAAGTCATTTTTTTTGCCAAATGGCTTCTTTACCTTTGAAATAAACTTATGCCTGAACTCTTCATTGCTCATGTCAGCAAACCTGTTCAATCCTAGACTGTGCCCGTAAGGAGAATTTCGCTTTGCATTCTTCTCTACGATGTATTTCAAGTTTCTCTTGAAATTCTCCAACCTTAACTTTGCTTCTTCAGGGTGTTTGTAAAACTTTCGGTGCTCCTCCTTCCATCGTTGAAACAGCTCCACCACCCCTTCCTCTGAAGGAAACTTGTCAAGGTCGAGGGCCAATATGGAGTACTCACTCGGGAGACCATAGCACAGAAATGCCCATGAACCCCAAACAAGGAAGAGAAAAACCAGTTGAGTTTTCAGCTGGTAGCTCATTTTCTTCCTCGTTTATTTGATGATTTGATCCACCATCATCTTTGTATTCCACATATATACACCATTACAAACCTGCCAGTCAGCATCTTGGTCCTTTACACTTTTACTTCTTTGGCTTAGATAGAAAATCAGAAAGGTAGAAAAGAAAAGAAAAGATGAAATAGCACTGTAAGTAAAGGGGTGATTTGGTAGTAATGTATGAATGAATTCAATCACTGTCAACTTCACGTTGGTAATTGGTAATGAGTGTGAAAATTTTGTTTTAGTATTTCTACTAGTCCTATTAGTTGGGTTTTTTCTACCTAAAAAACTAGTCCAAATTTTGGGATTGTACTAATACAAAAGGGTTGGGTAATCTAACGTTCAAACGTGTACGTGTTGTGACTAGGCTATTAGACTGGTTGCTGAGGCATGGCACAGGCACTTCGCATGGACGAGAGAGTCAAGGCGAGTGAACAGTTACTAGCTTGTACTACTACTTTCCATACCCATCCATGCCTTCTGTTCATATTAATTTACTAACAAATTTACTGCATCTTTTTGTATTTACCTTAAATGTAACTGAAGAGGTTTTTTCATAAGTAAATTTTCTTTTCTTTTTTGTTTTGAAACTGAAATATAAACATGTCCTCCAAGATTTGTTAAATTTTATTTTCAATATCACATTATCATGTTTTCTTATTTTCTTAACTGTCAAAGTGATTAATCGAAACCACTCCAGTATTGATTTTAACATTTTACGATGATGAAAACTTGTAGACTATGAAAACAAATTAAATATATCAAATAATGCAAAGGTTTATATAAGTATTTGGTAAAAGTATAATAGATATATAAGTTATTTTAATTTTATATATATGTATGTATGTATTAATATTAATGAAAATAATAGAAAAAACAACACGCAATGAAATGGATTAAAAAGGAATGGTTACATTAATATATGACATTTAATAATCATTGAAATAAGAATGTATGTAACAAAAGCAGTACTTCATGTACTATGAGAAAAAAACATTGCAATAAGAATGTACAAATGACCAGGTTGTAAAACAAGGTTCAAATTGAAACCTAATTTTCCTTCAACTTAAAGTTTTCCATTATGATAGGTATGGTTGTTGATAATGTATATTCCATTAAAGTAATTCCTAGCCAATACTCTCCAGAGGTGGTATAGCACTACTGCATCAAGAAGGCTCATACTTCTCTGTTTTCACCTAATTGCACTTTAGCCTAACAAATAGAGATTTGTTTTTCTAAGGACTCGGGCCAAAGTTGGGCTTCATTTTCTTCCTGCACTTCACATTCATATTCTTGCACCTCACATTTTAAACTTTTTGACACATTTTATAATGTTATACAGGTTATATTAAAAAACTTTGGTATTACACATTCCGGATATCAATAAAAAGGTGAGAGATATTCCAGAGTATATATACATTTTATAACATTGAATATCTTTCATATTAACTATTTTGCAATATTGGAAAAATAAATTTTTAAAATTTTCAAAAAAATTACCACTAATATAATTTCTGATAAAACATTTAAAAATTAAATATATTCTGAACTGATATTTTTTCCATGTCAAAAAAGTTAAGGGCAAAATTGAAACTTTGAAAAATAGGGTGCAGGAAGGAAAAGGCCTGGGTAGATATAACTGAATTGGGCCGGTCTTGGCCCAACAGGCTATGTCGGTTCCACTCCTCGCATAGTTATGTTGTATCTGAATGTGTTTCTTCAACCTTCACTCACTAATCAACCTGCATAGGGTTTCTTTCACCTTTAATTCCTATCCATTTCGCGAATCCAAATCCATCCATCTCGAACTCTGTCTTCTCTCTCTCTCTATATCTCCCTTCTCTGCTTAGGGTTAGGGTTTTAGGAGTTCCAAGCATAACCATGGCTTCGGTGGACCCCGAGATCGCGAAAACGCAGGAAGAACGGAAGCGAATGGAGCAGCAACTGGCGTCGCTTAACTCTGTCACCTTCGATACCGATCTCTACGGCGGAAGCGATAAGGACTCCTACCTCACTTCCATCCCCGCCAATGAGGATGACGAGAATCTCGACGCCATGGACAACGAGGTTGCGCGCAAGCTCGCTTCCTACACCGCCCCTAAGTCTCTCCTTAAGGACATGCCCTCCGCCCCCGAATCTGACAGCGACATCGGGTTCCGCAAGCCTCAGCGCATTATCGACCGTGAAGATGATTACCGCCGCCGTCGCCTCAACCAGATCATTTCCCCTGAGCGCCATGACCCCTTCGCCGCCGGGGAGAAGACCCCCGACCCCTCGGTGAGGACCTACGGTGATATCATGCGCGAGGAAGCCCTCAAGAGGGAGAAGGAAGAAACTCTGAAGGCCATCTCCAAGAAGAAGAAAGAAGAGGAGGAGGCTGCCAAGGCTGCTCCGCCGCAACAGCAGCAGAAGAGGAGGAACAGGTGGGACCAGTCTCAGGATGATGGTGGTGCTGCCGCTGCCCCTGTGAAGAAGGCCAAAACTTCTGATTGGGATATGCCGGACACAACCCCGGGGCGGTGGGATGCTACCCCGACGCCAGGAAGGGTTTCAGATGCGACACCTGGGAGGAGGAACCGGTGGGATGAAACTCCTACCCCTGGTAGAGTTGCGGATTCTGATACAACACCTGCAGGTTGGTTTACACCCCCACTTAAGTCCTATTTTACCATGTGTTAAATTTTGACCCATATTTTTTTTTCGGTTTCGTTCCTGTGCAGGCGGTGTTACACCTGGTGCTACACCTGCTGGTATGACTTGGGATGCTACTCCGAAACTTTCTGGGATGGCTACCCCAACTCCTAAGAGGCAAAGATCAAGGTGGGACGAAACCCCTGCTACTATGGGAAGCGCTACTCCATTGCCTGGTGCTACTCCTGCTGCTGCTTATACTCCTGGCGTTACCCCTGTTGGTGGTATTGAACTTGCTACTCCAACACCTGGGGCTTTACAAGGCTCCATCACGCCAGAGCAGTACAATTTGTTGAGGTGGGAGAGGGATATTGAAGAGAGGAATCGCCCCTTGACGGATGAGGAGCTTGATGCTATGTTTCCCCAAGAGGGGTATAAGATTTTGGAGCCCCCTGCTTCGTATGTGCCCATTAGGACGCCTGCTAGGAAGCTTCTTGCCACTCCTACTCCGTTGGGGACCCCTCTCTATCAAATTCCTGAAGAGAATCGTGGGCAACAGTTTGATGTTCCAAAGGAGGTGCCTGGTGGATTGCCCTTTATGAAGCCTGAGGATTATCAGTACTTTGGGGCACTGTTGAATGAAGAGAACGAGGAGGAGTTGTCCCCAGATGAGCAGAAGGAAAGGAAGATTATGAAACTTCTGCTTAAAGTGAAGAATGGGACACCACCGCAGAGGAAGACAGCATTAAGGCAGCTTACTGATAAGGCTCGTGAGTTTGGTGCCGGACCTTTGTTTAACCGGATCCTGCCGTTGCTGATGCAGCCTACACTTGAGGATCAGGAGAGGCATCTTTTGGTTAAGGTGATAGACAGGGTTTTGTATAAATTAGATGAATTGGTTCGGCCTTTTGTGCATAAGATTCTTGTTGTTATTGAACCCTTGTTGATTGATGAGGACTACTATGCCCGTGTTGAGGGGAGAGAAATAATATCTAATCTCAGTAAAGCTGCTGGGCTGGCTACAATGATTGCTGCCATGCGGCCTGATATAGATAACATTGATGAATATGTTAGGAACACTACTGCTAGGGCTTTTAGTGTTGTGGCATCTGCTCTGGGTATACCTGCACTTTTGCCATTCTTGAAGGCAGTTTGTCAGAGTAAGAAATCATGGCAAGCTAGGCACACAGGGATTAAAATTGTGCAGCAGATTGCCATTTTAATTGGTTGCGCTGTGTTGCCGCATCTTAGATCTCTTGTGGAAATTATTGAACACGGTCTGAATGATGAGAATCAGAAGGTGAGAACAATCACTGCATTGTCTCTTGCCGCCCTTGCTGAGGCAGCTGCTCCTTATGGTATCGAAAGTTTTGACTCTGTCTTGAAACCGCTGTGGAAAGGTATTAGGCAACACCGTGGGAAGGTGTTGGCTGCGTTTCTTAAGGCAATTGGGTTTATTATTCCGTTGATGGAAGCTCTGTATGCCAGTTACTATACTAAGGAAGTCATGCTCATTCTGATTCGTGAATTCCAGTCTCCCGATGAAGAAATGAAGAAAATTGTTTTGAAAGTGGTGAAGCAATGTGTGAGTACTGAGGGTGTCGAAGCTGAATATATTAGAAATGATATCCTTCCTGAATTTTTCAGGAATTTCTGGGTTAGGAGGATGGCATTGGATAGAAGAAACTATAAGCAACTGGTGGAGACTACTGTAGAGATAGCAAACAAGGTCGGCGTTGCCGATATTGTTGGTAGAATTGTTGAAGATCTTAAAGATGAGAGTGAACCATATAGGCGAATGGTTATGGAAACTATTGAGAAGGTGGTTACTAACTTGGGGGCATCAGATATCGATGCACGGCTGGAAGAGCTTCTGATTGATGGTATTCTTTATGCTTTCCAAGAGCAGACCAGTGATGACGCCAATGTGATGCTCAATGGGTTTGGTGCAGTTGTAAACTCACTTGGGCAGAGAGTGAAGTCGTATCTTCCACAGATTTGTGGTACCATCAAGTGGCGATTGAACAACAAGAGTGCAAAGGTGAGACAGCAAGCAGCCGATCTCATTTCAAGGATTGCTGTTGTCATGAAGCAGTGCCACGTGGAAAATTTGATGGGTCATCTTGGTGTTGTCTTATATGAGTATTTGGGAGAAGAGTATCCCGAGGTTTTGGGATCAATTCTTGGAGCTCTCAAATCTATTGTCAATGTTATCGGTATGACAAAGATGACTCCACCTATTAAGGATTTACTTCCAAGGTTGACTCCGATTTTGAAGAATAGACATGAGAAAGTCCAGGAGAATTGTATTGACCTTGTGGGAAGAATTGCTGATCGCGGTGCTGAGTTTGTACCTGCAAGAGAGTGGATGAGAATTTGTTTTGAGCTGCTTGAGATGCTTAAGGCACACAAGAAAGGAATCCGTAGAGCTACAGTGAACACTTTTGGTTATATAGCTAAGGCCATTGGTCCACAAGATGTCCTAGCAACTCTGTTAAATAATCTCAAGGTTCAGGAGAGGCAGAATCGTGTATGCACTACTGTAGCTATTGCAATTGTTGCAGAAACATGTTCACCCTTCACAGTTTTGCCGGCTTTGATGAATGAGTATCGTGTCCCAGAACTTAATGTGCAAAACGGTGTGCTGAAGTCCCTGTCTTTCCTATTTGAGTACATTGGCGAAATGGGGAAAGACTACATCTATGCTGTGACTCCGTTGCTGGAGGATGCTCTTATGGACAGGGATTTGGTTCACAGGCAGACTGCTGCATCTGCTGTGAAGCACATGGCATTGGGAGTGGCTGGTTTGGGTTGTGAGGATGCACTGGTACATTTGCTGAATTATGTGTGGCCAAACATTTTTGAAACATCTCCGCATGTGATTAATGCTGTGATGGAAGCAATTGAAGGAATGAGAGTAGCCTTGGGGGCGGCCGTAGTTCTGAATTACTGTCTGCAAGGGCTGTTCCATCCTGCCCGGAAAGTTAGGGAGGTATATTGGAAGATTTACAACTCTTTATATATTGGAGCTCAAGATGCTCTTGTAGCATCATACCCTGCCTTGGAGGATGAGCACAGCAATGTATACAGTAGGCCAGAGTTGATGATGTTCGTCTAGTTGGATTGATTATTTAGTTTTATAATTTCTATCTCCGATGTATTTGGTAGGTTTCAATACTTCCTCGAAGCCATGTAAAGCGTTTTTGTCTGGATATTGTTTTGTTTCTATATTGTGTCTCACCAGATGATCTGTTATAGCAGCTAACTGAGGTTGAAGGAAAGCCTTTGATATGTAGTCGTTACTTTCTATTTTCAAATAGAAAGTAACTTTTGGTCAGTGTACTCTTAGATAAAGAATCCATATCTGCATTCCGCCAAGATTATGGTGAGTTGGATGGGTCAGGTAAAAGGCTGTGGAATTACCTAGCGTGTTAGGCATGTATTTGCGGAATATACAATATTATGTTTTCAAATTCAAGATTGGTCTATTGCTGTAGCTTAACATTTATTGGTCTGTGATGACGTAAATAAATCGTGGAATTGGATTCTAGTGTTGTAACTGATAGGCATATGGTATCCCAAAGGAAGGCCGTGAATCCCAGCCGTGCATTGTCTTTCAGAATTCTGCAATTTCTTATGACATTCTTTTGTGGCTACATGTTGCATTAGAGTCGAGTAATGATACTTTGACATATACTATATTCATTTAACAATATATTGCAGGGGAAAATAGTTTTGTATTTGGAAATAAAAAATAAGGTAAAAATTTGTGTTTTAAAAAATAGATAATACATGCCTTTTGTGAAACAAGGCAAGTGACGCAGTGTAGTGTGAATGACTAAAATTCCCAGTTTGTTAGGATAATCTGGTTTATTGTGCATATGATGGGGATTTTATATACATTTTTTATGATGAAACTTGACGGTACCTTTTTGCCTATGATCAACCATTGTTTTTTAGTAGAAATATGGATTGCCTACGTGTTTTTTAAAAATTTTGTATGGTTTTTGGTTTATCCCCGAATATGCTTATTTAATTATCGCTAACAATTGCACCGATGCTTAGGATTATATATTTACTATATATATTTTATTAGATAAGAGATGAGATGACTAACAATAATTTTAATCGAAAATAGTGTGTATTTGAAACTATTTGGAAAAGGTAATTTTATTTGGAGAATTGAAAATAGTGTGTATTTGAAACTATTTGGAGAAGGTAATTCTATTTGGAGAGGAGTTACTATTTAGGGTAATTGTGATTGGCAAACAATTTAGAAAGCTCTTGGAATCGCGCTGGGCTACGACTATGATTGGGTTCATTGAGAGAATACCTAGACCAAAAAGTAATATTGACAGATAAAAAAGGGTCAGGGTGATTTCGCAAATGTTCATTTGCATCAGTAATACCATTAAAAATTTTATATTCAACAAAAAATTAAACCAAGTTAGTTGAATTCAAAACTCTTAATAATTCCTTTGATATGAAATCCAACATATAAATTTTACCTAGTTAGTATCTTAAAGTAATTTGAATGATACAACATAAATTAAAAATACATCGCAACCGACAAAATGAATTAGAATTTATAATATGAAATAAACTCAAGGTTAATTTCATTTGAGTTAACAGATATGTACAATTAAGCATGTAGTAGTAATCTTAGCCTACATAAGAACTGATAAATCCATAAACCAGACTTACATCATTAACAACAACACTCAACATAATAACACAACAAATAAAGGTCTGAAGATAACTAAGTAGGTAGCTAAAACCTTAACTCACTTACAAACCATTTGTTCTGTGATCTTAGCCAAGGACCTAAGATTGCAAGCTATGATGGTATTCGCAAAGCAGCACGTGTCTTCACCACTACTTCCCGCCGGAACATCCACCACGTACGACTCAATCGCCACCGTCTTCCCCCCATATTTCTCTTCTTCTTCATGCAAAGTTATCGTCGAACTGTAATTCGCAAGCCTGTGATCGCCGCCAATTATGCTAAACTTTAACACATGTTTCTCATCATCAAGCTTGTCTAACCTCTCCACACTCACACCGGCCGGTAACCCGGACGTGACCATCACCTCACGTACACTTCCAATGCCACCATCACCGGCGACCATGGTGCACTTCTTGACGAAGAGTTTGTAACCCTGTGGGTTCTCAAAGCGCCGAATGAGGGACCACACCAGAGGTAAAGGTGCGTCGATTGTCTGCACAAGGCTAGAACCACACTGGTTTGAACAGAGTTTGGAGGTGTGGTAGGTGTTGACCATAGCTTTTGTTGTTGGAGTCTCTAAATTTGGCTTGCAAAGCATCTACATCCACGGTTCTCACTGCAACAGAAGAAGTAGCTTTTGATTTATTCTGGGGCGTTTCTGAAGAACCCTTTGCGTGTGCGCATTTATATATCTGTTTGCAGGTTGTGACGTCACTAAATGACAAAGCTTTAGGGAGGAGTTAGTAACTCTTTAATCTTCAGTGAGTTGAAGGTTCTAAGATCGAGGCTTGGCTTGTTTTGCGGTGTGGTCGGTTGGGTGCTTTTACTTAAGTGCTTTGGAGTAGATATTTTGGTGATAGTTATCCTTTGTTCTGCTTGTCGGTTAGGAATAGAATACTATCATTTATCATCATTAAATTTAAATCACTCTTCCTTTCAATTACCCTTGGATAATGCCTTTAAGGTTATTTAAGAATCTATAACAAAGCCTATTACTACAATACCTATTATAGATAAGGAAAATCTACAACTTCACTCTCTCTCATTTCTATAAGTGTGACTAATTATCCAGAAATGTATATTACCTTTAAGAACATGAGATAGGAACTAACATAAAGGATTGTGCATAGAATTGCAGACACAAGATGACATTGAGGTGATGTAAGGTGTTTAGTTTTATCTTTATTGGAATGAGAGTAACGGGTGATTTGATTTTGTGAATAGAAAAGGAGAAGCATGTTCTAAAGTTCTGTACTGGGTTTGGGGGTCATTCCAAGAGAGCCCGTAGTTTAGATTGAAACCGTGTGCTATAAAATACTTGTCTTCACCAATATATTAAACATATCAATTCCAGAATCCACATTATACATATTGTTGCAGATTTGAAAATTTTCAAAATAATGTAAATTATTATTAAATGTAATTAAAAATTGTAAGAAAATTTAAAAATATTTTTTCGTTTTTCTTTTTACACAATGATATTAAAATAAAAGTCAAATGAAACGATACTGGGGAAAATGCTTTATTTATACATATCAGTCACGCAAGGTCACTCTCTCACGTCGTGAAGAAGATGAACCCCAACGCCCATTCTGATGTCAGAAACTAAGTGTGAGTATTATTTTTATTGAATAACATTAAGAAAGTTGAATAAAATATGAAGAAAAAACGCACAAATTATCATTTTAAAATTTTATATTAACCGGCTTACTGTGTTAAATTTTTTCTTAAATATCCTTAAAAAATCCATTACATCGAATCCTAACATGTAGCGACAAGATGGGTTTTGTCTGCAACAACCTTTCCAGCTCCCCATGGTTTCCATAACAAGTTTTTCGTTGAAGTACATTGATTTTATTATTATTATTGTTATTATTATTATTATATGGACACTAATTTGGTGAAATTAACATTGGTGGCTGGTAGGTTATACATGTTTACGAATATGGTTGTACATGTTCATTTATTTTAGGTTTTGATGTGATTTTATATGTTCCAATATAATGAATTCAACTGTTGATCTTTGGAATAGTGTTCTGCATTCTGCATATGTAAATTTAGTCCATGAACTCGTGTAGGTCCCATCAGAGTAGATTATTTTCTCTTTTTTATTAAGTGGGTTAGGTCAACCCATTTGACAGTGCCAGTCGTGATACGTTTGTTTGAACCCTAATATCTCAAGGAGTGATTGCTACATTGAATTCCTCCACAAAGATTTTTCTAGACCTATTATTTGTTGTATACGCTGCAAATAATAAAACAATTCACAATGTTTTCCAAAATAATTTTCTTATTAAATATGCTTTAATTCCCCTGACACTAATTCACCATCATTTATCAGAAGATTTCAAAGTGAGAATCAAAAGCCAACCAACCATAAGTTTATGGAAATTATTCTGGTAAGCATTTCTTTTTTTCCTAACCGAACTGATAGAAATTGCTATTTGTCTATAGTCTAAGTTTTCAGAGCATATTTACCCTTGTGGTTACTAATACTATACCAACTCCTATACCGTTCGTACTTTGAATTTTAACAACAACCTTAAATGGAGCAAAAATCTTGCTTAATAGCTTTGTCACAGGGTTGATAATTGAAGTATTTGTTTCCAAGAAAAAGTAGTAATGATTGATATTACCTCAATCGTACAGGCTACGCATGGCACGGTACTTAGGGGAACCAAATTGAGCTACAACGGGTATTTGCTCATTCTCTTGTATACTGCAAATGTTACGGTGACAAGGAAACCCCATTTTATCAAGAAAAAAGGGAAAATGAAGTACGATAGCAAGATGAATGTTACAATCTCATTTCATACTATATGAATGAAATTTGATTATGTCGAATGGATAAGACATCCAAATCAATAAATTACTTACTGATATCTTGAGGTTAACTCTTCAAATTTGATGAACTGTCAAAAACCAAGTTTTGTAATGAGAAGATTAGGAAAAAAATTAACTATTTTCGAAAGCGCTCTCGGAAAGATTTCCGATGGCTGCATTCTCGTCAGAAGTAACTTTTCGGTTCTGAAATGATCTATCTTACCTTACCTCCAACAGAAGAACTAAACAAGGACCCTAAGTCTCTTACAAAAAGTAATCACATGACAATGTTTTTGCATAACGAGATCTTCAAAACAAGACAGTACACTATTTCATCAATGTAGACATAAACTGCCACCTTCAATTGTGAAGGTAACAAAAGTTTCCACAAACTATTACAACCATAATTTATTCTCCTATAATAAATGAAAGCATGACTGCAAGCATAAAGCCACCAGGAAAGTCTTGTATGAATGTGGAAAATATCTACTCATCAACATTTTCATTTTTCTCAGTAAAAAAAGTTTTCACCATAGACACAATAGAAAATAAAGAAATTCAAGTAGTACTGGAGCACATATCAGACACTGCAAGTTCTACACAACACAACTTAGTTTAGACTTGCACTATGTGAACATTACTAGTGCACGCACGATGCTAAGGAGTCCAGATTTGACAAATGCAAGATGTGCTAACTTCATCATTAATATAGATATACATAATTAATAGATTGTTGTAACTATCATCTTAAATCACATATAAGGTATGTACCGTCCTGGTCGTCCAAGGCCCGACCCGATTCATGAAAGACTAGGGGCCTAGTTGATATTTTATATATGAGATATTTTGGATCAGTCGGTGGGAATTTTTTGTAACTGTTTCTCCTATAAATAAGAGATTAACCCTCAAGGTTAGGGGGATGGGGGGCTGACCTCGGTGTATTCTTTATTTTACATTAAATTAGAAAGATTCTTTAAGATTTGTCTTCGGTACAAAATATTTAATTTTTTGACCGGAACATTGGCGCCCACCGTGGGGCCTCGGTAAAACAGATTCCCAGGCCCTATCAGCAGAAAAAACGACCACATGATGGCGAGAAAACCCTGATCTCGCATCAGGACCCTCACTCATCTCTTCCTCCTTTTGGCGGTTTTCTTCTTCGTCTAACAGTGGGAGTAGCAGAAGCGCCTACTCACTTAATTGCTCTAAGTTAAGAAATGGCTCTGATCCTGCACGCACCCAAAAGAAACAAAAATGTTTACAAGACTCTCATCGCAGCAGAGTACAGTGGTGTCCAACTGGAATTTGCCGATTTCGAAATGTCTGTTTCCAACAAATCTCCTGAGTTCCTCAAAATGAATCCTCTTGGGAAGACTCCTGTGTTGGAAACACCCGATGGTCCAGTCTTCGAAAGCAATGCTATTGCTCGCTACATTGCTCGACTCAACGGTGACAACGCATTGTTCCTGTCTACTCCCATTGATAACGCCCGCATCGACCAGTGGATTGATTTTGCAACTTTGAAGATCGATACTAATATCCTCAAATGGTACATACCCAGACTTGGATTCGCTCCATACCTTCCACCAGTCGAGGAGGCTGCAAATTCTGCGTTGAAGAGAGCATTCGGTGCCTTAAACCCCTCACCGAAATGGGAAGCGGCAAAACCGTCTTCTCTTTGATGAATCAACACTGCATGCTCTCTACCTACCGTCGACGGCGCCGGCGTGCCGTCCTTTCCGAGCGCATCATAGACATAACCACCCCACTAGGTGAACGTGGATGGTGATGTTGGAGAGGTACTAAAGCGTGAGGTAGTCGTGGCCTGTGACGCAGATGTTCCTAGACTTGCAGTTGTTCAACTTCAAACGTGAAAGCCCCTACAAACGAGGGAGGTAGTTTTCGTCAGTTTCAACCACACGTCTCACTGGTAAATTTGGTATTAATTTGATATAGTTTTAATTGGAACGGATCTGATAATATTTTATTTGTTATTACTTAATAATTAATAATTAATATTAACAAAATAAAGAGCATGCATGAGTTTGTAAAGGTCTAGGGCTCGAATTTTAATATGTAAGTATTTTATTTAAATTATTCTTAGTTTGGGATCGCGTAAGAATGATATATATTGTGAATACATATAAATATTTTAGTTCTCATCTTAAAAATTACTTGTTTAAAAATATCGGTAGAAATTACTTTTAATATCACTATCTTAAGAACATACATTGTTACTAGATGAAAATATTTTCTATAATTCCTTTTAAAAAGGTTTCTGTTATAAACCGTATGTGATTTTAGGTTGACCAATAATTTTATAAATGTATTTTAGAAAAATTAATTTCGCAAAAACAATACTCAAACAATATTTAAAAAATAAAAATCAAGTATTTTACATAAAAGAAATTATTAATTATAAAATTGTTACCTTGACAAAATAAATAAACAAATTTATTTAAAAAATTACAATTGATATATATATAATTCAAATTATATTATGTGTACACTGACCTTAACTTGATAGTTATGTTTAAAAGTTAATCTCTCAGTTCGACAAACCTCGAGCTCGGCTCGGGGCGGTGAAGAGCCGTTAAAGCGACAAACCTCGAGCTCGGCTCGGGGGCGGTGTAAAACGACAAACCTCGAGCTCGGCTCGGGGGCGGTGAAGAGTCGTTAAAACGACAAACCTCGAGCTCGGCTCGAGGGCGGTGAAGAGCTGTTAAAACGACAAACCTCGAGCTCGGCTCGGGGGCGGTGAAGAGCCGTTAAAACGACAAAC
>Ga0214545_1002607_pt1 | contig 34757 bp, 29 predicted proteins | sample CNSS4metaG_FD_160064 | JGI IMG/M metagenome (GOLD analysis project Ga0214545, IMG submission 160064) | Root nodule microbial communities from cowpea collected in UCLA plant growth center, Los Angeles, California, USA - CNSS4 | ecosystem: Host-associated > Plants > Roots > Nodule | place: USA...
TATATATATAAAAGCCCAAATTAATAACCTTACGATTCTTAACCTTGTTTTCTATTTCACGTTGTTGTCTTTATAACCGATTGGTTGGAGGTTGGAGGTTGATAACCACGAAGTCCTTACGGAGGGGTATAATGTACAGATATAGAAGTTGATTTTTTTTCTGGTGATTTTTCATCCTTTATTTTGGTGAATATATATTAGAAGTTATTCCGCACAAACAAGTGTGACAAATAAATGGGTGTTAGTATCAAAAGTCTTTTTTTTTTTTATTATGTTATAAGGGATTAGGAACATATTCTATGTTCTCAGTAGAATCATTGTGGGTTAAAACACAGTGACTGCAGCTCCAGATTCATCCATGAACCTCCCCGAAGATGCACTTGCGATTGTGAGGCATTCCCGCTGCTCCAGATTAATTAGACAACCAATGGTGTTGATCAATACAATTTATTCTTTTCCCTTTCAATACCTTTTAATAAATGAGTTTTTATTTCGGTATTATATAATTGCTATTTTTTCTTCATTTCTTAAAATCCAACATATATCTTTTAATCTTAGTTCTAATTGTTAATTACTTACTTATATGGATCACGAAGTCAAAGCCACATCTTAAATTAAATAATATTCATTGTTCTATAGTTCTATATTAACATGTGATATGTTTTATTCTTTTTTAATTTTTAAAACTGATCCGGTCCAGAAAATAGTGTAAAATAACCTTTAACTGAAACAAAAAGAAAGAAATATTTTAACCTTAGTTTCAAGACTTGCTTAGGCCAAAATAAATTTGTCTCTTGACCATGGGAGTAAAATTCTTATTTGTAAAGTAATCAATTACAAATATTAGATTTTGTAGATAATACATAACAATAAAAATCATCTTTCCTAAAATATCTCCCCAAGATAATAACAAAAAATCACCTCCAAAGTAACCACTTGAATATTTATTTAAAGATATTCCTCGAATCTTCCAAAAATCAGATCCCCAGAATATCGGATACTAACTAATTTGGAATCCTCTCTTTAATCCTCTACAAGAACCTCAGATATATACCGATCCCCTTCTGCATATATCACCTCGTCCTTATATCGATCTCATTCAACATACATCACCTCGTCTTTATACCGATCCCATCCTAAATTCCAACCTTTCATCCACAACTTCTGGATTCCAAAATAATAATCTTTTGATACTCGTTCTATAGGCGAGAATACTTTTCCCTATAATTCGGCAGGATGACGAAACGCTCCTTCCAGACAGGTACATAGCTCTCCAACTTCTAAGCTTCCTCTTCTCAGCAACGAGGAACCCATAAGTTGTCTTATCAACAACTGTCTTTCACCACTTCCCACAGAATCATCATTGTTTCTCAACTACCCCCTGCCATGTGTCACCCATCAGGCTGCTTCTTTTCAAATCATGATCAGTGTAACCTCATTCCCTCTTTTATCTCCTTAAACATACAACCCTAAATAACTCCTCAGCTTCCCACTTCCCCATGATCCTTCTGCTTCCTCTATTTTCCTCTATTGCTTCTTATTCCCTTACGATACTTCCTTCTTCAGGTATTATTTCTCTCATTTCCTTCATTTCATTTTGATCTCTTTAATTTCTCTACTTTATCGTTTATTGATATGCTACCATTGATTACAGTATGTTGATTGCTTTTGTTGATTACCTTTGCCTCTACTGCCTGTTTTAATATTGTGACTGCTATTTTCTTCCCCTAATTGCACTTACCTCATTCTAAGAAAAGCTCCCTACCATCCGCATTATCCCCTTTCATCCTGTACAATGACTACTTACTACGACTCCCTCTATTCTTAGGCCCCTCTAGCCATCACTACTTGTGATAATGATGAACCCATTTGTAGAGGCGGTACCATGTTTCCATTACCCCCACATAAATTCACCTATATGTACATTACTCTATTCAAAAAACTACGGTTAAGACTCCCTTTTAACACTTTTGAGAAGGAACTCCTCACTCTCTTAAACGAATCTCATTGTCAACTACACCCAAACAATTGGGCCTTCATTTGTGCTTTCCAAGTTTTGTGCACTCACTTTGGTATTACGCCATCGGCCAACATGTTTCTTTATTTTTTTGAGTTAAAAGCCCCACACAAACAATTGTGGGCATCTCTCAATGGAGTCGGTGGCTGAGGCCTACTGACTCTATTCAACTCGTCCTACAAGGGCTTTAAAGGAGTTTTCATAAAAATAGTAGCCCCCGACCACAACCCTTCTCTCTTAGAAGGTTTCCCTTTGTATTGGTGCCAATCCACCAACCTACAAACCCCTCAGCAGTTAGGAGATTTGGACCCTTCTGAGAAAATAGACTGCTTGATGCTGGAACAACTGGATATTATTTTTGATACACAAAACTATTAGAGCTGGAATTTTGAGTGGTGGATCTAAAATTCCACATCGGTACTTACTTTTACTTTTAATTTCTTTAAAATTGTATGCTTCTGCTTCCCTTTAACCTTTTAATTACTATTTTCGCAGAGAGTCTAATGGCGATGTCATAAGAGGATGTATTAAAACGAGCTCGACAATTGAAAAAGCAAAAGACCACAACAGCCGATGCCAGCCCTTCAGTCCTTCCTCCTCACACCAAGGGCCACGAGGAAATATTTGAACCCGACCTCGAGCCTCTGACCAGAAAATTCAAATCCCGAGGGAAGAAGATAGTCGAAGCTACCTCTCAAAACTCTACTTCTCAAGCCCAGCTCGCTCCATAATGTAAGACCCGGGAAAATTAATTAATTAATAAATGCGGATAGAAGGCGCATTTATGGCATTAATTGTTGTTTAATGTGACGTGGAAAAGTACTAGCTCAAGTAGTTGAGAGTATTGTGATTATGTGAGAGGACTTGGGTTCGAGTCCTATGTATGCCAATTATGTGTTGTTACTTTATGATTTATTTTTAATAATATGTAGGAGTATGGAATTGGTAAGGTAAACTTATATTGATTGGAATGTATCACCAAATATGAATTGGCATAATGGTTGTGCTTTGGCCTTATGGGTGGAAGGTCATGAGTTCAAACCTTGGTAAACAGAACTTAACCTTTATTTTTACTAACCTTAGTTTGAGATGAATGTGGAAAGGTAGAGAGAACCTAGCAGAATGGGACAGCCAAGAGGGTTGGAAAACCACCAGGATTGAGAGTGAGTTGAGTTTTGGGTGTGCAAGGGCTGAAGCAAGAAGGGGATTGTGAATTAAAGGTCCTGCCTTCTCAATTTTTGATCACTAATTCCAGGTTAGGGGTGTTGAATTTATGTGTATTGTATATGGTTTGTGTTTTGGCGTTTTATGCTCAATTGGGATTTATATGTGGTATGCTTTTAGGAGTATTTTGTGCTGTTGTGATTGAGAAATTGGGTGCTCTTGATGTTGTTGTCAATTCTTTGATATTTCACATGTGTTGGATGTGGGTTTGGGGTCTTGTGTAGTTCCTTTGGAAAAGTCACGAGTTTAGTATTTAAATGGGATGATAATCTGGTTATAAAACACGATTCTGATGCATTTTTGTCATTGTATTATGCTAGTAATGATTATTTGGTGTTTTGGTATTGTTTTGGCGATGTGTGTGCGTGAACAGACTCGAAACCCTGCAAGTCTCGCCCACGTGGGTCCATCTCGCCTAAGCGAGATTTGCAGAGTCTCACATTGAGTCCTGGTTCGTGGTTCTCGCCTAGACGACCAAGGAAAGGGTTAAGCGACATGGTCTCTCGCTCAGGTGAGAAGCACTCGCCTAAGTGAGGTCAAGAGGAGAACTTGAGAGTTTGAGCGCGATATCTCGCCCAGGCGAGAGGTTTTGAGTTTTAAGCGAGTGACATTTTCGCTTAGGCGAGAGTGGCTCGCCTAAGTGAGTCCTCGAAGTGTGTTCTTGCGTGTTTGGTTGAATACTCGTCTAGGCGAGGTTTGGGTGTGGTTTTGGGCGAATGTGTGGCTCGCCCAAGTGAGAGGATCTCGCCTAAGTGAGATAAAGTGATGATGTTGTTGTTTTATGCTCGCTCAAGCGAGGTGCACTAGCCTAAGCGAGAATGAGGCTCTAGCATGAGCGAGAGTCCCTAGCTTAAGCGAGTTTATGCAAAAGTTCATGTTTGTGTGTGCTTGTGTTGTGCGATGTGGTTTCTTTATCCTTTGTATAGGATGTATATGCATGTGGTGTAGTGTTTGGGCTTGAAGGACTAAGTCCAATAGAGGTCTGGGATGTGATTGGTGGTTGGACACATGATGTGCATGGAACTGGTTGAGTTCCCGTCGGCTACTAATGGGCGAGGAGTCCTTAGTATGGTGATTGTATATGTCAGGCGCACGATGGGCAAGGAACTGTTATGTTCCCGTCAGCTACTATTGGGCGAGGAGTCCATAGTATGGTGATTGCATGTGTGCCAGGGTCCAAGTATGAGACTTGGATGTTTTACTACAGACAAGGAGTCTGTAGGGCAGGACTATGAGCGGGATAGGCTCATAGGGTTAGACCACGAATGAGTTAGTTTCGTGGGAGCACAAGGAAATCCCAAGATCTAGTACATGTATATGACTCATGAAGGACTATGAGGTCATGGTTGGGTTATTTGAAAAGCATGAAATATACTTTATGTTATTTTGGGATGGGCGTCATATTTAATTCATGTATATGTTATATATTGTGCATAGCTCACCCTATCTGTGTGTGTGTGGCGATGATCGGATAATTTGTTATCCAGGAGCAGATGATTTGACAAGTGAGTCAGGAGATGCTTAGAGACGGAGAGCATGGGCTACTTGGGCTTTTGAAAGCATTTTTATGTTTTTGATCTTGATGTAACTTTAGTTATGCTGGACTTTATTAACTTTTGTATAGAACGATAGTGAACTTTTGTACGATGTTACGGTTACTATCTTTGTTTTATATTTCCCACGTTTTTGGGAAATGGTTTTATATTAAATGCGGTTTTTTTTTCAGAATTTATTTATTAAATATTAGTAATATTCCTTAGGGATGTTATACCTAACAAATAGTGGACGATACAAAAATAAGTTTCTGGCATCCTCAATTCCATCATTCCCAACATGGCCGAAAGCACAACTTCCTTCGTCATGACGCCAACCTTCTGAAAACCCAAGACCTTAAGACTCTTCATGAACGTGTCTTAGCAAGTCTCCATAAGGTCGAGGCCTCCACCTTCATGCTAATGGATCAATTTACCAACCTTTTTGCTAAAAGAACCAGGGATTTAGAACAGAAAGAAAAATCACTGGACTCCTCTCAGATTGAAGTTTCTCGCCTAGCTACCGAGGTTGTTGAGTTGAAGTCTCAAATGAAAGAAAAAGATGAGTAGCTGCTAAACATGACCACACAACTGAAAGAGTTAGAAGCCGAAAGAAAGACCTAGGCTTCCAAAGAAAAGGACCTGCTTAACAATTCGGAACTTCTTAAAGATCAGATTGGTTTTTCTCTCAATATAGGCTTTCAGCTAGCACTTGGCCATGTTCGCATTCTTTGTCCCGATTCGGATATATCACAAGTTGATGTCTCCAAATCCATTGTTAATGGACAACTCGTTGATACAGAAGACTAAAGCCTTTTATTAACTTAGACTTTTTGCAAATTTACTCTTTTATTTGGCTTCTACCCTAAACATCTTTATTTATGTTTTAATGTTAGGCCGACTATCTATGCATTAATATTGACGCTTATACTAATTTTGTTTCTCCTTATCTCAATTTTTCTGACAAAAACACTACCTGCTTGGTCAATAACTTTCATCTTTATTACTCTTTTACACCCACTTTGACTATTATACTTGGTTAAAATGTAAGCTTTCAATCCTTACCACCTTTACCTCCTATACTTAACATTTATACTCGGTTACACACCGAGCTCTCAATCCTTGGTACTACTGCATTACATACTTAACCATTATGCTCTACTATTTTACCATTATGCTTGGTCACACACCAAGCTCTCAATCCTTAACTATCTTTGCATTCAGCCCACTACCCTACTCAGTTATAGACCGAGCACTCAGTCGTTAAGTACTTAGACCCACCAAGCAACCCGGCTTGGAATAGAGCACGAAGGCTCTTTAAAAAATCAAGAACTCGGCTTGGAATAGAACAAGAAGGCTCTTTTAAACATCAAGAAACTCAGCTTGGAATAGAACACGAAGGCTCTTTTAAACATCAAGCAACTCAGCTTGGAATAAAACACAAAGGCTCTTTTAAACATCCCGACTTGGAATAGAACACGAAGGCTCTTTTAAACATCAAGCAACTCAGCTTGGAATATAACACAAAGGCTTTTTTAATCATCAAGCAACTCGGCTTGGAATGGAACACGAAGGCTCTTTTAATCATCAAGCAGCTCGGCTTGGAATATAACACGAAGGCTCTTTTAAACATCAAGCAACTCAGCTTGGAATAGAACACGAAAGCTCTTTTAAGCATCAAGCAACTCAGCTTGGAATAGAACACGAAGGCTCTTTTAATCATCAAGTAACTCGGCTTGAAATAGAACACGAAGGCTCTTTTAATTATCAAGCAACTCACCTTGGAATAGAACACGAAAGCTCTTTTAAACATCAAGCAACTTGGCTTTGAATAGAACACAAAGGCTCTTTTAATCATCAAGCAACTCGGCTTGGAATTGAACACGAAGGCTATTTTAATCAGTAAGCAGCTCGGCTTGGAATAGAATACGAAGAATCTTTTAATCAACAAGCAACTCGGCTTGGAATAGAACACGAAGGCTCTTTTAAACATCAAGCAACTCGGCTTGGAATAGAACACCAAGGCTCTTTTAATCATCAAGCAACTCATGATATATATATATATATATATATATATATATATATATATATATATATATAAAGAAAAAAAAACGCTTAATAACTCAAATAATCATAAATAATGTCACCTTCTTAACTAAAATAAAAACGTAAATTTGTTATGTTCCATTTTCGTGGTATCTCTTTACCATCCAATGTTTCCAACTTATATGCTCCTTCTCCCAACACATCTTTGACATGGTAAGGTCCGAACCATTTAGGTGCCAACTAGTTATCTATTTGAATCACCTGTGCCTTTCTCAACACTAGATCCTCCACCTTGAAACTTCTAGGTACTACCTTAGTTTTATACCTTCTTTCCAATCTTCTCTTAACCGTCTCCCTCGAAATACGAGCCCATTCTCTAACTTCTTCTATGGTGTCAAGATTTGCACGAAGTCCAATCTTAAAAGCCATAGCAACAAATGATCTTATTCTCTTAGTATTTTCGGCAACTTCCACGGGTATCATGGCATTTGTACCGTATACCAAACTAAAAGGAGCTTCATGTGTAGATGATTGAGGTGTGGTATGATAGGCCCACAACACTCAATGTATCTCATCCGACCATTCCCCTTTTGTTGCTACCAACCTTCGCCTCACTCCTCTAAGTATCACCTTATTAGCTGCCTCTGCTTGCCCATTTGTTTGAGGATGTTCTACGGTGGAAAAACTTGCTTGATCCCTATCTCATCACACAACTGCCTTACCTGTGAACACGCAAACTGGGTCCCATTATCCAAAATAATGCGTTGAGGAACGCCAAATCTACATACTATATTCTTCCAAATAAATTCTCTAACTCTGCTGCTAGAAATCACAATTATAGGCTTAGTTTCAATCTATTTCGTGAAATATTCAACAGCAACAATCAAGAATTTAAGTTGTCTCACTACTCTAGGGAATGGACCTAGAATATCTATTCCCCAAGTATGAAACAACCACCGTGCGCTAATAGAGTGCAGCACTTCAGGTAGCGCCTTACTCGAGTCGGCATGTTTTTGACATTGCTCACACTTCCTTACATACTCCATACAATCATGTTTCATAGTTGGCCAGAAAAACCCACCATGTATAATCCTCAACATCAATGCCCTTCCACCAATATGACTCCCACATATACCTTCATGCAACTAGGTCACAATCTGAGTAGCCTCCGCCATGTCTACACAAATCAAAAAAGGACGAGAAAACCCATACCTAAACAAATTCCTGTCAATCAACGTATATCGACTCGAATTCTTCTTTATCCTTCCTACCTCCTCCACATCTCTAGGTAATTGGTTATCTGTAAGATAATTATTTATTGGAGTCATCCAAGATTCTCGAGTTGCCTGGATCTCCATAACTTGAAGCTTTTCCCCCATATCCACACGAGGGCACATTATTGTCTCTCTTATCACTAACTTGTGCTGACCTAGCTTCGTACAACTAGCTAACTTTGACAACAAATATGCTAGGCGGTTTTGTTCTCTAGGAACATGTACAAATTCAAAAACAACAAAATTTTTTGCGAGGGTCTGAACCACCTCCAAATATTTGGCTAACTATGGATCCTGAGCTTGAAAGTCACCTTTTACTTGCCCTCCTACTAATGTAGAATCACTTTTGACCAGCAACTTAGAAACCCCATTTCCTTTGCTAAAAGCATCCCGGCTATTAAAGCCTCAAAATCTGCTTGATTATTGTTAGCTTTGAATGCAAACCTTAATGATTGTTTAATCAAAACTCCTTCAGGTCCTTCCAACACTACCCCCACTCCTCTTCCTTTCAAGTTAGAAGCTCCATCAACAGATAAGATCCATGACAACACATCAGCTTACCGATCACCAACTGGATCGGAGAGCTCTAACAAAAAGTCAGCCAAAACTTGGGCTCTAATCGATCCCTTGGACTCGTACTGTATACCATACTTTGAGAGTTATATTGCCCACTTCCAACCTTCCTGATATATCTGGTTTTTGTAATATATATCTAATGCGTAGATCTATCATCACCTTTACCTTATGATTCTGGAAAAAATGCCTTAAGCGTCGAGCTGACACGATTATAGCTAATGCAGCCTTTTCTATTGTCGGATATCGTATCTCAGCTCCGTGAAGTACCTTGCTCACAAAATATACTGGCTTCTGCTCCTCCCCTGATTCTCGCACTAATATCGAACTAACCGCCTATTCGGTTACCGAGATGTATAATGCCAAATCACTATTTTTCTCTAGTCTGCACAATATTGGAGGCTTACTCAAATATTCTTTTAACTTCTGAAAGGCATCCTCACATTGACTAGCTCACTGAAATTTTTCATTTTTCCTCAAGCATTGGAAATACGGGAAACCCTTATCCCCACTTTTAGCAAGAAAACGTGATAATACCGCCATTCTCCTAGTGAGCCTTTGTACCTCTTTGACGTTGTTCGTGCTTCTCATAGTTATAATAGCTTCACATTTGTCAGGATTAGCTTCTATCCCCCTTTCAGTGAGTAAGAAACCCAAAACTTTTCCCGCTTTAACACCAAAAACACACATCTCAAGATTTAGTTTGAGTTGATATTTGTTGATAGTAGCAAATAATTCCACCAAATCATCGTGATACCGCATTTCTTCTACTGAAGTTACTACCATATCGTCCACATAAGCTTGTACATTACGCCCCATCATTGACATCAATATCTGATCCATCAACCTCTGTTAAATGGAACCTGCATTCTTCAATCCAAATGGCATCACTTTGTAACAATAATTCAAAGTTTCCCCCATGAATGTTGTCTTGTCTTCATCCTGGGAGTGCATCTTTATCTGATTATATCCTGAATAAGCATTGAGAAAACTCAACAAAGCACAAACTGATGCGCTATCCACCAATGCATCTATGTTGGGTAAAGGATAAGAATCCTTCAGACATGCCTTATTTAAATCAGTAAATTCAACACACATCCTCCACTTACCATTAGATTTTTTAACCATTACCACATTGGCCAGTTGTAAGACCCATGAAATTTAATTAATTAAATAAATAAATAAATAAATAATAAATGCAGGTAGTGGGAGCCTTTATGGCATTAATTATTGATTGATGAAATGTGGAAAAGTACTAGCTTAAATGGTTGAGAGCACTTAATTGTGCAAGAAGACTTGGGTTCAAGTCTTAAGTCTGACATTAATGTGCTATTTAATTTATTATTATTTTTAATAATATGCATGAGCATGATGAATGATAATATAGTCCTAAAATTATAGGAATTATCATGAAACATGGATTGGTTGAATGGTTGTGTAGTGATTTGACATTGGCATGGTTATGGGTTTGAATCTTGGTGTATCCAAACTAAACTTTCTTTTTGCCAAAATTCCTTTTGGCATGAAGGTGAAAGGGCAAAGAAACCCTAGCAGTCAAGGGGTGCTAGAAAACCATCCTAAAACACTAATTCAATGAGCATTAAGTGGGAATAATGGTAATTTTCGTTTTATCCATTAAACCAATTAAAAGTGGAATTGATGTGGGCAATTAAGGGCAAAAACAAGTGAGAAAGAGACCTTCTGAAGTTAGAACAACAACTGTGCTGAAATTTTCGTGTGAGTGTGTGTTGGAGATCCCTTGGAGAGGATTAGAGTTGACAAAAGGGAGTCAAGAGCTACCACCAACAAGGAACTCTAGCATTTACAATTTTAAGCAAGGGAATCCAAGTTAGGGGAGCTTTACGCGTTAATTTTTATGTTTAAGCATGAATTGTATGACAAATACATGATGATTATACATGAAACCCTGCTCTTCTATTAAATTTTGTGTTTCTAGAAAATTTCCAGAAACCGCCTGGCGGGCTATTCATAGCCGCCAGGCGACGCATGCATTCTGAGTGAATTATGGGTTCCTAAAGGGGGAATTGCCTGACGGCAGTATGGGAACCGCTAGGCGACAAGTGCCTGCAACCTAGTTTTCTGGGTTTCTGATGAATTGTCGGGCGGCGATGAACACCCGCCAGACGACGCGAACTTGTTCATTCGATTTTGGTATTTTTTTGTGTTCTGGAACAATTCTAATCGAGGGAAAATGGAATTCGTATATGTATGGATTGATGAGGGTTAAGAATTATTGTAATCACGCTGTAAATGGATATAAATTAAGAAAATTTGTATGAATGTGATTTTAGGGTGAACAATTAGGGTTTTTGGATGTCGCGAGAATAATTAGTGATTGAATTGTACTATAAAATATGAATGAATGGGTTTAGGTTGTGAATTCTTATAATCATAAGGGAATTCGCGTGAGAAGTGGGAGAAAGCTGCAAAGAAGGAAAGTTGGGAAGTTGGAATTCTCAAAGGTGCAATGTAGAATTCTGGGTTCCCTAGAACTGATGCACTGCCTAACGGCACGCTATGTGTCGTCAGGCACCAGAATAGATAAGGATGAATTACGTGGCTGTGAGGAGAAATGCTGAGTCTACGATTCTTAGAGATCAGATGTTTAGGGTGAATCTAAACATGTTAGTATAAATTAATTAGAAGGTGAATGGGAAGTGGGATGCATCATAACATAATAACAGTACCATAAAGAGCTTCATTACACAAAAGCATCCCTGGAATGGAGAGTTATATGACCATCAAGAACTGGATGTACTAAATGAATATGCACTAGTGAGATATACGATATGGGTTTAATGTATGATAAGGATTTGTATGTGGGAAAGGACTCTATTAGAAATGGGCAACTTGAGTGTGCAAGGCTAGACAAAAATATTGTAGTTGTGGATATGGACCCTATGGAGTGAGGAGTTACATGACTTAGAGCGTGAATCGATAGAAAGATAAGGTCTCTCTATGGATTAAGTGCGAAATCATGAAACTGTAATTATATGAGGTTGATAACATGATGGAAACTAGCTATTATAGAGAATAAGTCTGATGGCCATGAGTGAAAACATTTGAAGCAGGGGTCTATAGTGCTTAACAAATACTAGTATTGTGCCTATACTGGTGTAGCACCTGACAGTGGTGTTTGGTCGCCTGGCGAAAGTTACCAAATCAGAAAGGCTGGTTACGAGTGGAGCTTGGCGGTGAGGTGTGTCCCGCCAGGCGATATTTGTAGATCAGTAGGCACCAGAGGTGCTTGGCACCTGGCGGTGTAAGACTCGGGAAAAATAAATAAATAAATATATATATATTTATTTATTTATTTACAAATGCGAGGGCGGGAATCTCTAAGTTAATTAATGTGGAAAGAGAAGACAACGAATAATACTAGTTTAAGTGGTTAAGAGTACTTGATTATATGAAAGGACTTGGGTTCAAATCTTGTATACCACATTGTGGTGTTAATTCATTATTTAATTTATTTTGCGTGGGGATAAGATCTTGTGACTTCATAACTACTATATGATTATTTTAATTCTTCTTCTTTTTTTTACTCAATTACTATTATTATTATCTTATTGTTATTATTATTTTTATTTTTATTATTATTACTATTATCATTATTATTCTTATTATTATTATTTTATTTACTATTATAATTAATATCTTATTATCATTATTTTATTTTATTATTATTATTATTATTATTATTATTTTATTATTATCGTTATTATTATTATTATTTTATTTTATTTATGATTTTATTATCACTATTATTGTTTTATTATTATTTTATTTTATTATTATTACTATTTTTTATTATTTTTATTATTATTTTTACTATTATTATTATTATAATTATTATTTATATTATTATTATTTATATATTTTTATTATTAGTTATTATTATTATTATTATTTTTAGTATTATTATTATTATTACTATTATTATTATTATTATTCCTATTATTATTATTATTTTCATTTCATTTTATTTTACTATTATTTTATTATTATTGTTATTATTATATATTTTCTTTTATGATTTTATTATCATTATTATTCTTTTAGTATTATTGCTTTATTTTATTATTATTATTATTATTATTATTATTATTATTATTATTCTATTATTGTTTTAACTTATTAGTATTATTGTTTCATTTAATTATTGTTTTCATTATTATTATTTTATTGTTTTGTTTTATTTTCAATTATTATTACTTTTATTGTTATTGTTGTTGTTGTTAGTTTTATTATTATCATTATTATTGTTTTATTGCCCATACGATATTTTGGGACAATAGTTATGTATTCTTCCTGCTTTTGTATATTGTTTGGTTGTTCAGGATTGTGTTGGACTATGATCTAGTTAGGTGATTATGACTGGATAAGCATATTTCATGTTATGGATTATATGTATAGTGCTTGGGGTTCTTTAAAACTTGCTTCAAAGTGCCAAAAACCAGTAGCAGTGACGCTACTTGTGTGGCGCCTACTGGATTGGGGTGTGCTGCCAAGTGATAAGGGAAAACCAGAGAAACTTGGAACGCCTGGTGCTTGGCAGAAAATGTGATCCCGCCAGGCGGAAAAGATCTGGTAGAAGCTTTGGAAAGCGTATGGCACCTAACGGCGTGAGCTGTCTGCCAAGAGGTCTAGATCCAAGTTCCGCCTAGTGACGCGAGAGATGCGCCAGGCGGTTTTGAGTGTAGAGTTGGATCGCGAGGAGGATTCCTGCACCACTTTGGATAGAGGTCATGAGGCGATGCTTTGTTGGGGGCCCAGTTACGAGTGTAGCTTGTATTGGGGTAACACGTGGCCACTCGAGGTTGTAGCTTGGTGGTTTTGGAAGTCTAGTGGAGTGTGCAAGATCGTGGCTCGTATGGTGAGGTTTCGGAAGATTGCCCTCTTCAGTGTAACTGATTGAGTTTGGTAGTCTAGGGACAACTACGGGCTGCGGTTCATTTTGGGGAACTCCACTTGGTGTCACAGATGGTGGTCGTGGCAATTTATTCCCGCGTGTGGACTACTGGGTGGTGGCCTGTAGTCAGAGGGGCGAGTAGACACTCATGCAGCAAAGATCGATCAATGTACTCATCAAAGGGCGTAGAATCAAGATGCGTCCAACAAAATGTTTGGAAGTTGAGGATTGAGGATTGGGGCTAACACGAGTTATGGTTATGAAATGCTTTAATTATATCATGTTATAATTGTCCTTCTTGTATTTGAGCTCACCCTATCTGTGTGTGTTTGGTGATGACTATGTAACTTGTTACATGAGAACAAGTGTTGATGCAGGTGAGCGTGTGGATGCCTAGAGTCGGAGTGGGGACCAACTATGGGAGTTTTTAATAGTTTTCTTCATGAATTATTTTGTAATGAATATTATGAATAATTAATCTTTGTAATAATTGAACTCCGTATGGATTTTATAATTGGCACGTTAAAATAAAGTTTTAAATTTTTCCCTTGTTTTGGTGGTGCGTGATCTACAACGCTTTGGTGATTCTTCAAAGGTCGGCTTATTGGTGTTCCTTGAGTTGTGGCTTGGAACGTATCCCTTGATTTGTTGCTCAGGATAGGGGTTAAGCACGTGGCATTCCTTGAGTTGTGGCTCGGAATGGCATCTCTTGAGTTGTGGCTCGGGATGGCGGATGAACACGAGGAACTCTTGAGTTGTGGCTCGGGTTGGCAAGTGTTGCCAATGTGAGTGTGCACGTTGTGGCGTGTACGGATGAGTCCATTTAGGTTGCCCTCCTCAGTAATAAGTTGACGAGTTTGGTAGTCATGGGACATTACGAATGTTATTCGTATTGGGAACTCCACCTGGCGTTATGGTGTGTGATCTGTAGCATGGTTTCCCGCACGTGCTTCACCAATTGTGGCTAGTAGGTGTGGCAGCAAGGCATCTTGAAGTACTCATCAGAAGACGTAGAACATAGGTGACATAGTGGTGGCCATGTGTGTGAAATCAAAGGATATATGAATTCCTTTGGTGTGATTGAAATTATATGATTTGTATTCATATGTTTTATTATGTTAGCTAACCTTATCTGCTTGTATTTGGCAATGATCATGTACGCGGTACACGGGAGCAAATGATGTTGCAGGTGGATTTGGTGAGCCATAGCGTCGGAGCGGGGCTAGATTGGGAGAGAGTTTTATCAGAATTTTGGTGGGTCATGTTTTTGAAATAAATTTGTAAACAGTTATATGATGTTTCTATATTTATTTCGAGTTTATAATTTATGGATTTTGGATTATTTACTAATGTATTAAATGTTTTAAATTTCTCTTGTTTTTCTTGGGAAGGATCTGAAATAAATGAGGTATTATTATTTATGTTTTTATTTTATTATTTAAAAATTCGTAATATCTGATTGGGATGTTACACTAGCCATGTAGGATACTGGATCTCCTTGATATGGGCTGCCTTTAAAAGTTTTTGTACCTCTTTTGCAGCAGCTTGAGCACGCTCCCCACTTAATCGTCTACGCTTCTGAGCTTTAGGTTTAACTGAAGGATTTATATTGAGTTTATGACAAAAAATCAGGATCTATCCCTACCATATCTGAAGTACTCCAAGCAAACGAACAAAGATTATTCCGCAACACGTGTATGATCCATTGTTCTTGGTCCGAATTCAGATCTCCCCTTATCTTGAATTTCTACCATCTATTAATATCTCATTCACTTCACCTACAGGTTGAGTTCTTCTTTCTGAATGCACTAATCTGGGATCTAATTCTGATTCAACGGGTGTCCCTGTCGTTGTCACACAATATTCAACCTTCCATCTTACCTTAAGACTGTCTTCATAACACTTGTGGGCCATTTCTTGATTTACTGCCATCGTGACTATCCTTCCATCATCAGTAGGGAATTTCATCTTCAAATGAACAATAGATATTACGACCCCTAATTTTTTGATAGAAAGCCTGCCTAAAAGCAAATTATAGGAGGATGGAGCATTGACAACTATATATCACACAAAAATAGTTTTAACAACTTGTTTATCTCTAAAAGTTGTCCACAAATCCACATATCCTCTGACCTCCACCTAATCTCCTGAGAATCCAACGAGCACCCCATCAAAGGGTTGTAGATGATCCATGGGGATTTGCACCCCTATAAAGGTATTCCAAAACATCACATCTATCAAACTTCCTTGGTCCACCAAGACTCTATGGACATTCCTTCCCATTGTAACGACTGATACTACTATCAGATCATCTTCATGGGGTACTACTCCTTTTAGATCTTCACTTGAAAAGACGATATCAGGGTCTTTCTTTGGCCGCTCAATTTTTGTTGTCGTCATAATGCTTCTTACGTATCTTTTTTTGGTCGAACTGGTTTGTCCTCCTCCAGTGAAACCTCCCGCAATTATATTGAAATCTCCAAGGATGGATACTTCATGGAGCTCGGTTGTCGAAGCGTGCCATATGGTTTTCCTCCAGCATCCCCCACGTATTTTTTCATTAAGCCCTTGTCTAACAACGTGGATAGTTGGTTTGCCAAAGTATAACACTAGTATCATGACCGCTAGCCTGATGAAATTTGCACCAAGCATTCGATCGAGAACCGAAAGTCCTTCCAGTGCCACTAGGATAACGCAAATGCTTAGATATATCAACAACCTCCAGTATCTTCGACGGAGTGACTTTAAATGTCGGCATCTTGCGAGCTCTTTGAAGCACATTTCTTTTCTATGCTAAATAAGGAACGAATTTCCGATCTAGCCGTACTCGCAGGGGAGTTCTTTCTCTTCTGAATAGTTTGACTTCCCTTTCGTTCCTTGTATTGATCAGTAGCCTATTATCTCTTACCCTCTTGTGCCGCATAGCTTCCGCAGTTTCTATCTCCACCTCTACTTTTTGCCTTATCACCATCAGAGTTTTAGGCGGAATCCGATATAAAGATTCACTAAAAGGACTAGCACGAAGCTCCTTCACAGAGGCTTTGACGAGCAATCTGTCATCAAGGTCTACTATCTTCATGCTGACGTTGCTGAAACGATTGAGAAATTACTTTAGCAATTTTTCTACATTTTGACGTATGTCAAACATGTTTGACATCATGATCTCCTTTGACAGCGGGTGAGCTTCATTCACATCAGTTGTTAGGCGACTAGCATGTCGGTAAACGATCTTGGTTGCATCTCTCCTGCTTCGCATCTCCTCATGCGTTTTCTTCAACTGTTCTTGTTGTTGCAGAGCCTCTTCCAATCGCCGATGTGTTTCTTTGACTTCTTTTCGAAGTCGCTCTCTTTCTCCCAAAGCCTCCTCTCTAAGGAGTTGAAGATCTTCCTCAGCCTTCCTACGAGCTTCCTCCCTTTCTTTCTCCAATTGTGCCTAATATGCTTTAGTTTGCAGCTTTATTTTTTCATTCTGTTGTCGCAATTCCATAATGCTTTGCATGATCTGCTGCCGCGTCGACCCTTCTTGTGCTGGGTTTCAGTTTCTGTTCATAATGATGATTTATGCCTTTCCTTTTCTTGCTTTGTTGAAGTGGAGTCGGGATCGAGTTTTACCGTACCCCACGGTGGGCGCCAATGTTCCGGTCCAAAAAAAGGTGTAAAATAACCTTTAGCCAAAACAAAAAGAAAGAAATATTTTAACCTTAGTTTAAAGACTTGCTTAGGCCAAAATAAATATGTCTCTTAACCATGGGAGTAAAATTCTTATTTATAGAGTAATCAATTACAAATATTAGATTTTGTAGATAATACATAATAAGAAAAATCATTTTTCCTAAAATATCTCCCCAAGATAATAACAAAAAACCACCTCCAAAGTAACCACTTGAATGTTTATTTAAAGATATTCCTCGAATCTTCCAAAAATCAGATCCCCGTTCGAATACTAACTACTTTGGAATCCTCTCTTTAATCCTCTGTAAGAACCTCAGATATATACCGATCCCCTTCTGCATATATCACCTCATCCTTATACCGATCCCATTCAACATACATCACCTCATCTTTATACCGATCTCATCCTAAATTCCAACCTTTCATCCACAACTCCTGGATTCCAAAATAATAATCTTTTGCTACTCGTCCTATAGCCGAGAATACTTTTCCCTATAATTCGACATGATGACGAAGCGCTCCTTCCAGACAGGTACAAAAACAAATATTGATTATCTATAAAATCTAACGTTAACTAAAAATGTTGTAAAATTATAATATTTAGATGAATAAACCTCATATTAGCAAGCAAGCGAATTTTGTAAAATTAAGTGTAAACTTTCTATGTCTAATACCCATTTTTCACATCCACGCCTCTATTATGACATTCAAACTCCTTTACAAATTCGCAAGAACCTCGTATTTCATAAACACACATAATAGAACCTTGTGTTTGCTTGAGAAATTTCAACAATTCTAAGAAATTGAAATATATAGTATTTGAATTACTTATAATTGATTTTTCTTTATTTCTTAAATAAGTTGTTTGGATTGAGTAATTGAAATATTTTAGATATAAATTTTCTTATTTGGATAAAACAATTTAATTTCTATTTTAAGGAAAATTTTTATAAAGTTTAAACCAATTATGTTCAACCTTCAGCTTAGGTTAATTTGACTCGACCTTCTGCTTTAGTTAACTCGACTCGACCTTCATCCTAGGTTCACTCGGCTCAACCTACGATCATGGATGACTCGATTCAATCTTCGACATAGGTTGACTCGACTCGACCTTAGATTGGGTTCAAGTTGGCGCGACCTTCGGCCCGACCCACTCAGCTCAACCTTCGGCCCAAGGCCAACTCAACTCGACCAACAACCTTGGCCGACTCAAATCAACCATCAACCCGGATCAACTCGAATTGACCATTGTGCAGGTCAACTCGACTCAAACTTAGTTTCAGGTAGACTCAGCTTGACCTTCATTCCGAGCCAACTCGGCTAGACCTTCGACCTGGCTGACTCAGGTACACCCTTTACACTAGCCGACTTGGGTCGATCATCAACCTAGGCCAACTCGAGTAAACCTCCGACCCAGACTGGCTCGGCTCACAACCTTTGGCTTGATCCTACTCAACTCGAACTCTTAATTAGCCTGGCTCGACTAAACCTCTTGCATGGGCTGTCACGAGTCGACCTTTGGCCTAACTCGGCTCGACCTCTAGTTTTGGCACGACAAGGGACGACTCAGCTCAACCTTCGGCTCGGGACGACCCAGCTCGACCTCTAGCAAGGCCCGACTCGACCTTTGGCCTGGCTTGACCTTCATTCCGTCTTGTATTGAATCGACACTTGTCTTAACCCAACTTGTCCCCTGGCTCGGCCCGATTCGACTCGACCTCTGGTTCGTCCTTCGGCTCAAGCAAGCTCGACTTGACTCCTAAACCGAGTCAACTTGAGCTTTTGGCGACCCAACTCAACTTCTTGGACTTGTGGACTTTTTTTTGTCCTATGCAATGAGCAATGAGCAATTCTACAACTTGGAGAATTTCAATTTCCTTCCTTTTTTTTAGTGAATTTCAAATTCTAGTATTTTAGTTATTTGAAATACCTTGTTAAAATTCTTCAATTTCAATTTTTTTTTTTACTTTTCTCATCCAAACATATCATTTTTCTTGAAAGAATTTCAAATTCTCCAAATAAATGAATTAACTCTCGTAAATTGTCTCATCCAAACACACCATTAGGGGTGTTAGATATATTACAAGCTTTTATGTGGGCTTAGGCTCAGCCCTATATAATGCTTTGTATGACATGTAAATATGTTCCACTAATTTTGTTAAAATTATTATTAAGTATTTGAAAAAGAAATTATTTTGTCTCTTCTAATTTTATATATTTGACCACTCTGAATCCTAAACCCTAACTTAAGATCTTACATGGTGAATGATCTTAATTAGTCATAAATGTCACAACCACTCCCCTAAGACATGGAGTGTGACAGACGAAGGAAAAACAACGTTCAATGCTTGTGGAGATAGATCAAAATTACGTTCAATGTTTGTGGAGATAGAGCAAAATTCCAAAAATTTAGAAAAGCTAAGTCCAGACAGGTCATTTTTTTTAGGGTTGCACATTTAGATTATTAGGAAAGTCAGAAAAATTTGGGTGTGGGAAAATGAGTGAAAACTGATTTGTGGTTTGAGTTGTGGCGTGCAATGTTTGTGTATCCTAAGCGATCGATATTCATTATTATTATTATTATTATTATTATTATTATTATTATTATTATTATTTTATATATTTTGAAGCTAGCTAGTAGCATGAATCCTAAAGATAGCTTGTTCATTTTACATGAGTATCGGAACGGTGACGAGGTACAGTTTAGAATCGAATAAAAGTAAAGAGTAAACTATTTCTGCAATTTCGTTTTTTTTTTTTGGAAGATGTCTTATGTATATTATTATTTACAAGCATTTGATGACTTTGGGGTTCCTATGTTTTTTATTATAAAAGTAGTTACATACTGGTGTTATTTTAAATATATATGACATATATAAACTCTAAGACAATTTTTTTTTTACCATATGCAGCTTTAGTTTTATATAATTATTTTTGGAAATTGTGGTCTTGTTTAACAATTACAGTAGTGGTTGCGGGAAAAGAAATAAATGGCTTCGAATTTGCAGCATTTTTTGAAGTGAAAGGTGAAATTTCTAATGGCAATTTGGGAACCTAGCACGTGAAATTGGAAGAAAAGCACGTTAGAATGTTGGAGTGGAAATTAAACAATTTGATAGGTAGAATTAGGAACTAAAATTCAGAGAAATTAAAAAATATTAAAGAAGCCAAATGATGGCATAATAATAAGATTGGTAGAATAGGTGAAATTTTCTTTATGGTCGGTACGTGGACACCAAATTAAGATTTCTAATTTACTTAAATATTGTTTTGATTACTTTTAGGTGAATTGAGGTGCATGGTTGTTCCTTGGAAGTTAATTAAAATAAAATTTGGAAATGAACTAAAATTCGAGATTTATATATTACTAGAATTAAAATAGAGATAATCAGTGTGCAGTCTTATTACGATAGAAGTAGTGATAAAATATGGATAAAGATTGTTATGTGTTTTAAAATATGTTATAAGAGATAATAAAATTTTTGGGTAGATTATATTTTGCTAATTGGTTACGTAAAATTGAAAAGTGTATTCTTAAAAGTTTTAGGTAGTGAATTGAATATATTACTTTTAGGTCTATCCTTGGTAAACATGGTAGTGCCTGCATTTCTTTAATTCTTTAAGTATATTAAATGCCGAGGTTTTTATAATATTTTATTAAGTTAGTTAGTAAATAGACAGGTTTGATTTTGTATTATCTAAAGGATTTTTTTTTTTTTTTACATTTTAAAATACCAATTTTATCCTTTAAATATAATAATTTATTAGATTTTTAAAAATTGATTGTTATTTGTACTAGTTTTTTATAAAATCAGATGTCTATGTTTCTTCTCTTCTTCTTTCTTTTTTATTTATCAATGGAATGGTTATTCTTTTATCTGTTCTGATATATTTCACTTTATTTTTAATAAATATAATTTTAATTTATATATTAACTTAATAACATTATAATATTATCATATCTACTAATATAATATCATGTATATTTAAAAAAAAAAATATATATATATATATATTTATATATATATATATATATATATATATAAATGCAACAGCACATATGTTTACGCTAATAAATGTATATCTTTACGCTAGTAAATGTATATAGTAAATGTTGGCTGCGTCATAATCTTAAAATGGTTTTTTCGTTAGCTGTTGTTCTTTTCAATTATTGTCGTTATTACGTTTGGCATCGGAAGCAATATATTATGTATTGTGTAGTAACGTATATTATATAACATGCAATGGAAAAGAATATTTCAGGATTCAAAATAATATATTTAAAATTTATATATTTAATTATTATTAATATAATAAAATTTTATATTAAAATTTCTTTTTATATTTATTTTTATAACAATGATAGTTTTGAAGTTATATTTATTTAATTTAAATCAGTTTTTTTTAATTTCATTTATTTTATTGGATATTTTTATATTTAAAGAACATTTTATTGAAATAGATTTTAAAAAAATTAATATGAATCTTCACACTTCTTATTATTTGAATATTAAGAAATGATTCTTTTAGTTCAACCATTGATCCCTAATATTATGTTTGAAAATATGTGAAGAAGTATATGTGTTTTGTTTATGTCACAGTATCTTCTTTTTTATCTCTTAAAAAAATTTATTATTTTATTCATCATCAATATATATTGTTTGAAAACAAAAATTTAAGACTAAAAAATAATTTATTAAGCTATAATAGAAGATTGAGAGACGTAATTACTAAAAAAAATTATATTAATCAAGTTACAATCAAAAAATGGTTATAAAAAACATATAGTACATGACTTTTTTCTTCTATATTCATAAAAACAATATACAAAAACTCATGAGATGAAAAAATAACTATTAAATTAATATTTCACTACGAAGAAAGAGTTATTTTTTTTATCTTCAAAAAATGAAAGACTACATATAAAGAATAAGAGTAGAAAAAATAAATTTGTATCTAACTTTTTAAAAAAAAAAACATAACAAAGATGAAAGATAGATATAATATATAATAAATTTAAAAGACTATGAGAGAGAACATAAAAATATTTCAATAAATTTTATTAATCTTTATTATATTTAATTTTATATTTTATATTTTATTAATATTAAATATTTTATTTTATAGAAAAAATTTGTCTAATTTAATTTCATTAATATAATATATTACGTATATTTAAAAAGAAATTAAAAATTTTGAGACAACAAAGGTCCCTGATAATACGTATACATCATATATTATTATAAGACATTTGAAGCATTGGAGTTATTTAATGTGTATTGCATACAAAAATTACAAAGTTTTTTATGTTTAGTTTGGCACGGTGTTGTTTCTTTTTATGTTACACGAAAACAGAGACTTTGGGGTTGGTATATTAATTATAATATGTTTGTCAGAGACTGCGGCACAATATATATATATATATATATATATATATATATATATATATATATATATATATATATATATTATATATAAAAAAAATTTGATTTTTTTAACGCTTTGGTTTTACTTTTTTTTTATACAATTGCAATATTAGCTTTGGTTACAGTAACATTATTTATTTCGTTTTGTTATTTCAAAGATCTAAATGAGTTGGTAAATTGCAATGTTTTTTAAAAAGAAATGGTAATTCAGAGGTGTCATTTTGATGTTGTGTTTGATTATTAAGCTTTGGTCGTGAAGAAATTTTCGTGCAGTAATTTGAATAAAATTACTTTCTGAATACCAACGGAGTTTTAGAAAAAAAAAAGTATATTATTTAAGGAAAGGTGGTTTTAGTGTATATTGATACATTGGTCATAAATTTTGACAATGACTTTGAATGATTTTTGGTGGTGCAAGTCAACTTTTGATAATTTAATTTATGACGTAACGAATTTGATGATTAATTGTATGAAAATAAATGGTTTATGATAAATAAAAATGTTGTTGATACATAAATGTTTTGAAAGGTTTATGGTTTATAACAAGTTAAGAGTTTCTAAAATTAGTATTGGTGAATTGAAAAAGTGTGAAAATAGGTTTATGAGATTGGGGCTTTAAAACTGTTGGGTTAAATTTATGTGCAATAATTTGAGGTAAATAAGAATGTTAAGATATTTTATTATTGATGTTTCAAGTGAAATTGATGGATAACATGTGAATGCAATTTTCGGTAGATAAGTTTTGTGAATGTTGATAGTTTAATATAAATTAATTCAATTTTGAGAATAGTTGTATCAATAAATTGATAAATTAAAGAGTGTTTTTGAAGTGCTTTGGATTAGACAGTGTAGTTTAGAGTGTCAACCTTTTAAATAAAATGTTTTTTTTTACTATTGTTGGAATCATATCGTCTTAGCTTTGAGCAAGTTGAAGAAGAAAGTGGTTTAAATTGTGCAAATATGAATTGTAATGATGTTTTTGGTTTTTGTTCGATGTGTTATCACTAGACACAGTTGGTGACCAACGTTTTCAAGTTTGTGATTTTGTGTTGTTGTGTTTGTACAATTGGACTAATGTTTAGGGATGTTTGACGTCACCTAAACAATGTTTTATGTGATGAACTATCCTTTATGTGTATATATTGTTGAGTGAATTTTAATTGTTGTGATTGGATGAATGAATATGTGTGCATGTTGGAATGGTGGATGCGTGTGGTGGCTCAACATAAGGCGATGCAATTTGCTAGTCTTTAGTAGTGAGCTTAAGTGTTGATTCTGCTCGTAAGGCTCTTGGTAAGCAATTGAGAGTTGTCTTCACTCGTAAATCTCTCTAGAAGAGTAGTAGGAAGGATAACTATTCGTAGTTATTAGAGGTTGACTTCACTAGGGAAGTTGCTCATGTGTACTTTGCCTGTAAGGCTTTAGGGGAGTAGGAGAAGTAGCTTTATTCGTAAGGTTTGTGAGCAAAGAGACTTCGCTCATAAGGCTCCCGAGAAATAGGGGAATGAGGCCCTTTTCGTAAAACTTGAGAGATGTAGGAAGGGTGATTGCTCTAATGGTCGGTCAATAGTTGTTGGTAAGTTGCGTGCAAGAGTTATAGTGGAAACCTACTCCTCGTGTTGAGATCACTGGTGGTCGTATTATTGAAGGACAATATGTTTTCTTTTAACTATTGTGTGAGACAACATGTTTTGTGTATGGTTGTGTTGTGGAATTGAATGGTGTTTTGAGACATCGTGACTATGTAAGATTTGTGTGAGTTATTAATACTATAGATGTATATTCTTATTTATGATGTTTTGATATTTTGTTAGGTCACCCTTGTGTTGGTATATGTGATTAAGATGATTATATTTTTTACATAGGAGTAGATGTTAATGGAGGATGCTGGTGAAGATGCACAGTTGCGAGGAGACATGTTGAGACTTCATGGAAAGGATTTTATTGAGAAATATTATAGAGTAATATAATAAAGTTTTTGATATTTTTATGAACATGAATTTATTATGATGGCTTTTATTTTTTGAAACTTTAGTGGTTTATGAGTTTGAGAAACAAAGAAATTTTTTAATTTTTTGTTTCATTTAAAACAATAATATCAGAGATAAATCAAGTAATTTGTTCAAAGATAGAGATATCCTAGATAGAATGTTATACTTTGGTATCAGAGCCAAATTATGAATCTTTAGTGGTTGTGAGAAGTGACATTGTTGTGTTTCTGTTGTACATCTTCTATGGAGTCTCTTTGTGAGTCTCTTTATAAAGAGAATTGCATAGTATCGGTGATTGCGGCAAAATAAATAAATGGTTTTGAATTTGTAGCATTGTTTGTATTTTTTTAAGTGAAAATAGTACACTAACCCGTGCACATGCATGAGGCGTATTTTTTTTATTTTGTATATTAAAATAATAAAATAATAATGAAATATTATGAAAATTAAGTTATATTATTAAAAATGTTTTTATTAAAGTAGTGAAATAGTAAATTTAAGTAATATAATAATAATTTTCCTTTTTAAATATAATAAATAAAATTAATATCACAATATAATACGATTAATTGATTTTACAAAATAATTATAATAATAGTTTATGACATGTAAAATTGGGATTAAGGTTAAGAAAAATAGAAATAAAATATTAAAGTAACCAAATGATAGCATAATAATAAGATTGGCAGAATAGGTGAAAATTTCGTTATGGTTGGTACATAGATACCAAATTAAGACTTCTAATTTACTTAAATATTGTTTTTATTAATTTTAGGTGAATTTAGGTGCAGGGGTAGTAATTTGGGATTTCATGAATAAATTAAGAGATATATTACTTGAAATAAAATAGAGATAACCAGTATGCATTATTGTTCTGCAGGAGTAGTGATAAAACATGGATAAAGATTGTTATTTGTTTTAAAATATGTTATAAGAGATAATCAAATTTTTTGGTGGGTGATTTTGTGATGCGGTGTGATTTAGATATGTGATAGTTTCTTTGAAAGTAAATATAATAGTATTATATTACATAAAATTGGAAAGTGTAACGTGTATTCTTGGAAGTTTTAGGTAGTAAATTAATGCTTGGAACAGTTTGATATTATTTTTAGCCCCATCCTTTGTTTATGTGGTAGTGGCTACATTTTTTAATAAATTAAATGCTAAAGTTTTTTTATAATATTTTATTAAGTTGGTCAGTAAATAGGTTGCTGTTGTTTTGTTTTTGTTCTATGATGGACATATATGTGATGGAACATTTATACGTTGATATCTTAATTTTAAAAATAATAAGACATTATGTAATATATATATATATATATATTAAATATTTAAAAAATTATGAGAAATATATTATAGTTTTTATATAAATTCAAATTAAAATCGAATATATTAAATGTTTTTAATAAAAATTTATGCATTATTATCATCATAAAAATATATTATTGTTTTATATATTAGATACTTCATTAATAAGTATTAATAAGTATATTAAAATATTGGATACATATATATGTCAAACACATATATGTAACATAAATTGAAGTATTAGTCTATCATATATTTTTTTATTATTGTTATTAGATTTGGCATGAAAAATAAATGTTGGAATTGTTTATATATATATATATATATATATATATATATATATATATATATATATATATATATATAAAATTTAGTAACGTATATTATATAAGGTTTTGATGTTGTTTTTGTTTAATTTTTATATATAATGGCAATACGATGCTTTGCTAGTTTTGATTATTAAGTTTTAGGCCGTGATTAAATTTTGGGGTGGTAATATAGCGGATTAGTTTTTATTACGTGTAGGAATTTGAATAAAATTAGTTTTTTTTTTTAATTTGAGTAGTCTAATTGTAGTTAATCTATCATCTAATAATTTAAATAAAGTCATCTATTATTTAAATCTTGAGTCATCTAATAAGCTAAAATGAATATTTTCTAATAGAACGAAGAGTGCAATGAATTTAAGTGTTGTTGTTTATCGTCTATTATATAATAACCACTCCTAAAATTTTATTAAGAAAATTACTTAAACACAATAACCTTAAGACTTTTATTTAAAACTGGGAAAACAAAATCAATTATCTTTACAAAATAAATTTTAATAACATGAATGAAAAGAAAATTATAAACTATAAGTTGCTAATCCAGACTCATCTTACTCTTTATTCATCTCTCATTACTATGTATCCATATCAGCTTCATCATTTTATCATTTGATATGAATTGAGTATTTAATAGAATATTGAAAAATCATATTTAACAATCATCGCCATCTTTTATTAAAAATATATATTAGAGACTAAAGCTACTTTTATAATTATATTATTTAGAGTCAATCTGACTAATATATAAATGTTTGTAACTTATTGTGATTTTTATAAACGATGTTAGCACTCATAATATTAATAAATAATATAAGCGGGTTGAAAAATAAAAAACACATAGAATGCATTATTGAAGATAAGATTGGAATGCACTTCCTTCATTGAGATAAATAAATTATGCATAAGATATATCTTTATCTCTTTGAAAGTTTAAATTGATATAGAAAGTTGTTCTTTTTTCTGGTGAATTTTCCTCCATTATTTTGGTGAATATTAGAAGTTATTCTGCACATAAAAGTCTTAGTTTCTAAATAAAACCCGTGTGAAAAATAAATCGGTGGAAGTATCAACGTCAGTGAAGATTTTGTTCTTCTAACATGAACAGTAACACAATAACAACGATGTTTTATTATTTGGGATTAGGAACATATTCTATGTTCTCAGTAGAATCATTGTGGGTTAAAAACACAGTGTGTGCTGCTCCACATTATTACACTGTTGATAAAAAACTGGATGTTGTATCAACATCGCTCAATTCTATTTCATTCTTTCGTCTTTCAATAAATTTTAGTCATTTATAAATCAGTGAAAAAAGAAAAATATATGAGGATTTATTATAGTAGGTATAATTCATTTATCATAATAAATTGGCTCGTCACATATTTGTATTATCGGATTGTCAATAAATTATTTTGCTAATACTTATAAACTTCTTGCCTACACTAGTGCAGATTTTGCTTTTTACCTCGCCTTATATGCCTCGGTTGGCCAGGAACCGAAGCATATAATGACGCGGTGGCATTTTTACAATTTCAGACAACTTTTATGCCTCGGTTCAACGAAAACCCGAAGCAAAAGAGGGTTATATGCTTCGGTTCAAAAAAACCGGTGCCAAAAGGGGGTTATATGCTTCGGTTCCATAGACCCGAAGCCAAAAATGTGACTGGATATTTCAAAAATGCCACTAGCCATTATGTCTTTGGCCTCGGGTGTTACTGAACTGGGGCCTAATAGGGCTATATGCCTCGGTTATTAATTGAACCGAGGCCATATAGTTTAATTAGGGTTCAAAAGTGGCCAACCCCTCTTCTTCCCCGCTGCATTTCTCCTCTCTCTCTCTCTCCAATCTGCTGCTTCATCCACCCACCACCACCACGCGAAGCTCTGCAACCACACTATGCTACCACTGCGCTGCTCTGGCCACCGTCTCCGCGAGCCGTCGCCGGTGGCTCTAGCGGTACGCCTCCTCCCCAATCTATCTGAACCGTGACGGCGCTTCCGAGGTTACATCGAAGCCATTTTCTGGCATCATTCGTGTAGCAGTGTTGCCTGATCCGTTTGGTGTATCAATGGCAGAAGGAAGGTTCTGGGATTTGCTCATGCTGGCTCACCCTCTTCATGGGTTCTGGAAACGGATTGTCGTGGTACGAGGAACGAGAGAAAAGGGGTTGCGTTTCTGAAGAACATAAAGGGCGTGGCGAGTGGGTTCATTGGGGAGAGAGAGGCTGCGGCCGTCGCCACGGCGGCGGCGGAGAAGGGTCAGTGGCTCCAGTGCCCAACTCTGAAGGTAAAATAATGGAGAAGAATCACCCCAACAAAGATTACACGGAGCAGGTTAACAGAGACATGATGGTTGTGGCAGAGCTCAAATCAGAAGAGGAAAAGAGTGCAAAGCTAGAAAGAGAGACAAGGAAAGAAAAAGATGAAGATGATGATAGTGGTGATGATGAAGATGGGATTCTGTGTCCTGGATATTTGTTTCATAGGATGTGTGGCACCATGCCCGTGTTTCTTTCAGGGTTGAAGATGTGACTGTATGGCCTCGGTTCTTACCATAACCGAGGCCTAAAACTCTGCAAAATTGTGAATCTATGGCTCCGGTCCCTCTGCAACCGAAGCAGAAAAATGTTTTTATAACCTCGGGTGATAACCGAGGCCAAAAGATACCCCTTTTGGCCTCACCCCAGTATGCTTCGGTTCTAAAACCGAGGCAGAATGACGAAAATAACCGGGGCCAAAACCCCTTATTACACTGGTGCTATGATCTATGATGACTCATGCAGAAGATAACATTACAGAAAAAAAGGACACAAAAAATAATGAAATTCATTAAATCAAACAATTTTTATAACAAGTAATAATACATGATAATAAATTTTATTATTAAAGAAGGGATCATAAATAATTTGGGTTAGGTTAGAAAAACGCTATTCAATGGAAAGAAAATACCCTCACCGAAAAGAGTAAGACAAGATAATTTCTGATTCTCCTGATATGTAATAAATTGTTAGATCTACCAAGTACAACTTTTTATACAGTTGTATATTTTCTTACAGTGAAAATGTAATATATATATATATATATATATATATATATATATATATATATAATAATATAAAAAAAAAGGTAACGTTTAAATAAGTTCACCATAAAAGTAACCGTACAATAGAGTTCAAATCACTACTGGAAAATGGGCTTATAATGACAGGTAAAACGAGCATACTATGATAGGTGTTCTGGTGTCATAGTTTCAGGAGTTATAGAAAATGCACGTTTTTTATGACAGTGCAGAAACCTGTCATAGTAAGTCAAACTTACTATGATAGGTGTCCGATTAACAATCATAATAAGTCTAAACAGAATGGAACGTAAAGATAATAACCTGAAGTTTGAGATTACGAAACTTTTCCTCAAATGTCGAATTCACTTTGGCAGAAGCACTTGATTTGGATGATAGCCACCTATACTATTAATTCAAAAAGTAATTGATTCAGATTAAAAATAAAGTACCAATAATAAATTGAACAGACATGGTTCTAATAGTCTAACAAACAATGCTCGAGTTATTTTTTGAAAAAAAAGGATCTACATTATACTTTGAAACTCATTGAAAAGCCATGAGATAAAGCTCACTTACTTGAGAAGGTTGAGTCCAAAGGGAGGCTGAATCACCACCGTGGCAACCACGAATAGTGCACGAACGGAGGGCGAACGGTGCGTGGAGGACGCGCAGACAACTCGCGGACAACTTGCGGGCGGTGCGCAGAGGACGCGCGGACAGCTCGCGGACGGTGTGCGGAGGCGCACGGACAGCTCGCGGACAATGTGCGGAGGTGTGCGGACAGCTCGCGGACGATGCACGGAGGACGCACAGACAGCTCGCGGACGGCGCGCAGACAGTGCAGACGGCGTGCGAACAGTGCGGCGACACGCAGACGATGTGTGAACAATGCGACAGCGCGCGGACGACTGGTGGAAAAAGGGGAATCTATGGCGACTTATTATGATAGGTATAAGCCACCTATCATAATAAGTTGATCGGTGACATTTTTGTAATAAAAGTAACAGTTATTATGACTGGTGAAAAGAAATATATCATAATAAGTGACAAGCGAAAATTTATTATAACAGGTGCAGAGGACCTATCATAGTAGATGGGCACGGTGGCAAAATTGAAATTATGTTAAAAATATATTATGACAGATTTAAAGATATCTGTCATAATATCTTCAAATCCCTAATTTTTTCCTTCCCTCTTTTCTTTTTCTCTTTCTCGTCTCCATTTTCTCCCAAATTCGGATGCACAGTTTCTTTCTAAACAGTCGCACACCCTTCTCACGCTCATCGTCTGTTCGCAATCCATGCTCACCGTCCGTTCGCAGTCCACTCGCCGTCCGCTCGCCCTCCACCAGTCATCCGCGCACCACCGCACTGTTCGCACGTTGTCTGCGTGCCGCCGCACTGTTCACATGCCGTTTGCACTGTTTCCGTGCTGTCCGCAAGCTGTCTGCGCATCCTCCGTGCATCGTCCACGAGCTGTCCGCACGCCTTCGCACATCGTCCGCGAGCTGTCCGCACGCCTCCGCACACTGTCCGTGAGCTGTTCGCACGTCCTCCGCGCACCGTTCGCCCTCCATTCGTGCACTGGTCGTGGTTGCCACGGTGGTGATTCAGCCTCCCTTTGGACTCAACCTTCTCAAGTAAGTGAGCTTTATCTCACGGCTTTTCAATGAGTTTCAAAGTAAAACGTAGATCCTTTTTTTTTTCAAAAAAGAACTCGAGCATTGTTTGTTAGACTATTAGAACCATGTTTGTTCAATTTATTATTGGTACTTTATTTTTAATCTGAATCAATTACTTTTTGAATCAATAGTATAGGTGGCTATCATCCAAATCAAGTGCTTCTGCCAAAGTGAATTCGACATTTGAGGAAAAGTTTCGTAATCTCAAACTTCAGGTTATTATCTTTACGTTCCAATTATTATCTTTACATTCCATTCTATTTAGACTTATTATGATTGTTAATCGGACACCTATCATAGTAAGTTTGACTTACTATGACAGGTTTCTGCTGTGTCATAAAACAGGTGCATTTTCTATGACTCCTGAAACTATGACACCAGAATACCTGTCATAGTATGCTCGTTTTACCTGTCATTATAAGCCCATTTTCCAGTAATGGATATAAAAAAGAAGTTTTCTTTCTTGACACAGTAAATTAAGAAGCAGTCATCCACGATGATCTTATTCAGTGGCATGCCAAATAAATTCTCATATCTCTGCAAAATGGAAGTCACATCATCAAGAGGATAACACTTCATTTAGTAATGTTTTTTGAAGGCATTATTGGTGTTATTAATGCTTTACCAACAGAAAAGCGATTTTTTTACCGCAGTAGCACGGTTTTGCTTTTTAATTTCCCACACAGCACATTATTCCTAATATATACCTCAATAGCATAGTTTTATTTGTAGGTGGGAATTCGGTCCCCTGGGACATGAATTCTACCCTACAAAATGTAATTTAAAAAAATAAAATAAAAAAAAAATCCAGTTCAGAATTCGGGTCCCTGGGGACTGAATTCTGACTGGGATACAAAAAAAATTACATTTTGTAGGGTAAAATTCGTGTCCCAGAAGACCGAATTCTCACCTACAAATAAAACCATGCTATTGAGGTATATATTAGGAACAGTGTACTGTTTGAGAAATTAAAAAGCACAACCGTACTACTGGGGTAAAAAAATCACAGAAAAGCAGAAGACACCAAATCAAATCAAATCAAATCAAATCAGATCAGATCAGATGACACGCATGAAATTTGTCAAAAGTGGATGCTACAAATCAAGAGCAATCTACTAATCTACTACTACTCTGATAGGAGTTGGTAGCAAAATATGTACCAAGGCTATACCATAATATTAGCCCTTAAACGGGAAAACAAGTGGAGAGAAAATATTCTCAATTTAAACAAAGTTTTGCATCCACAAGTTTATTAAAGCACCAGACAGCACTTCCTCTCTCTATCTCTCTCTTCTGTTTTCCAATTTTTCTTCATCTTCTGTATGTTCATATTTTACTGTAATGTTTAAACCGCCACTTGGCGTTCAACAGTGCCATGAGAGTACCCTCAGAAAAAGTCTTATAAATAGGCCATTCTTACCATCTCTTCACTTGTACACAAAAGCTTCATCTCATTTTATAACAGGGTCAAGAACTCAACATGGCACTAACCCTTCTTATGGTTGTTGCTGTTCTTGGTACTTCTTTGTTCGTTCATTCATTCCTTAGCCCTCTCGGTGTTTCTACTTTTTAGCAAAAAATAATGATCTGTCCGCATGTTTCTGATGTTTCTTGCAGGGAATGTTGCTTCAATGTCTCTTTATGCTGCACCAACGTATGCTGAATTCCACCACTTCTTACCTTTTTCACCTTCTCATTTTGCTGTGATCAAGCATTGGACTCTCATGATTTTACTTGTGCAGGGTTACCTTCAAAAGGGTCATAAGGAAGAAAAGCACAGAAGAGTTTTCATGCATTCCTTACATCATAGCCCTGATGAACAGTCTCCTTTACACTTGGTATGGTTTGCCAGTAGTAAGCAACAAGTGGGAAAATTTTCCTCTTGTCACAGTTAATGGAGTTGGGGTTCTCTTTGAACTATCTTACGTTCTCATCTATTTCTGGTTTTCTTCACCCAAAGGAAAGGCAAGTTTATTCCTGATCTACCACCTCTTTAATGACCAAGTTACTTTCTCAGTGTATAAAAAATCTTCCTAAATCTTAAAGCTTATTTTAAATTTAAATCAAAATCAATGACCAAGATAGTATAAATTCTTAGAATATAACAACCTAAGAATTGGGGTACAACAAATATTTCATTGAAGAAAAATAGAAGAAAAAGTACCTCGTACAATTCATTCATAACCAATTGGCATGCAATGTCACCCATTTCTTAGAATTCACAGCATGAAGTTTTCATCAGATTAATTTTCTTGAAGAAACAAAAAGAAAGGCCAAACATTAACTCCAATGACAAACTCGCAAAAAATCTAATACCATAACATGTTTCTGTCTTTACCACAATTCATGGTTCACATATATGGCTACACATGAAATTTGACAGGTGAAGGTGGCCATGACAGCAGCAGCAGTTCTTACAGTGGTCGGTGTCATTGCCATTGTATCAACTTTTGCCATCCCCGATCATCGTCACCGAAAGCTTCTGGTGGGTAGCGTAAGCCTGGGGGTGTCAATAGCACTGTATGCGTCGCCTTTGGTTGCAATGGTGAGCCATGTTCTGATTAAGAGAAAACAGAGAATAGAAAAAACAAAAGAGAGGAACAGAGTCGATCCATCATAAGAGAAAAACCAAACATGCCCTTCAGATGTTTGTTAAATGGTGTTACATAATATTGTTTTGTTCATATTGCAGAAGAAAGTGATAGAAACCAAGAGCGTGGAATTCATGCCTCTGCCTTTGTCTTTGAGCTCCTTGTTGGTCAGTTTACTGTGGATGACTTATGGTCTCCTCATTCGTGATATTTTCGTTGCGGTATGTACATACTCATTGTTTGCAAGTATGAAAACTTGATCTATTTTTTAATTTTATAAAAGATCACATTGAGTAACGATCCAATTAATGAACAAAAATTATGATAACATGATAAATTTTACCGAGAAAAAACTCATCATGAGTTAAAACTTTATTCCAACAAAATTTATGTATGCGGCATGTTATTTTACCTATTATCTATTATCATCTCATAATTCGATTATGCGGAATTGAGTTAATTTAAAAGTTCACTTTTTAATATTATTTTTTAATAATAACAAAATGATAATAATTCAAGATTAAATATAAATTTTATTATTTCAAAATAATGTTTTTTATTTTTTTTAAGTGACAATTTTAAAAAAGAACTATAAGAAAAGTGATGTTGTGATAATGTTGAATATGTAACAGGGGCCAAATGTGGTTGGAACTCCGTTGGGCATCCTGCAGCTGGTTCTGCACTGCAAATACGGGAAGAGGAGACAGAAGGAAGAAGCGAACAAGCAAATCGGGCACGAGGAAAAGTTGGACATGGAAATGGGACATCATAAGAACGAGAATGTTCCTAGTAACTGAGATTCGGTGTACTAATATTACCTATCTTTAATTTATGTCTTTTTTATACTTTTTCTTTTTTCTTTATACTAATTTTGTATCACGTCTATTGATAAACATATAAGTATTAAATGAAATGGGTCACAAACTTGAATGTTAGAAGTGACCGTGACTTCCTGTACTAACATCGCTTCTTTTTATTTTTTTTTTCTTTCTTCATTTTATTGGACAATTTTTTTTTTATGTCAATTAATGAGGTGGATTGAGGTGAGAAAAATGTTAAAACAATAAAAAAAAATTATAAAATAAAGACGAGTAATTAGTCC
>Ga0214545_1002609_pt1 | contig 34751 bp, 21 predicted proteins | sample CNSS4metaG_FD_160064 | JGI IMG/M metagenome (GOLD analysis project Ga0214545, IMG submission 160064) | Root nodule microbial communities from cowpea collected in UCLA plant growth center, Los Angeles, California, USA - CNSS4 | ecosystem: Host-associated > Plants > Roots > Nodule | place: USA...
GAATAAAAGAAAAAAACAAATTTTTAAAATAAAAAAAAAAAAAAAAAAAAAAATATATATATATATATATATATATATATATATAACGGAAAAAGACGGTAACACATTTTCTTAAAATAATGAGATTAAAAGTAATGTTAATCTCTTTAATTCGGATCTGATCGTCATTCAATCTCTATATTACGTCTCCTAGAAAGACCCCTCAATAATATAAGATATATTCAAAATATAATTTTGGAATTACAATTTTTCACTAAGACTTCTTTTTTACTATCGATGGCTTTTTTGGAATTACAATTTCAACTCATATTACGTTTTACGTTTAAAATGTAACAAACTATATAAATCAGATTTTCTGTTATTGATAGTAAGATTTTCTTTGTATATTAATTTCCATCCGTGATTTTACACTATTTAATATTTATTTTCATTTTAAAAAATGTATTAGTTATCGTAAATGTGTTACATAAACTTCATATTAAATTTTCTTATTTCGATATCATCTATACTTACGTGTCTGGCAACTCTAATTTATTAGTTATCGTAACGTATTTTATAATCTTTGTATATATAAATATATATATCAAAAAGTAAAGAAAACACTGAGCTCTGAAAGTCAATAAGCAAGCTTGGATGAGAAGCCATGTACAGAAGTCATTCCTAATTATAAGAAAAAACTATGATTACAACCTTTCTCTTTCTTTTCTGGTTAAACTACTTGTGTCCTTTTTAGATTTGAAAAGCCCAAATTTCGCACCAATATTTGGTGGGATGTTACATCATTTAATAATATATTAAGAATTTTTTTTTCCTGCTTCATCTTTATTACTAGCACTAGATTTACATACATTTTAGTTCCTGAATTAGATCTGTTTACTGTAGATATAGTTCTTTTATTTTTATTTTTTTATAAATATTTTTTATTCAGAAAAAAATATAAAAGTAAATATTTAAAACTAGAAATATATAAACACTATTTGATGGTCAAATATGGCTATGAATCATCATCTCACACTAATGTTGGATGTCTTTATTTTAGACCGTAGTTATTATACAGGCAGCTTTAATATATTAAATTATATAAACTCTTATATCAGGATTAAATTTGATTTAGCTTTGTTCAACGGTTAAATTTGATCGAAATTGTCCCAACTAAATTTTGGTTTCTAGTCGATTCTGACGAAAATTCGATCGAACTTGGTTTAGTTCTCTAGGATGAAATTTGACATAATTAAGACGAGTTGATCATGACAAAAATTTAATCAAATTTGGTCGAGTTGATTCTGATCGAAATTTCGTTAAATTTGACCAAGTCAATCCTAACTAAAACTTGATCGAATTTGGCTGAATCTGTCCTCATCAAAATTTAGTTGAATTCGACGAAAGGGACCCAACCGAAATTTGATCGAATTCGATGGAAGAGCCTCAATTGAAATTCGGTCGAGTTTACCCTAATCAAAATTTGGTCAAATTCGACTAAGTTTACCTCGACCGTATTAGACCGAGTCGAACCGAACCAAATTTTGGCTAAGTCAGCCCTGACAGAAATTTGGTTAAATTCAACCGAGTTAGCCATGCCAAAATCTCGTCGAATTCGGGTGAGTTGGCCACAACAAAAATTTGGCCAAATTTGACCAAGTCAGCCTTAACCCAAATTCGATGTCATTGTTAATCAGAGGTTTGGGCCAAATCAGGTCGATGGTTGAGAAGGTCGGCCCGGCTAAAGGTGAAGACGGTTAGCTAGTGCTGAAGGTCAAGACTGGTGTGACCCAAGGCAAAGGTCGAGACTGGTCGGCCCCACTCATGCTGAAGGTCAAATCAGGCCTACCTAGGCTGAATATCGAGATGGACCAGCCTAAGTTGAAGGTTGAGATTTGACCATATGAGTTTTTTTTATCACAACCCATGTGAGTTAGGGTCAAACCTTGTGGAGTGAGCGAAATTGACAACTCTAATTACTCCTAAGATCATGGACAGAAAAAGAGAGATAAATGTTTATTTTTACAATAAGGAAAATGTTTTTTAGACACTCCTAAGGTAAGTGTCTAATTCATATTACTCCTCTTAGTTTGAGAGAGTTTGTTAGGCTATCAAACCATCTATAACTTCTCCTTCCTTAGGTGAACAACAAATCTTCAACCATCAACTTTACAAGGTTGAGATTAACCATAACACCTTGAGAATGATTATGTAGTAATAGCATATTAGTATGTATAGTTAGATGTTGAGAAAAATTAAAAGATTTTCGTAATATGTATATATGTTTATGTATGTAGGTCATCAGTCTAAGAGTCTTACTCCTAGCACTACCTTTTTTGTTTTTTAATTTGGACAAGCTAGTTTCCTACCTTTCTCTCCTTCTTATAAGGTAAGGAGATCATGATGGAAGATGATGATACCCCCACAACTTTCATTCATGCATGCTCCTCTAAACCCTTCAAAGTAAAGGTCAATGCCATATGGGAGGATCATGAAAATGAATGTATTTTATAGGATCATAAAGTTCTCTAAAGAAATGCTTGGTCTAAGCCCATCTATAGTGAATTGGAACCATAAGAGAAGCCCCCATTTAGGGTATATCACCTTTAAGTTAGGTAGACACTTTTCTGTACAAGGGATCCATCTATACCTATTTGCAAGCTTTCCATTCTGTCTCTACAAGACCTAATTTATGTATCCACCTTTTAAAGCAAAACCTTTTGATGACTCATATTTTGTGTATTTATAACGTTATTCTACATCATTGAAAATACTTTCCATATAATTTACCTATTTTTACGGTGAATGTTTACAATAAAGGAAAACATATTCATAAAGACTTTTTGTGTCTAAGCCTTTTAAAGTTCAATTAACCAAAGTTAAAGTACTTTAAAAGGCATCATGTATTCCTTTTTTATTGACATCTTTTTTTTACATGATACTATTTGCATGGGACCTAAGATGTTTATTGAATTTTTTCAAAAGTTAAATGTCATTGCTTGAAAACAACCATTTTTGGCTAAGCATGAATATTCTTTGGACCTAATTACTCCTAGCAAGAACAACTTGATAAAAAAAATGTTGTGATTAAATGATCACATATTTTGCTCATAAAGAAAGAGTTATCATCCTAATATGAATAAAAGTTTAAGAAAACTTTTCTAGAAAGTTATGGACATAAATAATGTTCTTTCTCACAAATTGGAGCTAATGATAGCTTGGAAACACGAGAATGTTAAGATATTTTTTGTAAGCATCATTGAAAACCTTTCTTCTATGTATATATATATATATATGTATGTATATGTATATATATATATATATGTATGTATGTATGTATATGTATATGTATATATGTATATATACATATATACATATACATACATACATACATACATACATATATATATATATATATATAGAGAGAGAGAGAGATGAGAAAATAAGATTCATTGCAAATCCTTTTGGATCTGTTGTACGATTGTGCATCATTCATGATAAAGAACTATCTCTTAAACTTCAAGTGGTACAAATTTGAGGACAAATTATCTTCAAGAAGGAGGGTATGATAAAGGATTATCTCATAAACATCTATAAGAAGAACTTGAGGAAGAACATTTGTTATTCAAAGATCTATGACAAAGTTGAAGATCAAAACATGTCTCCTTGAAGCTTATAATTGCCATGAAGAAGGAAACTTAAAGAACATGAAGATCATGAGCACATTTGAAAAATATTTTTTAGAAAAGTTAATTTATGTTTCTATGTTTTTGGGCTTTTTGCTTTCTTTTAGAGTTTTAGGTTTTCTTAAACTTGTGTACCTATATATAGAAGTACCAAAAAATAATGTGGACACTTTTAGTCATATATTGAATTTTATTTCATTAAAGAGATGGTTCTCTTTGTTCTTGGCTTAGGCTTCAGGTTCTTATCAAAGATTAACATCTTGGTGGTGAATCGTCACTTGACTTATCGATCTACTAGATTGTGACGTCTTCCATCCTTGTCTTATTACGTGCTCTTCTCTGATTTATTTTTGTTGTGTCGTTGGAAGATTCAAATTCATAAACGATCGTACTCTTTCCTGGATAGAATTGTATAAATTCATCTTCTTTGTTTTTAGTCTAACGAAGTTCAAGTGTGTAGACATATTATATGTTCTCCATGTGTGCATCAAATGTGTGTAGTTTCTTTATGCAACTCTTTTGATACATAGCATGACTTATCAAGGCAAGGATGAGTAAATTTTTTCCTTTTATGTGTAAAACATATTTTCAAAAAAAAAAATTTGTGTGGAGAAACTTTAAAAATGTCAAGAGATCTTGATGTGGATACTTTATTGTGAGATTCTCTTGAAAGGAACAAAGAAACGAGCAATCCTCGCACATATAGAATAAGAATGTATACATTTTCAATGTGTACTATGAATGCTCTGACTAGAATACATATCAACTTTGTTTGTCCAAGCAAAAACTTATTAAACAAAGTGAGCACACTTGCATATATCCAAGTATAAAAATCTTATCAAATGAAGTATACTTGTCATCTGTCCGAGCAAAAACTCAAATGAAGCATATATTCCAAACTGCTTGTGTTTGTTTGCATATATAAGCTTATGTTGTTCAGTTCAACGAATCTATAAGCTTGCATTTGTTCGACAAAATGGACATTGTGTTCGATGAGACCAATATTTATAAAATTATTTTTTATACTTTGTTATTAATCATATAATCAATATTAAATTAATGGGTTTGTTGAATTTTTACTGAACTTTTTATGTTTTTAAAAGTATGTGAAACTACGTTGGCTTTAATGGAGTGACTCGAATATTGCACTTTTGTCAATAATCAAATGACTACATCTATGATATAAAATTCTGAAAAGTATTTGGGGTGTGAATAATAAAGTGAAGGTTGTAGGTATTATTTTCTCTCCTTAAAATATATGGAGATAAATAATTGTAAAATTTAAAGGGGTGGGTGAATATTATTTATTGACACTTAGTAAGAGAGTATGAAATGAAATGAAGGGTAAGATTAGCGATGTAAACGGGGTGGGTAGGGTACGAGTAGTAGTTCTCCCGTACCCTACCCGTTGGATAAATATTCATCTCGTACTCGTACCCATATTCATGTAGGTATCCGTTAAACGGGTATCCACATTTTCTTTTAATATTCACGGGTACCCGTGGGTATTTATAAAGAAAAAATGTAATATTTAACAACATATTTTAACCATAAATTCAAATAAAAATACAATGCATAATATTCATAAATTTCAAACAAAGTTTGAATAACCCATTTAAACAGTGTTGAATGACCATTTACAAAAGAAATAGAGATTTTTTAAAACTAATTGATAAAAAATAACTCATTTAAAATTGACGTGTTAATGTTTTAATCATGTTTTTTTTTTAAATTTAAATTAGAGTATAGCGGGTGCGAGTATCCATAGGTACAAATACTATAATACCCGTACCCGCTCCGTTAACATGCATATATAAAAAATACCGATACCCGTTATTCACGGGTATCCATTTCCTACTCGTTATAGATTTTATCCGCGAATATTCACGGGTACGGATTTTTTTGACAATATCAAATGAAAAATTCAAATCTAAATATTTTTACAATTTATGTCTCTTGAGATCAATATCCAATTCTACGTCCAAATACTTTAAAAACTTTTATGTATGTCCAAAATCGAACATGAGCTAAATAAAAGAAAAATAGTAATATAACACTATAAATTAAATATTCGTATTAGTATAAATTAATTCTTACATTTCATGGATTAATTTTTATTTTCAGACTCATCAAAATTTGAAGTAGACTTAATATATAATATTAAAAGAAATAATGAATGATAATGTTAGTAACTTATTTCATTCTTATTATTTTATCATTAATTTCTATATAAGTTGTTTACAAGTTTTGCTTATATATTATTTATTCAAGGATTAGTTACTTAAAGCTGAAAAAAATCCGTAACCGCACGCGCGCGCACACACACACATATATATATATATATATATATATATATATATATATATATATATAAAACCTGCAATTGGTAGAAATGAATATTGAAAATGGATATCTGCGGATATCGGGTATGGATACTCGCATGTTAACGGGACATGTACAAGTATAATAGTATTTGTATCTATGGATATCCGTACCGCTATACTCTAATTTAAATTAAAAAAAATTATTAAAACATTGTTGAATGAGTTATTTTTTATCAATTGGTTTTAGAAAATCTTCCTTTATTTGTAAATTGTCATTCAACACTATTTAAATGAGTTATTTCCACTTTGTTTGAGATTTTTAAAGGTTATGCATTGTAATTTTTTTTTTGAATTTATAGTTAAATTGTTTTATTAAATTTTAATTTTTCTTTTTGTAAATACTTGCAGGTACTCGTGTACTATAAATAAGAAAATATACGAGTACTCGCATAACGGATACCCACACAAGCATAAGTACGGGTACGTGACGGATATTTATCCAATAGGTAGGGTACGAAAGAACTACTACACATACTCGCACCCTACTCGCTCTGTTGGCATCCTTACCCAAAGCGAAATTGTTACGAAAAACATTATGATTTTATTAAATTGTGCATTTTTATTTAGCCTTTCCCGTTAAAATTTATTTAGAGATATTATTTTTATTTAAACTTATATTTTATAATGTAATTTTTTTTAGATTTGTATTTTTAGATTATAGTGTACTCAAGTTTATACTTTTAGAGTATTTTTAGATAATTTTATTTTAAAAAGAGTAAAATATATGTATATTTTAGAAATATCCATGAGTATCAATTGAGACTCACAGGTGTAGGAAAACTAGTAAATATTTTACTCGCATTAGTAATTGTAGTCATTTAGGAGAAAATATATGGAGCCATTATATTGGCAAATTTCTTTATTTTTCTTGTTGTTTAAGAAAAAAATATTTAATTTCCAGAAAGTTAAGTAGTAGTAAGTTTTCTTGATATAATCGAATTTCCACCAAAAAAAAATAAAATAAAATTCAAGTGTAAGGCCCTAGAGGATAACAAAGGAATGGTCCCTAAAACCATTCATCACTTGACATTTTGTCGGTACTTAGGATACCAACAAGAATATAAAAGTACCTAAAAAAGAAATAATAACAATAAATACATTTCTCTCTCTTAAAAAGTATTAATTGTGTCTCCTAAAATATTTAATATTAGATGTGTTAATAAAAATTTAATATTTCTTTTTAATATTAAAATTATAATCGTCAGAAACAATAACACTAATAAAATATAATATTCGATACTATGATGTTGTTGAAAGAAAATCACAATCTCTTCTCTCCATCAATGTTAAAATATTTGTTAATTAATGTCAATCAGTTCATTTTTTTTCTCTTTCATTTCTATAATGAATTTGGTCTTTTTTCAATGTCATCTTCCTTCCTAGGAATATATCGCAGGATGCAGATAATAAATATTTGAATTAGAAAAAAGGGTTATAATATTGTTCTTGTAATGCTTTTATAGTATTGTTTGTCCTTTCATCACATCACCTATTTTAATTTACACCCCTTTTAATTTTTAAAAATGTTGTACAAATTTACCATACCAATTCAATTTATAAATTCTATATGCATCAATATATGTTTTCTTGACCTTGATTTACATGAATCATAATCATATTTGTTTAAAATATCATAAAGATATTTAATATGCTTAAGATATTCTTAAAAATTATTTTGCCAAATAAAATTACATCATTTAAAATTTAAAGTTAAATATAATTTAAATACACCTCATTTTTTTAACTCCTTAAGACATATTTTAAGAATCAAAAGCTTTAAGTTTTAAGCGAACAATACCTAATATGTGACAATTGATTATAAACATATTATCATAACAAACTTGAAATTGGGGAACATTCATCGGTGAAACAAAGACTATACACGATGATTATATTAGGACACCATTGATAGTTAAAAAATGTTGTCTATCAAGCTATTGTAAGAAAATTTCATTTTAAGACTATTGTAATGGTTAACAAAAACAGTCATCTATATATTTTTATAAACGATGATTTTTAGCAAGAACTATTAATTATGAATATTTAATAGACGATAGGTTTTAGAAAAAATATCGTCTATGAAAAGATATAAACGATAATTTTGTACATAAATCATTAAGGTATGCACTAGTGATTATAATAAAAAATATAAAACTATTATATTTTCAATCTAAAATTCTAGAGCACAAAATAATAGAAACCGAAAACCTAAAGGCACATAAATTTCTAGAAGCAATAAAATAAATTATAGTTTGGAGAAAGAAGATTAGTACCTCTTGCACAAAGGCTTCAGTTTCAGACTTAGAGAGATCTGAGTGAAGAGCTTGAACAATCTCTTTCTCATGTTCTTCACTCAACTTGATGAGAGCCTTCAACTGGGAACTTCTCCATTCGCAGCCACGTGTCTTGCCACAATCAAACGCTGCTCTCAGTTCCTCAACCATCGCTGAAGCTTCTTCTGAACCAAACACTTTGTTCTTGGTGTTCGACGCCATGTTGTACGATGATGAATTTGAAACATACACAAATGTTTTCTAGGTTTCACAAATCACTAACATATATGTCATGGCAATGTTTATTAGCGTCTTATACTCATATAGTTTGTCCTTATTAGTGTCTTGTTCTTATAATTGTAGTATTGTCATTATTCACATTATATATTATAGTGTGGTCCGACGGAGGAAGCCACGGGTTTCTATTGTCTTCTTTACTCCAGATTTTCTTAATTACTGGAATTATATTTGTTCAATATATTATATTTTTTATTTTTATTTTTAAGTGGAATGCACGATTTATAATTAACAATATCGTAAAAATATATTCATGATGTAGCTTCTTAATCGTAATTTAACTTAAAAATATTATGTTAACAAATTTTTTTAGGCACACATAGACACAAATTCATGTAATGTTAAAATAATATTTGTGTAATAGAAATTTAACAAACACATTCATTATTGGTTGAGATATGTGTAAACAAAATCATTTATGGAAACCAACATAAGTGTAGGACAAGACACAAATTTATTAGTTAAGTTATTTAAACGAAAGGTTAACAAATATGGATTATTGTTTAATTTTATGTGTTATTTTTTTCGTTAATCTTTGTCAACTGTTTCAATTTTAATATTTTCACATTTATAATTTTCTTATTCAAAAATATGTTCTGTATTATTTTTCTTGGGAGTAAGCTTATTTGTCTTTGTAACACTCGAATAATAAACTACAACCCAATAATAGAATTCTACTATTTAAAATAATAAATGAAAATAAAAAAGGTTTACATAACTAAAACTTTTCTAAAAGATACGTTGAGATTATTAAGAGTTTTGAAAATATAAAAGATATATTATATGAATTATCTTGCTATTTTATTTTATTTTATAAATCAAAATGCAAATATTTATAATATTTTAATTTTGATTTCTTAAATCTAAATAATCATTAAATATATTTTTATCTTTATATGAAAGATATTTCTGAAATTGAAAAATTTCTTAAAAATTAATTTCAATAAAAAAGATATTAAGTAAATATTCTAAGAATTTATAAATAAGATGTATAAATGTATCTAAAACTACCTCTTAAACTTGTACTATTGATTGTTTACATATCCATTAAAATTATATGAAAAAAGTTACATACAAGACGACGACGATGTCATTACAAAATAGTTTCCTTACCAACCAATCGCTTGAGTCCCGAGAATAAAGAGTTAAAAAACACAAAAAATTAAAGACCTAGTGAAATATCGTCAAAATAATCAGAATACAAATTAAAGGATAAACGAGTTGAAAGAATAATATTTTTTAATAGATAAGACCACGAAAACCTTAAAATACTAACATGTAGAGCTAAATAATTAAGAGTAAGGAGATTTTAGAGAAGAAATAGAACTTTAAATTGAATTATGATTGGATAAGAATCCTCTATACTTAATTAACCTTATAGTTGGTAGGATCTCTTACTTGAAAAATATATGAGAAATAAAATCATAATTGAAGACAGAAGTTAGAGGATAGTGTAGTGTGAAATAAAAAGAAAACATAAAATTAAAAAGCATGAAAAAGAAAAAGAAAAAATAAAAATTGAAAGAGAAAAATAAGAAAGGAAAGAAAAAAAATTAATGCGCTTTGGGACCTCGTTCTCACATAGATTAATTCATTTTACTTTGACTAGCTTGTCCAATTTTATTTAAATCAAGATCATTGCAATATTTATTACAATATTTATTACAAGCTAATCATATTATCTTAGAAGTATTATATCTATTTGTACTTTTACTTTTGTATATATATATATATATATATATATATATTATATTATATTATATTATATTATATTATATTATATTATATTATATTATATTATATTATATTATATTATATTATGATGTTAGGGCTAACACAATGGCCTTGCATATGAGGAGAAGCTTCACCTAGATGGTATTAGCAAACATTTATTCTAATTCACCATGCTATAGCTATAGAGAATGTTGAAACCATAAATAATCTAATCTTTAGAAACTCGGTAGACGATCCAGCTCTAGTAGAGCATCCAAAAGTTTTAGTGATAACAAACACTTTAAGAGTTATGTTTGAATGTGCTTAGTAGTACTTGAACATTTTAATGTATATTTTTATTACATTTGAAGTAAATTATGTACCATACAATAGTTTTTTTCATCTTGGTACAAACAGTCTAAAAATCGATGTTATATTGAACCTTGTCTAATGGTTCTTATACTTTCTTAATATAAAGGTAATAATTAAATATTATTTTCTAGATAAAGTTGAATATTTTAAATGATTCTATCAATGGATATGTTGTTTATGTTTAAATCGTTTTTATGAAAAAACGGTCATATGTTTATCTATTTCAAGAAACAAAAGAACTTATGTGGTTATGTTTAACTTCAATAAAAGAAACAAAAGAACTTATGTGGTTATGTTTAACTTCAATAAATTGTGATGTTAGCAAATATTTATTTAATTGTTTCTTTAAGCAAAAATGACATAAAGATAAAGATTCACATTGATGATTAAATGCAGATCTTTCATAATTAAAAGTTAGCTTATTTAAGTTGTTTTCTTTTAATAAGCAATAACAAATATATTAATAGGGGTAGTAGGGTTGTCCCAACCCAAATACAAAAAACAAAGAAGGAAGAAACAAAAATAACAAGAACAAATCTAAACCATATATCTTTCTCTCCCATAATTGTTACCTACCAAATTACAAGAAAAAAGTATAATAAAAAAGGAGACTAGAACATGAATTTGATCTACCACTATTAATGCTAGTATGGATCCTGCATAGAATCATAAGCATAACAACACACACCAGTATAGATTCCAATACTAGAAAAAAACAAGTCATGTCAATATAATTATTCTTGCTATCCTGGTAGGTTCTTACTATGCAAAAACCAAACAAGACTTAAGCAACAGAACATCGTACACATAGAATTTCATTCTTAACCTATTGTAAACAAAGAACATGATGTGATCCCACCAAGCATACATGATCCTTCAAGCCCAACATCCAGTGGAAGCCCATTGAGAGGCCCAACAACAAGGTCTATGATGAGAAAGATTCAAATGGGTATTCCTCTAAATGACCATCAAGACCAAAGTTCCACACATTATTCACATGGGTTAAGGAAATCACCAAGATATGAAGGATTACATGTAATTGCAGTAGAATAGAATTTATTTTGGGACAATGTTTAGGCTTTGCTTTCCAATAATACATAAGACATGAAAGGAACATAGGATGGGGTGCAAATTGGGCTCGGCCCATTCCTCTTCATGCATGGCTGAGACTATCAAGGCAATACAAGGAGGCTCCTTTGCTTCATGGTTTGACTAAGGTTGGTCATCACATCCAAAGGCCAAGAACCCTTCTTGTTCTTCAAGCCAAGATCCAAGGGGCGTGACATTACCTCCTTCTCCAAGCCTTCATCAACGTCCAAGATCAAGGCCCACTCCATCCAATGGCTCTCCTTTCTCATGTGCAAATGGCTTCATATAAAAGCCAAAAATTCACTCATTTGTATCACTCTTGAATTTTTGTGCAATAAACACTTTGAGTTGAGAACACTCCTCACTATTGTCACTTGAGAGTCATCTTTTAGAGAGCTTACTCTCTTTACCTCTAATCCCCTTCCTAGGCTAGAACCACCTCTAAATCATTCATCCTTTCACCTATCCATTGCAAGCAAGAGCCTACAAACTTGCCTTCCACTCTTCCATGCTTCCTCCATCATTTTCACTGCACTTGGAGCTTCATGTCTCCACCAAGCTCCATTAGAACATTACCTTCACGTCTCCACCCCATCAGATAATATAAAAATCTACTAATACAGGGATAAGAAATGAGTCCACCACCAACCTAAACAGAAGATCCTAATATCTACTAAAGGCACAAAGATTAAACACATGGTTGGGCACAAACACCAATCAGAGTATGAAAATAATGCTTTAGGATTTTTGTACACTATCCAAGACCATGATTTAAGTTAGGCTAGAGTGAACACTTCATCAACATCAACCCTAGCATTTCTAAAAATGATATTGTTTCTTTGATTCCAAATGCACCATATAATGGCCACCCATATACACCGCCATAATTTGTTGCAATTTTTATTCATACCTTGGAGTTCAAATCGAATGAAGTGTGAAACTACTATATTATGATGTACAGATGACAGTCCCACCCATAAGTCACACATCTTCCAAACATGTGCAACCACCTTACCACTAAAGAACAAATGGCTAACATATTCTACATTAATTCCACACATCACACAGGTATTGTTACTCAAAAGTACACCCTTTCTTTGTAAATTGTCATATGTTGCCACTCTATTAGAGATAACTCGCCATGCAAAGAATTGGGCTATAAGCAAGGCTTTAACTTTCCAGAAAAGACCAAACATTGCATTCTCCTGCCTTATATCTCCATTTTGCAAAGTCTTATATGCTAACTTCACACTATACATTTGCTTATCTTCTCCTTTCCAAAACCACTCATCCTCCCTCTCTTTACACGGACTATTCCTTTGTATATTATGCAACAAGGTAGTGACCATAGGTTTTTCCCATTCAAACCACTCTCTTCTTCGTAGAAGTTTCCAAATCCATTAATCACCATTCCAAACACCCATTTCCTCCATAGTAGCTTCCTTTAGAATAGAATTTGTGTACATCCTAGGAAAACTATCTCTAAGAGGGGTTTCATCAGCCCACCTATCTTCCCAAAACTTTATTTTATTTCCTATTCTCGTTTTCCATATTATGTTCCTATCAAACCAACTTGTTATTTGTCTTCCCCCACATATTTTTCCAATATCTCTCCACCACCATGAATCATAGTTTCCATCTATTCCTCTATCTAGTGCTCTCCATGAACCATATTTTGATAATAATACTTCTTTCCATAATCCTGGTTCATCTCTTCCTAACCTCCACTTCCATTTTCCCAATAAAGCCATGTTAAACATTCTTAAATCTTTTGTACCTAACCCACCTTCTTCCTTGGTTTTACATATATTTTCCCACTTAACCCATGCAATCCTCCTTCCTTCGTGGCCCTAACCCGATAAAAACTCTCTTTGTATTCTTGTAATAATATTGTTCACACTCATTGGCATCTTGAATAAAGACATATAATACAACAAAATAGAAGATATCACCGATTTTATTAATGTAACCCTCCTTGCAAACAATATATATCTTCCTTTCCTTCTTGCCAGTCTCTTCCTAATTCTTATGATCATGCCCATCCAAAACTCTTTCTTCCTATGATTTGCACCTACTGGTAAGCCCAAGTATGTAAATGCTATGTTCATAGTTCTACATTTAAGAACTACAAAAAAATCTTTTAACCATGACAAGAGAAACTCCTATACTCCCTAGCTTACTTTTGTAAAAATTCACTTTAAGTCTAGATGCTAGTTCAAAACACCTGAGAACACTCTTGATAGCCACTATTTTTCTAGTTTCATCGTTGCAAACAAAAATAGTGTCATCAGCAAACTGGATCATACTCACCACAATAATTTTGTTTACCACGCTAATACCTTCTAATATACCTTTACTTTCAGCTTGTCTAATTGCCCTTGCTAATCCTTCTTCTACTATGAGAAACAAAAAAGGAGTTAGGGGATCCCCTTACCTTAATCCTTTGCTAGGTACAAACTGGTATGTTGGGCTACCATTAACTAAAATTGAGATAGAAGACGATTCTAAGCATGCCCTAATTCATTTATTCCATACGGAACAAAAACCTAATCTTTCTAGCATGTATATAATGGAAGTCCCAGTTGACTAAATCATATGCTTTCTCAAAGTCTGCTTTTACTATAATGCATCTTCCTTTTTTCCTCCTCACCTCTTCAACAACTTCATTTGCTACCACCACACTATCTAATAAACCCCTCCCCTTTAAAAGCAACTTGTTTATTATGAATTACTTTGTGTAAAACTTGCAACAGTCTCTTAGTTAGAATTTTTGATATTATCTTATACACCAACCCCACTAAAGATATAGGCATGTATTCTTCCAACCCTTGTGGATTTTGTACTTTAGGTATTAAAGTGATGAAAGATGCATTACATCCTTTTGGTCACCTCCCACAACTATGAAAATGATTAGTTGCCTTTATTATGTCTACTTTAATGGTATCCCAAAATTGTCTAACAAAGTTAAAATTAAAATCATCTGGCCATGGGCTTTTACTACTTTCACAATCCCAAATTGCTGCCTTGATCTCATCCTCTGAAAATCTCTTTATTAGTAGAACATTATCCTCCCTGCTAATCGATGAGAAGTCAATATTGACCATCCTAACTTTGATATCCCTTTTTTCTATAAACCTATTTTTGTAGAAATTTTTTACTTCTTTCTTAACTTTAACTAGAACCTCATTCCATACACCTCCTATCTTAGTGCCTTTGATCATATTTTGCATTCTCCTCCAATTGATTAACCTTTGAAAATCTTTGTATTTAGATCCACTTCTTGCAGCCCACTTTGACCTTGATTTTTGTTTTTCTATCATCTCTTGTCTAAAATTCATCAACTTCAATTGGGAAAAAGATGTTTTCTTTTTATTCGTTCTTTTTCGTCTAAGACCAACTCTTCATCCTTTTTGTCAAGCTCACTTATGGTTAACATGATCGTTTCCTTAGTACTACCAACATGTCCAAAAATCTCCTTGTTCCACATTCTTAACTCCCGTTTTAATGATTTGAGTTTTTCCTTTAAACTCCAAATTTCATTTCCTTCTACGTTATGCTTATCCCATGATTTTTTAACAAAATCTGAGAAACCCCTATCTGTATGGCAAGCATCTATATATCGAAAAGTTTTGGGACCCCAATCAGTACTAGAAAGTTTTACTACTAAGGCACAATGATCAGAGACAAATATGTCCATAACATACTACTTACTTTTAGGCCACAAGTCCAACAAATCTTGTGAAACTAAAGCTCTATCCAATTTTCTTTTTGTAGTCCCGTTTGTTTTATAACATGTAAAAGATCTCCCTGCCATAGGTATTTCCAAAAGATCCATATATTCAATGAAATTATTAAACTCCTCTATTTCTTTTCTACTAGTACCTACTTGAGATATTCCTTTTCTTTCATTCGGGTTCCTAACTGCATTAAAGTTTCCAATCATGCACCATACTTGATTTTCATCATCCCCCTACTCTTGATAAGTTCCATTTTCTTCACCATTGTGCAACCAATCTATATTAATATCTCCTCAAATTGGCTAACAGTTCTCTCTGGTTATAATAGTCATTTTAGTCTCTTGGATACATGCCACATCTACCTCCTCCTTTCTAATAATGTCTCTTAAGTATCTACTTTTCTCAACCCCTCCTAAGCCTCTAGTATTAAAACTTATGATCCTCATTGGGTCTTAACTTTATCCCCTTCCTCTGTTTTTTTTAATACTATTGTCCCTCACTTCCATCTCTTTAATTCGCTTTATTATGTTATCTTACTCCCCTACATGTGTGAAACCTATATCTTTCCCTAATTTCCATAGATTAAGAGCTTCTACAGAGTTATTCCTCATCCAAAACAATTTATTGCAATTATAAATGTCTATATTAGATAAATAATTACTCACTCCTCTATCGAGGATTAGATTCCAAGCTATTGGCCATTGAAATATTTTGATTAGTTGTCATTCTATAGCTTGTCTCCCCCTTCGTCAGATTAGTTCTCTGAATCAATGATTCTAGGTTGATTGTCATTCTTTTGATGAGTTTCATATGGTTGTGTTCTCCTCCTACGATTTGATGTTGGTTTGCTTTTGTGTTACTACTGCTGTCTTGAACGACTTTATCTGTTTCGCTTTCTACTATTCCTTCACCATCACTTGTAGAAATAAAAAAAGTGCGTGACTTGGGTATATTTTCATTCCCCTCTACTGTGATAATTTGGTTCCCTAACTCCTCGACCATTTCAGTAACCTAATAGTATTTCTCACTCAATAATCATCTGGAGTAATTAAGAAATAATGAACACATACAATTATAGTGGAATAATTATCACTAAATTAATTTGTTCTCTCTTCCACTTCTTTCAATCTAAACTCAATTCTTCTTGAATCAGAACTCACTCGTCTAAGTTTCATCGTTCTCTCTCCACGATGGGGCGAAGGGGCTCACCTCCTCTACCATCTTCGAGTGTTGCATACTCCCTTTTCTTCTTTTGTCCATCATCTTCAAGTTGTGACATGTGCTTCCAGAGAGTGCAAGGTTGACCTTAACGACATTTTCTCCTTAACCTATTGCCCCAATTCATCTAATTCTTGCCTATTTGGGTTCGTCGAATTCTACCCCAGCTTGTTTCTTTTTATCAACATGCAAAATCTCTTCTTATGTTATCTTATCAGATTTAAACTTTTATTATTATAGTAGGCAATTTTTTTCGATGAATTTTCTTCTAGGGGTGTTGGCTGAGAGAAATCATAACTTTTAATTGGCTTGGATATATTTTTGGTACTTGCAAACATGGCAATGTTTGGTTATAGTTTAAGAAATATTTTGTTAATTTTGTTCCTGATTAATTTTTAGAACTTTTGAAAATGATTGGAATCATCTGACAGTGTTGGCTTGACACCCCTATGTACACATGTTAAGTTAGCAGTAATTTTCAGATAACTTATCTAGATATGATTCACAATCATGGCAGAGAGGGATGGTGTGGGATTGAACAAGCTGCAATTCATTACTTTTTTCCGACAGTTGGTCAATGGCTCTAAACATCACATCCTCAACCTCCTTCAAAATTGTATACATCTAATTAGTAATTTCTAACCTTAGTATTTGGTGTAAATGCCCACTACAATAAATACTTTTTAGTTGTTTGCTTATCCTATACTAGTGGCCGTTTGTTACTCTAGTTGGAATTGCATTAATTTATCCTATTATGCAGTTTAAGAAATATTTTTTTTGTTATGTTCCTCATTAATTTTTATAACTTTTGAAAATGATTGGGAAAGTCATATATACTTTGATTGGGAAAATCAATTAATGGGGGTTGTTGTGAAAAGATTGGAGAAATGAGACAATGATTTTTCTTTTCCTCTTTTAAATTTTCTTTTCTAGAAAAGAAAAAGATGAGGATAAGGCCTTTTCTTATCTTCATTTTGGAAAGGAGTTGGTATTAAACAGGGTGAGATGAAAGTGGCTAGGTTATTCACCTCCTTTGTTATTCACCTCCTTTGTCAAGGAGCAATTCAACTTGTTTAGTGCCTGCAATTGATTACTATTGAGGCATTACAGTTTACAAATGCATGCACATAACTAAATGTTTTTTATAATATGAAACTTTTGTCATCACCCATGTAGATGCTTTGATTATATTGAAGAACTGATCCATAAGCAGGAGCCTTTGACAACAGTTTTACGCCTTCTAATCCTATTTTATATTCCTAATTATGGGTTGCCAAAGAAGTACTTTGACTACTTTAGGCAAACTTTCATGCTTCATTGATACCTTGTCCTATTTTTTTTCTTCAGTTTGTTACATTTGTAGATTAATGGGAATCCCTAACCTATAATGTTATTCCCATTTGCAAATTCTCTAGGTACAATATGCTAGGTGTTTAGTTGCAAATTTAGATGGGTTATGTATTTGTCATTTAATAATTAACTCTTATTGTGCTTATGATTCTTTTAGAAGTAAAAAAGCAATTGGGTCACATAAAACGTGCTTTGTAGCTTGTGATTGAAGACACTGATATAGCCAAGTAATTTCTTCTAAATAATTATGTGATCATTAGACATTTCATATTTTTAAAATTTTATATTAAGTTCATGGTCACAATTTATTAGCTGAATTTCCATTGTGAGGGGTGAGTGCGACAGAAATAAAATACGGCATACATATTTCCATTGTGAAGTGATAAAAATGTTGAACGAAGCATCCCAAATCTTTATTATCTGCCCAATCGCATTTAAGACTAATTTATTGTTGTAATCTTGAAGCAATATTTTTCCCAACTATTTTTAACCATGCTAGCTCTTCTATTGTTCTTTTGTTTATTTAAGACTATAGCTAGACTTTCTCTGCTCAAAAATCAATTTATTTTGCAGTGGTAGTTAATGACACTTCTAGCATATTGTATTCTTTTAATTTGTCTTCATGTATGCATTTCAAATCTAACCAGGCTGTATTAAGTTGTTATTATTGATATTTGATAATGTACAATTATCTACTTTGTCTTGTTTCCCTACTTACTCTTAAAATGATTTCCATTCGGTCTGCATGATCAATTGAAACATTACTAAATGTTATTGATCTTTTAGGTGTATTGTTGAAGAAACATTACAAAAGATAATGATAATTTTTTTTATTCTTTCAGATGCTAAGCTACATGTTACATTTCCTGTGTGATCTCACGTTTCAATTTTTATTTGAGTTTTAAACAGTGGGTTGAAGAGTTTTAAATATAGACCACCTTAAGAGTAACCCTTTAGTTTTGGTTGATGATCTTGCATCTGGAACTCCCGAACCATCTAAAAGTGCAACCACAAATAGAAAGGAAGTCTCAAATGTTTGGAATTTTTTCACAAAAGTAGGAAAAAATAAGGATGGCATTGAAAATGTTGGTTGTAATTATTGTGGCAATAACTATAAAGTTGGAAAAAAACCCTATTACTAAAAACAATTATGGGACTTCACATCTAAGTTGGCATGTCACTATGTGTAGAAGTATTCCAAACTTAGATATGGATATGAATCTTTATCAAGAAGGAAAGTTTGGGACACGAAGAATCAATCAAATGATTCATTGTAAGTTGCTTGCGAGAGCCATAATTAAACATAGTCTTCCTTATAATTTTATTGAATATGAAGGAATTAGAGAATGGATAAAATACATTAAACCTAATGTTGACATAAAATGTAGGAAGACTACTATTTTAGATGTTGAAAAGGAATACATGGAAGAAATGGATAAGGTTAAGCAAAGCATGTCTAGAATTCCTAATAAAATTTGTTTAACTTTTAATGTTTGGACTGCAGATACTTTTGAGAGCTATATTTGCCTAACTGCACACTTTATCTATGAAAAGTGGAAATTGACAAGTAAGATTCTTAACTTTTATCGATTGAAACCACCACACATGGGTGTTGAACTAGAAAGTGTTGTGTTTAATTGCCTAAAGTAATGGGGTATTGAAAATAAAATTTTCTCAATTACCTTGGACAATGCTTCTACTAATTATATCTTGCAAGACATTTTGAAAGGCCATCTTTGTGTTTGTAGAAATTTATTATGTAATGGTGAGTTTTTCCATATATGATGTTATGCTCACACCCTTAATTTTTGATAGTTCAAGATGGTTTAAAGGTTGTTGACAAAGCACTTCATAGTATTAGAGAGAGTGTTAACTATGTTAAATCATCGAATGGAAGAACTCTCAAATTTAAAGAATGTATTAGTGATGTTGGCATAAATATGAGCATTGGTTTGAGATTAGATGTAACTACAAGATGGAATTCAATTTATTTGATGCCTGAAAGTGCAATCAAGTACAAGAAAGCTTTTGAAATTCTCAAAGTGGTTGATAGAAATTATAAAAATTGTTCATCTTTTTAGGAATGGGATATGGGAGAGAAAATGTGTTAATTCTTAAAACCATTTTATGAGATCACAAACATGATGTCCAGTTCATCTTGTCCCACTTCAAACTTGTATTTTATACAAATTTTGAAAATTCAGTTAGTCATTGAAGAGAATTTGTTGAATGAAGATATCACCTTAATTTTCAATATGAAAGGTAAGTTTCAAAAGTATTGGAAGGAGTATAGTATAGGGTTAACTTTTGGAGCTATTCTTGACCCACAACTAAAGGTTGATTTTATAACGTATTGTTATAAAAAAATTGGATCCTTTAACCTAGGAGAGAAATCAAAGAAAGTGTAAACAACTTGTATATTCCTGGTGTTTCTCTTTCCCAATCACCTACTAAATCCATCTCAACGTCTCAATCCAATACCGAAGGTAGAAAGATCATTTTTGTAAGCTTTTTATACCTAGTGTTCATTGTTTTCATTTTTTTTAGTTTCGTTTTGATAATCAATATATAATGCATTGTAGGATTTTAAAATGTATCAGAATGAATCAAAATCTATCGTTGGCAAGAACGAGATAGATGGTTATTTAGATGAACCAGTAATAGATGATGATGAAGACGGTGAAGATTTTGATTTGCTCAAATATTGGAAGACTAATGAGAAACATTTTCCTATATTGTGTATAATGGATAGAGATGTGCTTAGTATTCCCATTACTATAGTGGCATTAAAGTCAACTTTTAGTAAATGTAGGCGTCTATTGTCTAAATATAGAAGCTTCATTCTTCTTGATCATGTGAAAATGTTGATTTGTACTCAAAATTGATTACATGGATTTTCTTAAATTCCTAGTGGTAAGTCTATATGTTGTTAGTTTTAAAATCACTTTACATTAAATAATTAACTCTAGACTAGGGATTTGATTGTATCAATTGGTTATGTGATAGATGAAGTTGTTGAAGATATTTTTTGACCATGAGGGAATCATTGATGAGTCTAAACTTCTTGAAGATGTTGAAAGTCACCAACAATGACACTTCTTCAGGTTCTCTTATATGCTTAGTCCATTATCTCAATATATTTGGTGTTTAATTGTCTTAAAAAGACAAATTCTTGGTGTTTAATTCTTTGAGATAAACTTTTACTTTTTAAATCCTTGGTGTTTAATTCTTTGAGATAAACTTATTTGTACTGTGTGAAATGTGTCCAGTGTCGACATAAAATTGCACTGTTTTCATATTATCACAATTTAATTCTTAGACAAGTATACAAAAACAGTGAGGCTAAATTGGAAGTAGTGGATAAACTATTTTAGGCTATTTTTTCCTATGGAGCTATGTAGAAGAGTTGGAAGGCTGCGAGATTTATTTTTGTGTTAATTATATTTTGCAATGTAAAACATTGTGTTAATTGTTGACATAAGTATCCTGTATTATTTGGTACTTGAAGATTTGATGAAGCTTTGATGTTGAAACCATTGCCTTGGAACCATGCTTACATTGATGAAGATATGGAAATTTGATCTTTCACGTGTTGATCAAGCCTTGTATGCGTGCTCTCTATCTAGATCAATCATGGGGAAAACAAGCTTGAAGATTGTAATTCATATTGTAGACCATTTAGCATTAGTTAGATGTATATGGTCTTAGTTGTGTCTTTTAATATGTTGAAATATTTTTTAATAGGTTGAATGATGTCTATTAATCTGTTGAATGGATTTTTAACATATTAAAAGGTTAACTGCGTTAGTCTTAACTGACTTATTCAATTAGTTGATTTATTTTTTAATAGACTGATTTCACTTAAGTTAAGTGAAATCAACCGATTGATTTAAAAATCAACCGATTGATTTGAAAATCAACGTATTGAATTTCATAACAGTTTGACTATAAGAGTTGTATTTTGTGAAAGAGAGGTACCAAGATCATTTTTGAGTGCGAAATCATTTTGGAAACTATGGAATTCTCTCTCTTTCGTGATCATACAGATTGCAGCTAGTGAAGATTGATCTTGAATCATTCTTAGAGCATTTTGCTAGGTGTTTGAGGCTTGGAGAAGGTGGTTGTGGTAGGCAGTGTTGTGCTAGCACTAAGATTTGATGTTTCTCTAGCTTTTTGGTTGTGCCTGGTGGTTTTCCAGGTCTGCAAGAGGTGTCTTGCTGTGCTGGTTTAATTCTTATGTGATTAAAAAGTCTTTTTGTGTGTTTTTGCATATTTTGAAAGTGTGAGGGTGTAAACTTTATAAATCTTTTGAAATAGTGCAAAGTCAGGCTCGAGTTGCCTTGACAAACTGGATGTAGCTTAGGTTTGAGTGAACCAGTATAAAAATTTTGTGCATTGTTATTTTCTCTAACCCTTCTCTCTTACATTCCAATTTAACGTTTAAAGAATTGTGATCTAAACCATCTTTTTGACATTCTTGGGAGATCTAGTGTTATCTGCAGCATTGATCATATTTTTCTAACTCATTGGAACCTATCTTGATTGATCTTTCACATTGCTCTTGGTTTAAATTACAAATTTGCATTCTGCATTTTTTCCAGTATTTTAGTCGACTATTTTTGTGATTCAATCGATTGATTATATCAGTACTACATCTATTTAGTAAAATCAATCGACTAACTTTTTTTTTGATCGGTTGAAACTATCCAATCCAGGAGTGTTTGCATCCATACTTGGTGATCGAATTGATTCAATTAAAAATTGTTTTAGGCTTTTAAAAGTCATCCTATGTTTTAACTAGCCAATTCAACCCCCCTTCTTGGCATTTCAACCATTTCTAAACATTAATTTCCTATTGTTTCATTTTTCTGTCTTCAATATTTTGTAATTTTGTCATGTGTGTCATCATAAAAAAGATCTTAAATTTCCAGTTTAGAGTATAAATGCTTTATTTTCAGGTTTGTAGTTTGTTATGTTTTTTTCTTCTAAAAAAGGAAGGCCCATGGGCTAGCCTTGACTCGTAGGACTTTGTGAATATTTTAGCCATGTGGGATTTTTTAAAAAGGCTTTTTTTGGCCCTGTGGGCTTTTTTAGCCCCAACCCATGTGGGTCAGGGCTAAGTTCTATTACAAGGGCCAATTTGATAGGTCTACGAATAGTTGATGGAAATATCTTTGATGGATCATCTCCTAGTTGATGATGATTGAGTTTTCTATATTTTACTTTTCTTCCTTTTATTTGTTTTTTTTATTGGTTTTTTAATTTGATTTGTGATGTTTCGTTTTACTTGGTACATTCTCACTTTTAAGACGATGTTTGAATCAAGTTTTGGGGAATGTACTATTATTGCTAGTCTAGGTTTATGTTATTGCTTTTATCATACTTTTCATTGAATTCCTATGTTTTTAAAACTTTCATGAGTAATCTTAGTTTCATAATTTTTATATAGAAGTTTCAAGCATGATAAATTTGTTTCTTTAATGTAATAAATTTTGCATAATAATTAGGTTGTGGGTCATTTTTGGTAGAGTATAACTTGGTGAGATTTGAACCTATTTTCTTTATTTCTACCATAATTCACTTAGATTTCATATTTAGTTTATAATTTGATTTGACTCTATTCTTTACTACTTGTTCACATGCACTATTGATAAGATTTAGGCCTTTCTTTGATTTTTAACTTCATAGCCAAATTGACCTACTTTGCATTAATTCCACTTGTATACCCGTTTGAGCCTTATTAACCTTTTCTTGATATTTTTTGCTCATTAAAATCTTTGAAAGTGAAAATCCATGATATGCCCAACCTTTGGGATTAGAAGAGCTTTAGAGTTATTATAATAATAGGTTAAAAATAAGTGTGGAAAAGTTACCTTCAACTTTTTTATGATTAGATTAACAAAGAGGTTTTGATGATTTGTGAGCTTAAAAGTGTTTTGAAAAATAAACAGCACAAACAAAATGAGAAAAAAATGAAAACATGTGTGTTTTGATGAAAAAAAATAAAAATGGGTGAAAAAGGGAAAATATGAAAAAAAATGAGAAATAAAGAGCGAATATCATATTTTAACTTCACAATTGGTAGCCTTCTACTTATTTTAACTCATTCCTCGTTGCTCTTCTTTTCTATTTTATTTATGGATTTGTAACCCTTCTTTTATCCTACTTTTTACCCTGCTCGCATTAAGAGCTTATGAAAAATCCTTTTGATCTTTAGTTGACGTGGTTCAAGTGGAGCAAAAGAAGTTTGTCAAGCTTATGGTAATGCTTACTTTCATTATGTACCTTTAAGTGTAAACACACTCTTAAAAATTTGAGAAGGAGAGAGAGTTATGCACATACTTGTTAGGATTTTATCATTCTTGATGATGTATTTAATTTGATTGTAATTTTTGTTAACATTTATGTTTTGAAATAAATTTTTAATTGTCTTTATTCTTGAACACTTTGACTGTATGATTCATTTTCTCTTTTACTTAGAACATTCTCCTTTTAGGATCCAATGAAAATACTAACTTGACACTTTTAGTGCGCATATTTTCTTTTGTTAGTTTTTATTTTTTGCTCATTAAAATCCTTAAAAGTAAAAAACCATGATATGCCCAACCTTTTGGGATTAGAAGAGCTTTAGAGTTGTTATAATAATAGGTTAAAAATAAGTGTGGAAAAGTTACCTTCAACTTTTTTACGATTAGATTAACAAAGAGGTTTTGATGAATTGTGAGCTTAAAAGTGTTTTGAAAAATAAACAGCACAAACAAAATGAGAGAAAAAAAATGAAAACATGTGTGTTTTGATGAAAAAACAAATAAAAATTGATGAAAAAGGGAAAATATGAAAAAAAATGATAAATAAAGAGCGAATATCATATTTTAACTTCACAATTGGTAGCCTTCTACTTATTTTAACTCATTAATCGTTGCTCCTCTTTTCTATTTTATTTATGGATTTATAACCCTTCTTTTATCCTACTTTTTACCCTGCCCGCATTAGAAGCTTATGAAAAGTCCTTTTGATCTTTAGTTGATGTGGTTCAAGTGGAGCAAAAGAAGTTTGTCAAGCTTATTGTTCAAGTGGAAGCCTTTATGGCATTAAATTCTGATTAGTATGACGTGGATAAGTACTAGCTCAAGTGGTTGTGAGTACTTTAATTATGTGAGAGGACTTGGGTTCAAGTCTTATGTATTCCATTTATGTGTTATTTAATTATTATTGTTTTAATAATACGATTGATTATGTTTATTATGAGATAGTGTTTGAATTGTATTAGTTAGTAAGAAACATGAATTAGCATGATGGTTTGGCATTGTCTTAGTATTGGCATGGTCAGGGGTTCAAGCCTTGGGGAACCTAAATTAAACTTTATTTTTGCTAAATTTTGTTTTGGCAATGATGGGAAGGGGTAGAAACCCTAGCAGCTGCGTGAAGGTAGCCCAAGAGGTTGAAAAACAACCCCAAAATGGTCTTGAATGACACTTATCACAAGCATTAAACCCAATTTTCGTTTTTGGCTAATTAACCTTCATTAAGACGTAATTAAAAGGCAATTTGAAGGGAGAAATAAGGTTTTCTTGGCCTAGACTTGTACTGCACATTTGGGAGAGAAAACGTGAGATTGAGTGTCATCCAGGAGCTTAATTGAGTGAGGGATGAAAAGCCATACTTTGATCAAAGGAGGAGGTGAGAATTTTCAAGTTTAGCAAAGGAAACCAGGTTAGGGGAGCTGTACAACGATTATTTTATGTGTTTTGATTAAATGCATAAATTTTGTGTTAAATGAATGTATGATCCCCTTCTGCTTTGATCATTTTTCGTGTTTCTGGAAAATTCCAGAAACCGCCTGGCGGGCTATTCGTAGCCGCCAGGTGACGCATCCTCGTGTTAATGTTTCTGGGTTCATTGGATGAACCGCCTGGCGGTGATGCCCTGTACCGCCAGGCGATGTGTGTGTGCAACTTAAATTCTGGCTTCTAGATGAACTGCTTGGCGGTGATGAACACCCGCCAGGCGACGCGGGTCGAGTTGACTCGATTTTGATGATTTTGGGGTTTTTGGGATTACGTAAATTGGATGAGAAACTAATGGTAATTGTAGAAGGATGATTTGAGGTTGAATTAACTTTGAATTTCATGAAGTGGGTGAATAATTTGAATGGAACAATGTTAAGGTTGGAAAGAATGTGGATTTTGCTATTAGACCAATTGGTACTGAAATTGTAAAGGGAAATGGTAAGGGTTGAGTGTGGGTTGCACATTGGACTGCACACGAATGAATTAAAGCATGAACTAGGGGATATTAGGTAGGGAACGCGAAAATAGGATGAAGGAAGTTGTTAACTGGTGTGAAGGAACCTAGAATTTTCCAGGAATGATACACCGCCTGACGGGTTATAGCGTACTGCCAAGCGATAGCGAGACACCCAGAAGAGTTTTGTGAATTTTGGGGGCGCTGGGTTCGGTTGGAAACTTTGATAACCTGGACATGAAATGATATTGAATAATTAAGTGGAAATGCTACTCCTAGATCTCTAGAGTTGGTTGATAAATTATGAAGGATAAGAGATGGGAACTAATGAGGGATATGCGTGATTGTTTTGGTATTTTTGGATGTTAGGGACATTTGAGATTAATTGAAAAGGGAACTGTTTCCATTGTGTTGATTAGCGGGTAGCTAGAAAAGGTTATGAGCTTAGTTGTGATGAATTGAATTGTGATAGTTGGTAGGGAATTGATGTGTCACAGGTGGCCATTGTAGAATGTAGGAAAGGGGGTTGATTGAGTGTGTGTTGAAATTGCTGTCACATGATCTGAGACCAGTTAGCATGAGAGCTAATGGATTGGTAAAATTAAGGCGTAGTGCAGTAAGCGTATTAACAATAATATGATATAGAGTAAGGTAAAGTGATAATTTAAATATCATGGACTCTAAGCATAGTGGGCACTGTTATAGAATTCGAAAAAGGAATAATGGACCTGGTGGAGAGACTAGTGAGCAAAGAAGTTAACAACTGGTGCCTGAATTCAAACTAGAACCAATACTGTACAGTTCTGGTATGGCGCCTGGCAGTAGTCTGTGAGCCGCCAAGCGATAGCTAGGCTACAGAGGACAACCTTCACTCGTGGCACCTGGCGATAGGGAGCTTTCCGCCAGGCAGTAGATGCCAAAATAGTGAGGTTCTGATGCAGGTGGCGCCTGGCGGAGGGGAAGGTCCCGCCAGGCGATAGCGACGGAAACAGTAGCCTCCGGGAGCACGTTTGCCTGGCGGTGTGGACAGTCCCGCCAGGCAGTGGTCGCAGAAATTGATGGTTCATAGGCGCTTGGTGCCTGGCGGTACGTGTCCCCCGCCAAGCGGTTTGGAGGCTGCTAGTGCCTAGCGGTACGTGTCCCCCGCTAGGCGATCTGGCCGCTGTAAGTTCTAATTGTTGGATGTGCAGGCGTGATCTACAAGACTTTTGGTGATGCTTCAAAGGTGAGCTTGTTGGGTTCCTTGAGTTGAGCTCGGAACGTATCCCTTGAGTTGACCTCGGGATAGGGGTTAAGTGTAAGACCCGCTAATTTTAAATAATTAAATAATTAATTATTTAATTAATGTGAGTGAGAGAAGCCTTTAAGGTATTAAATGCTGACATTCATGATGTGGAAAAGTACTAGCTCAAATGGTTGAGAGTACTTTGGTTATGTGAGAGGACTTGGGTTCGAGTTCTATGTATGCCAATTGTATGCTATTTATTTATTTTATTAATTTTGAGGACATGTATGGATTGTGATGAGTAACTAGATAGTTTTAGATGCATAACTATTGGCATGAAATGTAAATTGGTTGGATGGGTTGTGCATTTGAAGTTGAATTGTGTGGTGATGGGTTCAAACCTTGGTTTGAACAAAGTACTTTCTTTTTGCTAAAATTTACTCTAGCATGGAGATGAAGAGGCACGTAAACCCTAGGGTATATGGCAACAAGGGTGGCTGGAAAACAGAAGGTAATAGACCATTAAGTGATGTTAATGATAGATTAATTGCAAAAATTTGTTTTAGTGTAATTCAATCATTTTAAGAACCCAATAAAAAGCTAATTAGGAGTAAGAGAAAGGGTTTGGTGAGGTTATCAGAGTGGGTACAGAAGAGAGCACACATTAGTGAGTTCTGGATAAGTTTTGAGTGAGGTTTTGAAGAGTTGAGTTGGAGGGAAGGCCAAGGAGGACATTGGTGATCAATGGAGAGTTTGTAAGGGTCAAAGTTAAAGCTCTGAAAATCCAGGTTAGGGGAGTTCCTATTGATTGCTTGATTTTTTATTGATTGAATCGTGATGTATGAGGGGTTGGGATTGCATTTTATCTGAAAATTAGAGCTGAAATTAGGTTTCTGGAATTTTTCCAGAAACCGCCTGGCGGTCACGCATGACCCGCCAGGCGACACAAGTGACAAAACCACTTTCTGGGTTTTAATATGAATTGCCTGGCGGCAGAGGATGATCCGCCAGGCGACAGGAACACGCTTACACTATTTTTGGCCATTTTTGGTATTTTTGGGGTATTTGTGATGTGGCTGTGATGTCTGTATGCTCGAATGTGAATTTTGATGTTTTGATAAGACTGTGCATATGTTGATTATATTGGAAGGTATGACTTTTGATATGAAATTGGGGAGGGGGGGGGGTAGGATTATGATAAAAACAGTGATAAACAACATAAATCATGTCAATGCTTGGTGGGTTGGTTTTGTAGAATTGAGATTAATATGTATGATGTATGAATTATGGATGATGCTTGATATAAAATTATGTCAGTATGAAGGGTGGGAAACTGGGATAGGAAGGTTTGGGTGTGTTACGGTGCAGGAAAAATTTTGGAGATTTCTAGATATGTATGCACCGCCTGGCGGTGTGTGAATTGCCGCCAGGCGGTCTGGCAGTGCAGTGGGTGTTGTGCAGTTCTATTTGGGCTTCATGTCATTGGGGGTTTAATAGGCAAATTATACGTGTATGATTCAAAGAAAATTTAACAGGTAAGGAAAATTTGATTTAAATCAGACTAAGGAAGATTGAAATAAACGAAAATGTGAGGTATGATATAGATAATATTGATTTTTGAACGTGTGGGTGTATGTGGTAAGTCAGATTTAGGAAGTATGTTAATTTGATAGTAAGAGCGAGATGGGTGTATATGAAATGGTATGGTTGGTGTAATCTTTCCTAGACATGTTTTGTGGTTGTGAACTGTTGTTATGGTACATATGTATTATTGATCAAAGTGTGGTGTCATGATTTATATAAATTTCAGAATGTATGATTATATGACTAGGTGTATGTGGAACGTATGAGGCATATTTAAAAGGAGTAAACGAAGGTGAGCATGGATGCATGACAATACTTGATTTGTTGGCATGTCTGAATGAGTGTGATGTAATTTTGTATAGATATATGACTGGAAAATCATAATTGCGCTGTACTTGGGTGATTGGTATGTTTTGGAGATCCTTTGGGATCTGTTTAAGGGCTCAAAAACCAGTAGCATTGTGCTACTGGTATAGTGCCTGGCGGCGTGAGCAAGCCGCCAGGCAGACGGGAAATAAATCAGTGATAGTGGTCACAGCGTGAGCAGGGCGCCTGGCGGCGGGTGATGGCTGCGCCAGGCGGTGACGATGGAGCAGGGCGCCTGGCAGCGCGGTGGTGTCCGCCAGGCGGTGGCAGTACAGTGAGGATACTGCAGGCGCGTGGCGCTTGGCGGTGTGTGATGCCTGCCAGGCGGTCTGGAGCGAATTCTGCCTAGCGGCGTGAGATGCGTACCAGGCAGTTTTGGTCCAGTGATGGTGCGCGAGGAAAGTTTTATACACGACTTTAGGGGATGTTCATGATGCGATGCTTTGGTTGGGGGCCCAGTTACGAGTGCATCTTGTATTGGGGTAAGACGTGACCACTCCAGGTTGTAGCCTGGTGGTTTAGGAAGTCCAGTGGAGTGTGTGGGTTGTGGCCCGTACGGCGAGGTTTCAGATGATTGCCCTCTTCAGTGGATTCTGATAGAGTTTTGGTAGTCTGGAAACAACTACAAACTTAGGTTTGTTTTGGGGAACTCCACTTGGTGTCACGGTGAGATGCTATGGCAAAGTTATTCCCACGTGTGGACTATCAGGTGGTGGCCTGTAGTCGGAGGGGCGAGTAGACACTCGTACAGCAAAGATCGATCATTGATCTCACCTAAAGGGTATAAAGATGATAGACGTCTAAAGGCAAGTGTTAGAAGTGAAAAAGTAAAAGAAAAGGGGAAAATGTACTAACCCGGGTTTAAATTTGTAGATGTTGTATTTAATATTATATTGTTTGGTTTTATTTAAATGAGCTCACCCTATATGTGGGTGTGTGGCGATGATCATGTAACTTGTTACATGGGAGCAGATGTTGATGCAGGTGAGCAGACAGATGCCTAGAGACGGAGTGGGGATATCTCAGGGATTTTATCACTAGTCAGTATGATAATTTATGGTTTTATATGTAATAATTTTACAGACAATTTTAATTGTAACACGTACTGATGCGACTTATTTTATCTGTATCGGCGCGTTGGACTTTAATATTTAAATTTTCCCACGTTTTTGGGAAATTGATGATTAATAAATGAGGTGGTTATTTTAGTTTTATTTTCTTATTTATTTTAATAAGTAATTTCCGGCTAGGACATTACATTAAGCATATAGCATTCCTTGAGTTGAGCTCGGAATGGCATCCCTCAAGTTGAGCTCGAGATGGCGGATGAACATGAGGAACCCTTGAGTTGAGCTCGGGTTGGCGAGTGTTGCCGGTGTGAGTGTGCTGGTTGTGGCCAGTACGGAGGGGTCCAGATAGATTGCCCTCCTCAGTAAATAGCTGACGAGTTTGGTAGTCTTGGGACGTTACGAACTATGTTCGTATTTGGGAACTCCACCTGGCGTTACGGTGTATGATCCGTAGCAATGGTTTCCCGCACGTGCTCTATCGGTTGTGGTCGATAGATTTGGCAGCAAATTACCTTGAGGTAATCACTAGAAGATGTAGAACACGAATAACCTGGTTGTGGCCAGGTGGAATGAATTAGATGGGTTGGAATTCAAATGGGATGAATGTGTTGACTATATATATGTGTGTTATATATGTGTATGCTTTTTTTTATACTTATTCTGTTAAGCTCATCCTATCTGCTTGTGTTTGGTGATGATCGTGTGCGCGGTACACGTGAGTAGATGATGTTGACGCAGGGTGGTGCTGGTGAGACTTAGCCTTGGAGCGGGGATAGCATGGGATTTTTATATTTATGTTTTCTATCTTTGGATTGAAATAAATTGTAAAGGCTCATGGCCTATTTTGATTAGACTTTCAGTTTTGTAATTATGGTTTATGGACGCTTTATTAAATAATAAAGTTTTAAATTTCCCGCGTTTTAGGAAATGAGGAATTATTCATAAATGCGATGTCTTTAAAATTTTATTTTTTCTTTATTTACTTAAAATCAGTAATATCCAGTCGGGATGTTACACTTATGGTAATGCTTACTTTCATTATGTACCTTTAAGTGTAAACACACTCTTAAAAACTTGAGAAGGAGAGAGAGTTATGCACATACTTGTGAGGATTTTATCATTCTTGATGATGTATTTAATTTGATTGTAATTTTTGTTAACATTTATGTTTTGAAATAAATTTTTAATTGTCTTTATTCTTGAACACTTTGGATGTATGATTCATTTTCTCTTTTACTTAGAACATTCTCCTTTTAGGATCCATCGAGAATACTAACTTTGCACTTTTAGTGCGCATATTTTCTTTTATTAGTTTTTATTTTTCCTTGTAAGTACAAAAGTTTAAGTGTGAGATAATTTGATGACACATATTTATAATTTTATTGTACAATGATGTGAATCCAACCGGGTAGAAGAAATAGGAGATGACATGGTTTTTAATGAAGCCCAATTGTCATAATTTCAACTATAGAAAAGAAGTAACCCTTGCTGATTTGGAGAAATTAACAAGCATGTGTTTGGCTGCACTAATTTTAGTTTAGTTTATTTTATTTTTGTGGGAAATAATTGCATGAATGAGATGTTACAATACCAATAATGTGGACAACTAGCTTTGTAAGTGGTGGACTGAGTTTTATTGATTTTGGGTGACTTTTGGTTGCAATAATTTCAGTTACAATCAACCATTAAGTAGTGAGATCATTATTAGCTTAAATTACTGGGATGTAATTGCAATTAATGAATCCCCTCTAATTCTAATGGCTAACGCGTCTATATAAGCTACATCACTTTTATCAATGAAACAAGTTGAGTTTTATCATACAGTGAAGACACTTTCCATATTTTTTTAGGATTTAGCTTATTTTCTTTCAATAATAAATTTGGTTCATTGTACATATTTAACTTAATATTTTATCTTCGACACATTCAATTTGCTCACTATTTTGACTATTTTTTTTCATATATCATTTCTTATTGGTTTCAAATTTATTGGATTTTACATTTCCATCACTTTAAAATGAACATATGGTTTTTTAGATTTTGATTTCTCTACTCTTTTTTAAAAATATTTTTGAAGTTGTAACAGATTTACTAAAATTGTGTAAAAGAATCCCTCGGAAATTACATTTTTTTGAATAGTTTAAACTTTTGTATTTGGGCTTATGGACCTAATTAGAATTCATATTTAGGCCCATGTTTTCTTAGTATTACAATCCATTTAAATAGCCTAGATGTGCTCTAAGGTCATAAACAAAATTATTTTCCTAAATTTTAGAGTTTTTAGAATTGTCTCTTCATCTTTTTTTTCTCTCTTTTCTCTAAATTTTTCATTTTTGACTTTTCCTATTTTTCTATTCTCCTCTATTTTTCATTTTTTGTTCTCTAGTAATGAAAAACTTATTCTTGAGGATCAATTCATGAATCAAGTTCAAACAAGCCAAATTGGTTTTTGCACTGATTGCTAAACACTTCAAATTTTTTCTTTTTATCGCTAATTTCAGTTTTTTCCTTTGTGATTGGAAATTATGTTTCAGATTTTAAAAATGAAATTAGAAATCAATTGAGTCTTGATTTAATGATTAAATACATATTAGATTGAATGATACTATCATTTTTAATTGATTAATTGAATTGGTTAATTATTCAAACTTGAATCCGAATCTTTAGAGAACTATAATAAGATAATTTTTTGGTTCTTGAATCTAGAGATGGATTTGTTTTCATTTTCTCAATTTTAAGTTTGATTTTTTTTCATTTTTCAATTTGTGCTTTATGATTTCGAAATGCCTAAACTCCTAAATTAATTTGTATAGAAAGACTACTAAATCTTAAATATAGTCAATATATGTCCTCTAAGAATTGACCTAGAGTGTGCTCTATATTGCAAAATTTAAAGAAATTTTATCACTAATGTTATGAACAATGGTGAAAATCACACTCTAAGACACTCGACCTCCGACCCTACTAACCTATTTACTATAATGAATGTTAATTAAATATTTTTTTAATAAAAATATAAATCATAACAAAAAAGTATCATATTATCAAGTATTTAATGTCAAATGATACACATTTTCTTTTCTACAATATGAAATATCAATAAAAAATTTATAATTATATGATGTAAGAGTATCAAATAACAATTTGACAAAGGTCAAATAGTTATAGAAAAGATAAAAAATATCAAATGTGTACCTTAGAAATAATTTACTAAATTAAGGTCCAAAGAATACTTAATACAAAATTTTCAAGTGAAATTAAAGCTATTTTAGAAATTTAAAATTGGGATAGGACAAACATGTACATTCTCATCCTCATACCCAATTTAAAATATCGGGTATTATCTACCTATACCTGTCTCCAATATAGGTGGAGTTCCCCATCAAAATTGAAACAAGTTCGAAAACTACCTACAAGGATGGTTTCATTTGTCATCTCTAATAAATGCATTATTAAGTATGCTTTTCAAAGGATTGTGTCTTATGAAGGTTTTTTAGACGTAACTTCAAGCTGACAAATGCTTTTCAAAGGATTGTTTATCTTGTGTAAGTCTTTGAACACAAGTCTTACAAAATGATATTTGTAAAAACATTTAAAAAACGCTAAATGATAGTTTTTAGATTGTTTACTAGTTCATAAGTTTTCCAACAACCTTATGAAATTTTTTTATAATTTTATTTAATCCAATTTCTAGAGTTAATTTATCGGTTTACAAGTAATACTTTTCCTTTATACACATCTTAATTCATCAAGTGGCATGTTCATCACTTCTATTCCTTTCCATATTTTTTCCTTAATTAATACCCAATTTTTTAAATTGGTTATGAGGAAAGGAATTAATGTGTACCTGTTTGCACCACTTGTACTCATCCCAATATCCATATCCATTTTCATACCATTTCTTGTTTTAAATGACTAAAATACATTTAATTTATTAGGTAATCTAAAAAATTATATGAACATTTCTTTGATTCTTAGTTTTCGAGTTCAACTTTAAGGTACATTTGATATTTTTACTTTTTTTTATAATTATTTGACCTTCATCCAATTCCAATTTAATAATCGGTTAATATTTTTATAATTATAAATTTTCTTGATATATAAAAGAATATGCGTATCATTTTGACATTTAATACTTTGTGGTGTTTTCTTTGATGTGTTTTT
>Ga0214545_1002610_pt1 | contig 34747 bp, 17 predicted proteins | sample CNSS4metaG_FD_160064 | JGI IMG/M metagenome (GOLD analysis project Ga0214545, IMG submission 160064) | Root nodule microbial communities from cowpea collected in UCLA plant growth center, Los Angeles, California, USA - CNSS4 | ecosystem: Host-associated > Plants > Roots > Nodule | place: USA...
AAAAAAATAAATAACAAAAAATATATATAAAAAAAAAAAAAAATAAAAAAAATATATATATATATATATATATATATATATATATATATATATATATATATAGGGTTACTTAATTAATTGTGAATATTTTAATAACTTAAAGGAGGATGAAGATATGGCGGGGACGAGTATTATAGCGGGGATATATTCATCCCCATCCCCATACCCATACCCAATCGAAAAAATCGGGGATTCCCCATATCCATACCCATACCCAGTCAATACGGGAATTCTCCGTCAAAATGAAGACGAGTTTATTTGCCATCTCGACTGCTGAGGGTGGTCCAGGATCTCCGCTAATTAGTTTAATTCATGCCCTAGGAGCCTCTGCATGGAAATAAGGTATTATTTTGAAAAGGTTGAAAAAGAGTGAAAATAAATTATTATTCACAAAAAGTTGGAAAAAATTACACACGAAATTAAGCATGTTAGTTGTTTTGACTTGGATTGATTTTTGTATGGTCGTTAAGAGTATAATAGATAAGGACTAAATATATTTTTCGTTTAACTTGTATACTTTTTTTTCATATATTCTATAAAATTGATGTAAAATATATTTTTTGATAAATATTATGTTAAATTTATATCATAATCTAATCTAACGTTAAATTTTTGTTTGTCACACGATAAATATTTTAAATAGGAAAATTATTTTTTGACTACTAAATTTTGACAACTTTCTTTTACAATCTTATGTGTCATCTTCTAAGTGATTTTCCATTTTTTATTTTTCTCATTCTCAATATTTAAAAATCATTTAAAAAATATATATCAAGTTATAAGAGAAAATTATTAAAATTTAGTAGTAAAAATCCTTTTAAATATTATTTAACTATGGGAATGTGCTTTGGATAGCGTAGTATGAAACTTACCAATTCATTCATACGGGACTGCATAAATGAAATTAAACACAGCCTATCATTTTCATGTCTACTTGTACTTTCTGCCCCTCCACAATTTATACGCGCACCTCCAAATTTTCAAAATCATATTTTACTTACTGTAAAAGTAACTTTTTGAATTATATATTTTGAAAACTTTTCAAAGCTTTAGGAGTAAAATTTGGAAAACAAAAATTTTGAAATAAAATTTTAGAAACGTATAAAATAATTTCTAGAACAAGTTTTATAGAATAAGATTTCCAAAATAAAATTTTCAATGCAGCGTTTTTCTTTCTCTTCTTCTCCATCTCAATCACAAAAAATCGTGAAAGGTGCAAGCACAGTGATGGATGGCAGCAGCTTCTTGATCTGAAACAGTGACGGTAATAGAAAAAGCAATGAGAGCAGTGGAAACGAATGATTAAGATTCTTCAAATATTTTAAAGGTTAAACCTTTCATGTTTTCTTTGTAAAGTTGTTTTCTGGTCAATACAATAACCCTTTTATACAAAGTCAAAAGTGTACTTCTTTTCATGTTTTGATATATAGTAACTTAAAACGTGCGTTTAATGCATAACAAAACGAACCTAACCATCAACAACAATTGAATACTTTATTCGAATTACTGTATTTTCATTCAACTATAGAATAAGGTTATTAGTACCTTGGGATATGTATTCCTGATATCAACGAGGAATTTGGATTCTCTATTACTGTTTCTGAATTGTTTTTTTATTGTGTTTTTATAATATATTTATTATTATTAATTTTGACGTTTTAAAATATATTAAAAAAATATTTAAAATATCAATATAATATATTTTTAATACTCAATAAAAAAAAATACGGTAAAAAAATCAATAAAAAATCTAAACTCAATTAATCCCACCATTGCAATTAAAGCACCCTTTATCATGCACTCGCCGAATAGTCCCACTCCAGCCTGCTTGAAATTATCACTCTTTTCTTGTCACGATGATATAAGAATCATTTGAACGATGACTTAAAAATAAATCAAAATAGTTGGTCAAAATATTATTATACTTTTTGAACATCCGAAAAAATTGAAGCACTTGCAATCCAAGACAAGTGCAATGCAAGACACTATTAATGACGAGCACGTGAACTTTAACCTTTGATGTATCATATGATTTTGATATGCATGTGACTGAGTTTTGATATGATCATCTACAAATATGCGTGTGACGAGCTTTGATAACAGTGTTACACTACACAAACCCTCTCAAAAAAACTGATTCACCAGGAAGATGGATTTACAAGGAGGAAGCAAGAAGCCACATGCTCTTCTGATCCCATTTCCATCACAAGGTCACATAAATCCATTTCTGAAACTAGCGAAGCTCCTCCACAGAAGAGGCTTCCACATAACCTTCGTCAACACTGAATTCAATCACCGACGCCTCCTCAAGTCTAGAGGCCCTGAAGCCCTCAATGGCCTCTCAGATTTTCACTTTGAGGCCATTCCCGATGGTCTCCCTCCCACCGACATGGATGCAACTCAAAGCATCCCAGCTTTGTGTGACTCTACCAGAAACAACTCTTTGCTCCCCTTTTGCAACCTTATCTCAAAACTTAACCACTCTCACGATACTCCTCCAGTAACTTTTATTGTATCAGATGGTGTCATGTCCTTCACACTCAAAGCTTCTCAGCAATTTGGGTTGCCCAACATATTCTTTTGGACTCACAGTGCTTCTGGTGTCATGAGCTACACACAATGCAACAATCTCATGGAAAGAGGCCTCACACCACTTAAAGGTGGTGACCAATGACCATGCAATTTTTTTCTTCACTCTAATTTTGATTCATATTAAATATCTGTGTTGTTTTTCATTATGGTCTTGTTTTTCAGATGCAAGCTATTTGACTAATGGGCATCTAGACACTGTCATAGACTGGATCCCTGGCATGAAGGATATCACTCTGAGGGACCTTCCTGACATCTATCGCACCACAGATCCAAATGATATACTTTTGGACTTTGTGGCAGAACAAACCGAAGCAACTTCAAGAGCTTCCGCGGTTATTCTTCAAACTTTTGATGCCTTGGAGCATGATGTGCTGGAAGCACTCTCCACAATGTTTCCTAAACTATACACCATAGGCCCTCTGGACTTGCTCCTTGATCAAACTTCAGAGACCAAATCTGATTCAATTAAATGTAATTTGTGGAAGGAAGATTCCGAGTGTCTCAAATGGTTGGATTCACAGCAACCCAATTCCGTTCTGTATGTGAATTTTGGCAGTGTGATAGTGATGACGCGCCAACAACTTGTTGAGTTGGCCTGGGGGCTATCAAATAGCAAGAGAAAGTTTTTGTGGGTGATTAGGTCTGATTTAGTTGAGGGTGAGGCCCCAATCTTGCCACCTGAAATTGTAGAAGAAACCAAAGATAGAGCTCTGCTGGTGGGTTGGTGTCCACAGGAACAAGTTTTGAAGCATCCAGCAGTTGCAGGGTTTCTTACTCACTGTGGTTGGAGTTCCACGCTTGAAAGCATCACAAATGGGGTACCTTTGATATGTTGTCCTTTTTTCAATGATCAATTTCTTATTTGCAGGTACATTTGTCGTGAATGGAATTTTGGTATAGATATTGATAGTGAAAATGTTACGAGGGATGAAGTGGAAAAGGCTGTAAACGAGTTATTGGAAGGTGAGAAGGGTAAGGAGTTGAAGAAAAATGCAATTGAGTGGAAGAAAAAGGCACAAGAAGCTACCAGCACCGGTGGTTCATCCTTTTTGAATTTGGAAAAACTGGTTAATGAACTCTTGCTTTTCAAGAGTTAGGCTGCAAGAAACTAAGTTGACATATACTTAGTCCACCAGTTACTGAGTGTTATTTTTATCAGATATTGTTGTAATGATTTCTTTCTCGAGATAATTTGAATGAGTAGTTGTGGGATTCAATATTCTGTCTTTCTCATGAACGCTGTTCACTGTTTGAATGCTCTGCTTTTGCGATTGGCAGATTCTTCTTGTTTGGACTATTTCCAAAAATTGACAATGGTCCCATTTTCTTGCAACACGAATCACGTGAAAGAAGCAGCTTAGGCCCTATTCATTATCTTTTCTTTGCATTTTTGAAAAGAATAAAAACATACGAGGTCCACATATTTTTTATCTTTTCTTTTCTGCTACCAATGATCCAGTGTTCTTTACTTTTGTCATCTTTACTCTCACCCCTCAACTAAACCAACCCTGAATAAGTTAATCACTGGACTAAAACCCACCTTTGATTATATGCAAAATCATTATATATACATTAGTATAAAATATTTAACATAAAAAGTAACATTTTGTCTTCATAAAGAACAAATCATTTGGATCTGAAAATCAAATGGGCGATATTTTAAGTAAGACCATGCATTTTTTGTGGGAAGAATGAGTCTGTAAATTTTTGTATTGTGGGGAATAAGACCATGCGCGATATCAAGGGAAATAAAATAAAAGCTGCGTGCTTCTCATGCCACTACTGTCTATTCATTTCTTTGGTAAGGACGAGGGCTCCTCTTAGTTTCACTTCTGATTATATAAAAAACAACGCGTATACCATCTCTTCCTTGTACAGAAAAAACAGGTAGAGATGGATCACACAGTTTCAGATTCTGATAAGCCTCTTCATGTTGTGATGTTCCCATGGCTAGCCATGGGTCACGTATACCCCTGCTTCGAGGTTTGCAAGATCCTTGCACAAAAGGGTCACTATGCAACTCTGGTATCCACCCCCAAGATCATAGATCGCTTACCAAAACTCCCTCAAACCTTAACACCATTTGTTAAGCTAACCAAATTGCCCTTATCTCCCCACATCGACCAAAACCACCTCCCACAAGATGCTGACTCTACAATGGACATTCCCTCCAACAAACTCTATTACCTTAAATCAGCCTATGATGCTCTCCAACAACCTATGGCTCAACTACTCAAAACTTCAAATCCTGACTGGGTTTTCTATGATTTTGCAGCCAGTTGGATACCAGAACTAGCCAAAAGCCTCCACATTCACAGTGCCTATTTCAGTCCCTGCCCTGCGTGGAGCATATGCTTCTTTGACACACCAAAACAACAACTTGGTGAAGCTGCTGACAACAGACCAAACCCTGAAGACTACTATGGTCCTCCCAAGTGGGTTCCTTTCCCTACAAATATTGGCCTAAGACCGTACGAGGTGAGGAAGTTGTTAGAAGATGTGAAAGTTAACGAGACCGGTGCCTCACCTGTTTTTGATCTGAATGAGGCAAATTCTGGTTGTGACATGTTTGTGATCAGAAGCTCCAGAGATCTTGAGCAAGAGTGGTTGGATTATGTTGCCGAATTTTACCACAAGCCTGTGGTTCCTGTGGGGTTGCTTCCACCAATGCAAGTAACGGATTCTGAAGAGGGAGACAATAGCCCCGATTGGCTTCAAATCAAGGCGTGGTTAGAGACGCAGAAAGCGTCATCAGTGGTGTACATTGCGTTTGGGAGTGAGGTGAAACTGAGCCAAGAAAACCTCAATGAATTGGCTCTGGGTATTGAGCTTTCGGGTTTGCCTTTCTTCTGGGCTCTGAGGAAGGGTTCGGTTGAGTTGCTGCCAGATGGGTTCGAGGATCGGACCAAAGATCGTGGGGTTGTGTGGAAAACATGGGCACCCCAACCTAAGATCTTGGCTCATACCTCGGTCGGAGGTTGCTTGACTCACTGTGGTTCTGGTTCAATGATCGAAAATCTCTACTTTGGACACGTTCTTGTGATGTTGCCCTTCTTACTAGACCAAGCATTGTATTCGAGAGTGATGGAAGAGAAGAAAGTGGGAATCGAGATTCCGAGAAACCCGCAAGATGGATCGTTCACAAGGACCTCCGTGGCGAAGGCATTGAAATTGGCAATGGTGGACGATGAAGGAAGTGCTTACAGAAAAAATGCGAAAGAGATGGGCGAGAAATTTAGCAACAAAGACCTTCATAACCAATACATTGAAGATTTCATTGTTTCACTTCAAAATTCGGGTATAGGTATAAATAGGAAGTAAATGGAGATGTATTTCATGATTTCATTTTCTTCGATTTGAGATAAACTAATTCGATTCAGTTCAGCAATTGACTTGTTTGTGGTCTCTCCAATCAAATGGTGTGGATGATTAATTTAAGAATAAACGCATAAGACAAAGGTAGAAGAACAAAGAGTGTCTTGTATATCTGGAATCTGAAAATCTTAAGCTCATGGGATGCCACCACTACATGCTTTCTCATTAACAGTTAAGTTATCACTAATAACCCAAATTGGAATTTTAAAGCAAAATTAGTTTCTCTTAGTTTATACTTTCATTGTATCTTGGTGAAAAAAAAAATCGAGGAGGAGGAAACAAAACACAAAAAGAATTTCCTTAATGACCTAAAAAAATCTAATCATAGTCATTAACTAGCATATAGATTGCAATTCACAAAAAGAGCAAAGTTTTAGTTTAAATTTAGTAAGTAAATGAGGAAGAGATTTTGAAAGGGAAACTCTGGAAATTTAGTCAGATTTTTTAAAAATAAAAGTGATATCAAAATACTATCTGTACCACACTCATTTAGTAAGGTCACCCCTATGCAATTTCATGTAAAGCCCAAATTGTTTACTATATACACCTTCTATAAATCGGTATTTTCATTCTTTAACTTTAACACAACTATAACCTTCCGTATAAACCTAAATTTAACACACACGCATCACATTCACACACATTTCTTAAATATATATAATTGAACTGATTAAAAAATTTATATATTTATTATATTTAACTATCACTTTTAATTTATCTCATGACTCATAATAAAATACCAATGTCTTACGTTTCTTTCTATATGATTTGCTAGTAGTGACTTTTGGTCTCTAATAATATGTACATTTCCTTCGTTATTAAGCATAATTTATCTAAATTATTATAAGTTAAGAATTTTAAATAAAAAAATTATTTATAGAAAGAATTTGAAATATTTTATAAGAAACAAATATGTTATTTTGATAAATAATTTTATGAAAAAATAAAATTATATAATTTTAAAAGAATAGTTGAATTATTTAAATTTAAAAAATGTTAAATTTAAAAAAAAAAAATTTATTCACATTCTTAAATACTAGCGTACATACAGGCGCGATGCCTGTGTACACATTTTTTAAATATAAATTATAGTATGTTAGTAGGTGATAATAGTGTAATGTTATTAAGTTAATATATAAAATAAATTTATTTTATTAAAAATAAAGTGAAATGAATAGAGAAATTAATTGTTGATAAATAAATAAAAAAGATAAACAATTTTATAGAAAATAAGTAAAATTAACCGTTAATTTTAAAAAATTTAATAAAAATTATAGTGTAAAGAGTATAATTGGTATTATGAAATGTGGATAAAAAAAAAAATTTCTTTATATATTATTATAGATTTATATATTTTTTATTGATATATACATGATTGACATCAATACTATTCTTTATTAATATTTTGTTTGATTTTCTTCAAATCCTAATTCGAAAACTGACATTGATTATAATTTTTTTTTCTAGCGTCAATTGGGTGAATTTTTATCCACTTCAACTAAAAAAATCATTTAAAAAAAGAACTCTAACTACCAACTTTGTAAAAATGTCATTACCAATGTATAACTAATTATAATTAACATAAACTAAAAATAATTTTCGTTGAAGACAAAAAAAATAATAAATATTAGTTGAAAAAATATTAATAAATTGTGACTTAAGAATAATACTAACCAATATTGATTAAAAAATATCATCAATATTAATATTTTTTTAAGTTATTAACATAACTTTGATGTTTACTTCAATTTTTAATTTAGCAGTAATTAAAATATTTTATTAAAAAATTATCACTTTATAGACTTGTATTTTTTTCTCCAAATAAAATATTTAAAAAATAATTTAAAATAAAGTGAATTCAAATTCAATTAAAAATTATCAAATTTTAAATTCAAAGTAAGCTAACTGTGCATAACATTATTATCACAGCAGTTCCTATGTGATTTCGTATGTCGATTTCAGTATAAAAGAAAACATTTTTTATTGGGTCAAATATAAATTAAAAAGTGAAAAGAAAAAGAGAGTTTTTTTTTATATTATATTAGGTATGTGGTCTCATTAGATGAAAATAAAATAAAATAAAAACACAATACGTGCAATTTAATTGGTTAATTACTTAATTATCATGCAAAGATAGATAACGTGCCACTTGATTAGCTTATTTTATAACATCTTTCGCAGATCTAAATCTAAGTAGAGCATGTGATTTAGATCCCTTAAAGATGTTTTTATAACATCTTTCGGAGAGAACGACCCAAAATACTATAAGATTAAGTTGTAATATATTAAGTTATTTCTTTTAGTTCGTGACGAAGAGAGAAACTTGTTTATGATAAATTATTTGTGAATGCATTATAAATTAAGCTAGTTATATTTTAATAGGACGTGTTACATTTTTCTGAATTCTGACATTTTGTTATTAGATTTAGTTAATTTAGTGAAATTCTACTAGATTTATAATACAAATTTTGTATCATCCAACATTTCTTTTCCAATAAAATTATAGTAGACTGTATTATATTTAACCACGTGTTTTCATCACGTTGGTTTTTATATTAAAAAATTGATTACACGAAATGCAAGAATAACTCCATAGCTACCGTGTGGTTATGTAAATATAGTTAAGATGGTGTTAGAGTATTTCGAAATTCTTATTACTCTTTACATTTCTTTTTAATTATTGTTTTTGTTGTTGGATCGTTTTTTAAATTTTATTTATCGTCCTTAAATTAAGTCGATTTAGTGAAAATTATAGAAAAAGAAATCGAAATATTAAACAATTTTCCAAATAAAAAAATAGATATTACACAATATTTTACTACATATTTTCTTTAGGTTTTCATTAATCCATAATAATAATAATAATAATATTTACGTTATTTATAATTAATGTGAGATTCAAAACGTATTACTTAGATAAGGTATTTATAACAGTATATTATATCTATCATATTTAAGAAAATAAACTTTAAGTTAAGTTAATTTCCTTTATCTTCGTTTTTAAAGTTTATTTTTTACATTGATAATGGAAATAACTTTACTAGAATCATAGTTGAGATTGCCATTATGTTAATATTAGATAAAAATAAAAATGTTAAACTATATGTAAGAAAAATAAAATTTATAAACATTAATCTTTTAAGATTTTATATTAGATGCAGGGTTTACTTTCTTGAGGTGGGAAACTCATATCTATGAAGTAGTTAAAGTTTTCTAAAAAAAACAAGTCAAAGCTATAAGATATAAATTAAAATTAAATAATTTACTTTTGATATTATATATACACCATTTTCTTACATGTGAAAACTATTAAAAATAAAATAAAAACACGAAATACAATATTAGTTACTTAATTATGCAATGAAATCCAGGTAAAACAAAATGAGACGTGGTGGCATGTGCCATTTTTCCTTATTATCAGTCACGTTATATATTTTAGACCATGTGGTAGATGCTTCTAGACTACTTATACATTTGTTTAAACAAGTCATACATAGAAGGTGGTGTAACCCACCAACCATTTTTTTTGGACAATTTTAAAACACAGATTTGAAAGTGTCTCTGAAGGACCACAGTATATTTTCTTGATTTATAACAAGAGAATGGGACAAGGGTGAGAGAGAGCGAAAAGAAAAGGGATTCTCTTTCGAAATATTTCAAAGAATGAGATAAGGGAAAACATTAAGAATTTTTCTGGTAAAAATTAAGAAAAATGATATTTTAACTATTAAATTTTAACAACTTCCTCTTATAACATGAGATATCATCTTCTAAGTAATTTTGAAATATTGAGAATGAAAAAATGAAAAATTAGTGAACTACTTAAAAAATGACACCTAAGATTATAAGAGAAAGTTGTAAAAATTTTGTAGTAAAAATATTATTTTCCAAAAATTAACAGTGATTTCATCATTTTCCTTAAAAAAATATTGACGTGCATTTTCATTCACCTAAAAAGAAACCCTAACACGAAATACAAGAATATCTTCATCTCCAGTCAGCTACCGGTGTGGTTATATAATCGTAATCAAAGCACATTCTGTCTTCTTAACACTACCACAAATACAACTGAAAACGCAGATATCATGGATTCCGGCAATGGCAAAACTGATAAGCCTGTTCACGTTGCGATGCTCCCATGGCTTGCCATGGGTCACATATACCCATTTTTTGAGCTGGCCAAGATTCTTGCTGAAAAGGGTCACCGTGTCACCTTCATAAACAGCCCCAAGAACATTGACCGCATTCCCAAAGCTCCCAAAACCTTACAACCATTAATTACATTGGTGAGGATACCCTTGCCACCCACACAGCATCTTCAAGAAGGTGCAGAGAGCAGCATGGACATTCCCCACACAAAGGTATGCTTCCTTAAGAAGGCTTTTGATGGCCTCCGAGAACCTGTAGCGGACCTCATCAAAACCTCAAAGCCTGATTGGATTCTCTACGACTTTGCAGCCTCTTGGGTTCCCGAAATAGCGAGGAGCCTCAACATCCTTTGCGCATATTACAACATCGTCCCAGCCTGGAACATATGCTTACTTACTCCACCCAAGAATCAAATCAAATCAAATCAACAAAGGTGTGGCCCTCCCAAGCGGCTTCATCTCAGGCCTTACGAGTTGATGAGGGCATACGCAGGTGCCAAGGATGAGGAAACAGGAGAAAGGCTTTCCGTTGATTTCGACAAGACGTATTCCAGTTGTGACTTGTTTCTTGTCAGAAGCTCCAGAGAGCTTGAGGGAGAATGGTTAGATTATCTTGCTGCTACCTACAAGGTCCCTGTGGTTCCAGTGGGGTTGCTTCCACCATCCATGCAGATAAGAGATGTTGAAGAGGAAGATAAAAACCCTGACTGGCTCACAATCAAGGACTGGTTGGATACACAAGAGTCTTCTTCAGTGGTGTACGTTGGATTTGGGAGCGAGTTGAAGCTGAGTCAGGAAGACCTCAGTGAGTTAGCCAATGGCATTGAGCTTTCTGGGTTGCCTTTCTTTTGGGCTCTGAAGAACCTGAAAGAAGGGGTACTCGAGTTGCCGGAAGGGTTTGAGGAGAGAACGAAGGATCGTGGGATTGTTTGGAAGAGTTGGGCTCCGCAGCTTAAGATCTTGGCTCACGGGGCAATTGGGGGATGCATGAGCCATTGTGGTGCTGGTTCGGTGATCGAGAAACTTCATTTTGGGCATGTGCTTGTGACCCTCCCTTATTTGCTTGACCAAGCCCTGTTTTCGAGGGTGGTAGAGGAAAAGAAAGTGGGTATTGAAGTGCCAAGGAGCGAGAAAGATGGGTCCTTTACTAGGGACTCTGTGGCCAAGACATTGAGGTTTGCAATTGTGGAGGAAGAGGGAATTAGTTTAAGGAAGAACGCAAAGGAGATGGGCAAGGTTTTCAGTTCGGAAGAACTTCATAATCAATACATTGAAGGTTTCATTGCTGCACTTCATGAGTGTAGGATTTCTTCCATCAGTTAAGCCATGTTTTGCCTTCCATTTTCATAATTTTGTCTTCTACTATGTTATTTGTCTCGTGTAATAAGGAAGGAGTAAATGAATCTGTATCACTCACTCATGGACTAAGAAAGCTATTTGTACCCATGTATTCCATCTTCCATAATGATTCAAAATACTATTATCTTGTATGGCTCTATTTTCTTTTTCTTTTAACATGATATCACGAACAACTTTCTTTTATAACATCATTATTGGAAGATTGAGAATGAGAAAAATAAAAACCACTTAGAAGATGATATCTAAGATTATAAAAGAAAGTTATCAAAATTTAATAATTAAAATATATATATTTTCTCAAATACATAAAATATTATTTTATTGAAATATTCACTAATCACTTCCTTAAATAGATCTATCGTACACCTATTTCTAATAATAAAATATTATAATAGCATAATAATAAATATAAATAAAATATTATAATAAAATAATACTTTATGTAGTTGACTTGTGAATTGTAAGTTGAAAAAAAAAATAGAGTATCAAGAGATTATGACTATTAATATTATGATATTTTATACCAAAAAAATCTTTATATTCATTTTATAGTTATTATTTTATCCTTTATCGGTTCTCTTCCTCACAAAAGTTTACTTTTTTTTAATAACTATTTAAAAATGAATTGTCATCTTTTGAAGTACCAAAATGTTATAAAAGCTTTGTTTACATGACTCTTATACAAGCTGGGAATATTACTTAATATCTTTTTTATTTAAATTAGTTTTTAGAAAATATTTTAGTTTTAAAGATATGTGTCAGTTTTAGAAATTTGTTATTATTTTAGATTAGGAGTGAGATATTCTAAATATTTTGTACTTGATATTTGTTATATTTTGCTCTATATATAGAGTATATTTATAAAATACAAAAACATGTTCCTCCGTATAACATATCACATATATCTCTCATATTTCTAAAAGTCCTAAAAATCCCAATAACTGGTATCAGAGCCATTGTTCTTACTGCTTATAAAATGGAAGGAAATATGTCACACGTCGCTATTCCACTCTTTGATGGTGAAAGCTATGATCTATGGGCGGTAAGGATGCAAACATATCTAGAGGGGCTAGATCTATGGGAAGTTGTGGAGGAAAATGATGTTCCCTTTTTTGAAAATCTCACCGCGGCTTAAATGAAAGCGCATAAAGAAAAGAAAACGAGAAAGGCAAAAGCAAAATCATGCTTGTTTGCAGGTGTTTCACAAATGATTATGACTGGGATCATGACTCTAAAGTCTCCCAAATAAATTTGGGAATACTTGAAAGCAGAATATGAAGGGAACAAGAAGATTCGAGGCATGAAAGTTTTGAACTTGATAAGGGAGTTCGAGATGCAAAGAATGAAAGAGTCAGAGACGATTAAAGAATACTCAAACAAATTGTTAGGTATTGTCAACAAGATAAAATTGTTGGGAAAGGAGTTTTCAGATTCCAGACTCATTGAGAAAATTCTGGTGACAGTGCCGGAAAGATATGAGGCATCTATTGCTTCCTTAGAAAATACAAAAGATTTGTCTACAATTACCTTTACAGAGGTGATATATGTCTTGCAAGCACAAGAACAACGTAGATTGATGAGAGAAGATCATGAGGCGGTTGAAGGTAATTTAAATTACACAGAAGATAATGCTCTCATAGTCAAGAAAAATAGAAGGAGCAAATATAACAACACAATCTTGTCCCCATTGCAAGAGAAAAGGTCATCAACCCAATTGGTGTTGGTGGAGGCCAGATGTCAAATGTCACAAATGCGGTCAATTGGGACATGTGGAAAAGGTATGCAAATCTAAAGATTTTGAAGAAGATGTTCAAATTGTGGAGAATAAATCAGATGAGGATAAATCAGAAGAAGATCTACTTTTTACAACATCATGTGTCACAACCAACGAATCTTCAAAAGATTGAATTATAGATAGTGGTTGCACAAATCATATGACTCATGATAGAGAAATTTTCAAGGAGCTGAATAAATCAAATATTTCCAAGGTAAGAATTGGGAATGGAGAACAACTTGCTGTGAAAGGTACAAGAACAATTTCAATTAAAACTCATTCAGGTATCAAATTAATTTTTGATGTCTTATATGTTCTTGAGATTACCCATAATTTGTTAAGTGTTACTCAATTGTTAGAGAAAGGTTATAAGGTCTCCTTTGAAAATAAAGTATGTATGATCAAAAATACTAACAACATAGAGGTATTCAAAGTCCACATGAAAGACAAAAGATTTGTGCTGGATTTTATGAAGGAGGAATTTGATACAAAGAAAGTGAGCATGAAAGAAGGATCAAAATTAGAAGATAAATATCTTTGGAAGAAAGTAGATGTCCAAGTGAAGAAAGTAGATGGAGGTTCACATTTTAATATTCACAAAAGGTCCAATGCCACTCCAATGAAATCCACACCGAACAAAGAAAAAGAAGATGATGTTGATATAAGAAGAAATATGAAGGATGATGCCAAATTGAAGAAAGATGTGATGCCATGGAAGAAGGAGAAAAACAAATATTGCAAGCACAAAGAGGAGAAAATCAAGCATCAAAAGATGGAGAATCAAATCTGAAGATATAAAATAAACAGATATTAAGCAAGGAGGAAAGACAAAACCATATAGAACCACAATCTCTCAATGACCATGACTATAACTAAAAACCATATATGTGAAGAATATATATAACCCAACAGTGGTATCAGAGCCGATGTTTCGGAGTGACTGACCGCATAACCATAACCAAAAAGGGGTCACTCATACACCTGAAGGGAAATATATCATATGAAAAAAAAAAGAAAAAAAAAAGAAAAAAAAATAAGGGACTCACCCTTGATGGAAGATTGTTGGGAATAGTCCAAGTGTGAGTCAAAAAGTTCCACATTGGAAAGAAAAGACAAAGTTAAACACTATATAAGAATAAAGACCCATAACAACATTGCCTTAAGGTTTTGGGTTAAAGTGGTGTCTAAGGTCTTATATGTATAAGACTAATGTCATATAACCATATAGAACCACAATCTCTCAATGACCATGACTATGCCATGACCATAACTATAACCCTTATAGTTAAACACTATATAAGAATAAAGACCCATAACAACATTGCCTTAAGGTTTTGGTGTAAAAGTGGTGTTTAAGGTCTTATATGTGTAAGACTAATGTCTAACCATATAGAACCACAATCTCTCCATATTTATAACGATAACCCATATATGAAAAAATATATAAACCTATCGGCAAGTCACCCACACGTGTTCACCATAATATTTTTTTTATATTGTGATACGTAACTAATTGATTATGTAAGACTTTTTGAAAAATATCAATCTTTAAGAAATAATAGATTAAAATTGTCTTGAATAGAATACCCTTAAAAAATTACTGTAGTTATCAACAAATAACTTATATTTATATTACAATATAAATTATCGTTGGAAAGATATAAATCAGTGACTCACCTAATAATTACTAATATTTGTAAATTGATACTGTGAGTGTGAGCAATGATAACGGGACAGAACGGGGATGAGTTTCGTTATCTCATATTATCTTTGTAAAAAAATTCATCCTCATCCTCATACCTAAATCTAATAGGTATCAAACTTTTATCTCATCCTCATCCCTACAGAATAACATGTATAATTTCGTACTCATACTCGTTTTCTTATTACTTCAATATTAATTTTAATTCATTTTTATAAAATAATAAAAAACTACGGTAAAAGGAACATAATATGATCAAATATTCAATATTAGGTGGATGGTTGTTTCTTCGATGTCAAAGACTTTGAAATAAATTATAGTTGTTTACATTTTATATTATAATACTAAATAAAATTTCATGAGAACCAAAAAATTTATTAAACTTGCAAATATTAATGAAACCTAGTTGATAAAATTCAAAAATATTTTAAAAAAAATATAAAAGGAAAACAAATATTCAAATTAAAATATATTTTAAATGTTTGTTTATTTTAATTTTTTAAATTCTAATGAATCTCTTTTTTATACACTAATAAAAGTTATAATACATCACTTGATCAAAATGACACAAAGAATTAATAATAAACATAATAATAAAGTTTTAACATAGATCTTGTATTTTTTGAACTTCATTAGATGGTGATAAAAAAAATTCATGATAATTACATTAAATTTTTATATTGTAATAAATAAAAATTATTTATACAATTATAATGAAAAAATTATAATATGATAGATAATGAGTTAGAAAATAAAAAATAAATTAGATAAAATATATCAAAATAGTACTCTACATGATGAAAATAAACAACAAATAAAAATATTAAAAAACTAACAAATGTGAGTCTTATGAACAATTTGAGAAACTATTGAAATAGATCGCACAAAAGAAAATGAATGTATAATTAAGGGTATGATAAAATAAAAAATACCTCAGAGATCTAAGAAAACTTTTCGAATACCAACATATATACTCAATAGTTGAGAAATAACAAAAATTGTATTAGCAAAACAAAAGAGTTCTTGAAATAAAACAAAAATTAATAATAATAAGTAAAGATTTTTTTTTTTATATTACCTAGTAAATGAAAAGTTTATGTTATTAAATACTTAAATTTAGAGTATTAAACATTTTCATGTGAAAGAAAAATATACAATAAATAAAATATTAAAATATAATAGAAATATTTAAATGTGAGACATAAATTTTTTTTATTTGACACATATCATTTTAACATAATTACATAAAGGTTATCATAAGATGAAAAATATATTAGAGATGCGAATGAGTTTCATGATCAAATAATTAGAAAAAATAAAAAATGAAAAGTATATATATATATATATATATATATATGCTTACTTAATTAATTGTGAATATTTTAATAATTTAAACAGAGACGGAGATATGACGGGGACGAGTATTATGACGAGAATATGTACATCCCCATACCCAATTGAAAAAGTCGGGGATTTCTCATACCCACATAGATACTTATACCCAATTAATATGGGAATTCCCCGTCAAAACAGGGACAGATTCGGACAGTATCCACAGAACGGATTTATTTGTCATCTCTATGTAAGTATGTGTGTGAATAGATGTTTGTGTGAGTGTGCGGGTACATGTGTCCCTGCGTGTGTGGATGAATGTTTGTGTGAGTGCATGTGTATATATTATTAAAAAAATAGACAACCATATGCAACAACACTTATTTTCGCTAGCTGTGGGTTAACAATATAAATATATTATGTAAATTAAAATCAATATTTCATTTATAATATTTATTGATAACGTTGAATGTGTAAAATAAATACTTTTTAATCATTATTAAAATAAATTTTAATTATAAACATTAACATCAATATTTCATTTATAATGTTTATTAATAACTTTGAATATATAAAAATATTTATTTTTATGTGAATTAAAATTTACAATTTTTATTAAAAAAATAATATAAAATGTATACATATTTTTACAAAAGAAAAATATAGTTATGTTTTTAATTTTATAATGTAGAAATTTTTGTGTTTAATATATGAATTATTGTAATTATAATGTTACCTACTTGCAATATTGCAATATTGATGAATATCAAATTAATTATACGAGATGAAATACCAACAATGAATAGATTATGTTTCGAGGAATTTTATTGAACTTGAAATATATTATGAAAGCTACAAATCAAGACCATAATGATAAATTATTCAATGGTAAAATTGTTATGTGAGAGGTTATTTTAGCCTAACTTTGATTGTTGTGATCATAATAAAGTTAAGATGTTATAAGTGATCAATAAATTATTTTTCAAATAACATCACGTTAGGTATCATTATGAATTTTGACATTTCAGCTATACTAATACCCTAAAGTGTTCATCAATCATCCGTCAATCACATGAAAATTTATTAAAAAAAAAAAAAAAATACAAAGGGACCACATCAAACCCATAATGAATAAATACATCATTAAATTACTTATATTGTTCTTTATGAATCAATGCTAAATTAGCTAACTTATCGACACAATGATTTTTTTCACGAAAAATATGAGAAATTTTGAACTACATATGTTTATAGAGATGTAGATATCAACGTTATCTCAATCTAAGACTCCAAAGAATCACTCGTTGATCAGAAAAACTATTACACATTGAAGAAATTATTTTGAATCATAGAAAAATGTTAAAGTTTCAAGCTTGAATTGAAAATTGCAAAGTTTTCAAACTTGAATTAATGACTGCATAGAAAAATTATTTTGAATTGCATAGGAAAAAATTGCAAATTCAAACACACCTTTACAATTAGATGAAGATCCAAAAATTAAAGGTGAATAGTTTATATCAAAGTTTTTGAATGACATTAAATGTCAAAGTTAAATTAAAAGTTTGTGTGTCTATAATACTTATAAGAAACATAGTTACAAATAAATGATTTGAACAAAGATGTTATTTCTACTATTATAAAAAATATTGATAACAAAATATGTATACTAAAAATTTATTTGATTTAGAATCATCCTTTAAGTTTCAAAGGAAACAATTGTTTTAATAGTGACAAAAAATAAGAGCTAAAATAAATCACTTTCTAAATTTGGATTTGTATTCATGGTCTTATGCACATGTAGTCAGTCACTTGTATATAATTGTTTACAGAGTAAAACAAATGCAAATGTCAATAACAACTTAAAAAAGTGTGTATGTCCTCTATTTAGTAACAATTTAAATTGATTTTTTTTCGTTTCTATTGAAAAATAATTAAAAAGATAATAATTAAAGCCATCCAACTGTTATAATAATTTATTTATATACCAAAAACAAAATCACTATTATAAATAATACTCTTTAAAGCACATATACTTTATTTATTCAATTTATTATAAACTCAACATATTACTTTATATTAATATTTAAAATTAATTTATATTATTATAAACAAACTTATCATATTTTTGTTATTATTTATTTTTTAATTATTGTTATCATTATTCTAATAAATATCACATAAATTTTATTGTTTTTTATATATAATAAAATATATTAATATAAATATTCAATAATTTTTTTTTTCAATCGATCCGTTCATGCACGCGTCAAATAAAATAACAGACGCGAGGACCTCGTTGCTTAGCTGTGTTTTGTCATGGTATTTAAGTAATTTGGCACATGCGATTTATTGTTAGGTTTACACTATCCCATCACATCGTCTCATGTTTTCTATATTTTATTCAACATAAAACAAACTTTTTCAAGTTATTTAATTAATTTGGGACGTTGATTCAGGACATAGTTATGTAGTATCCAACTTCGTACAAACATTTTTTTCTCAAATGAGAAGAAGTTATAATAAACGTCATAAGTAACCGTTGGTTCTTACCATAAAATTCTGATATTATATAACATTACGTAGAACAGTCCACACATTTAATTTTATTTGTACTTATTTATTCATTTTTTTCTGTGTTTATTCCTCTTATAAAAATAAACTCTATAATATTAATAAATCATTTTTTTTCAATTACTTTTTTAGTATAAGCAATTTTCTTTAACTAATTATTTTTAAGAGAAAATCACCAATAATAAAACTGTAAACGTTAATTATTGTTATAATTACTTTCTATAAAAACAATTTTATACTTAATACTTTTTTTATTTTCATTTTAGTATTTATCATAATATAATTTTGTTGTTACTATAAGAAGAAATGGACAGACATGTCACTTGCATTGATAATGGAAATAAAATAACAGCCTCGTGGACCTCGTAGCATGTTTTTCTTTGGTCTTTGGTTTCACAAATGGTTTATGGATAAGGATGGTCTGCTCTGCAGTTTTACAACTAAACTGCAAGCTAGTGCACTTTCATCCGACGGTATTAAAATTATTGTATAAATAAAATTTGGTGTTTTAAGGGTTATGATTTGTGCAGCTTAAAAGTTGAACCGTAGAGGATATATCCCATATATAATATTATGAGGCATGTTCCACGACAGGCTTCGTTTTCTATGATATAAAACACACGAAGATATCATCCTCTCCCATAGCTATCTCCCATAGCTACCTGAGTATCTGTAACATTGTTGTCTGGGAATAGTTGAAGTGCTGATGGATTCTACTGGTATAGTTTCATCTCATGCAAATGGCAATGGCAATGGCAATGGCAAAATGGAGAAGCCTCTACACATAGCTATGCTCCCGTGGCTGGCTATGGGTCACATATATCCGTACTTTGAGGTGGCCAAGATTCTTGCGCAGAAGGGTCATCATGTAACCTTCATAAACAGTCCCAAAAACATTGATCGCATACCCAAAGCCCCCAAAAACCTACGACCATTCATTACATTGGTGAGGCTACCTTTGCCACAAGTACAGCATCTTCCAGAAGGCGCAGAGAGCACCATGGAAATTCCCCCAACGAAGAACTGTTTCCTAAAGAAGGCTTATGAGGGCCTCCAAGACAGTGTTGCTGAGTTGCTGAAAACCTCGAAGCCTGATTGGCTTTTCTACGACTTCGCAGCTGCTTGGGTAGTCCCAATAGCTAAGGGTCTCAACATTCCGTGTGCGCATTACAACATAACCCCAGCTTACAACAAAGTCTTTTTTGATCCACCCAAGGACAAAATGAAGGATTACTCCATTGAATCCATATGTGGCCCTCCCACTTGGCTTCCTTTCCCCACAACACTTCGTCTCAGGCCTTATGAGTTCCTCAGAGCATTGAAGCGTAATAGAGACGAGGAGACAGGGGAAAAGGCTGACTTTGATCTCAACAAAGCGTATTCCAGCTGTGACTTGTTTCTTCTCAGAACCTCCAGAGAGCTCGAGGGAGAGTGGCTAGATTATCTTGCTGGTAACTACAAGGTCCCTGTGGTTCCAGTGGGGTTGCTTCCACCATCCATGCAGATAAGAGATGTTGAAGAGGAGGATAAAAACCCTGACTGGCTCACAATCAAGGACTGGTTGGACACACAAGAGTCCTCTTCGGTGGTGTACATTGGATTTGGGAGCGAGTTGAAGCTGAGTCAGGAAGACCTCACTGAGTTGGCCAATGGGATTGAGCTTTCTGGGTTGCCTTTCTTTTGGGCTCTGCAGAACCTGAAAGAAGGGGTACTCGAGTTGCCGGAAGGGTTTGAGGAGAGAACGAAGGATCGTGGGATTGTTTGGAAGGGTTGGGCACCCCAGCTTAAGATCTTGGCTCACGGGGCAATTGGGGGATGCATGAGTCACTGTGGTTCTGGTTCTGTCATTGAGAAACTTCATTTTGGGCATGTGCTTGTGACGCTCCCTTATTTGCTTGACCAAGCCCTGTTTTCAAGGGTGCTAGAGGAAAAGAAAGTGGCGATTGAGGTGCCAAGGAGCGAGAGAGATGGGTCCTTTACTAGGGACTCTGTGGCCAAGACATTGAGGTTTGCAATTGTGGAGGAAGAGGGAAGTAGTTTAAGGAAGAATGCAAAGGAGTTGGGGAAGGTTTTCAGTTCGGAAGAACTTCACAATGAATACATTGAAGGTCTCATTGCTGCACTTTACAACTATAGGATTCCTTCCACCAGTTAGGCAGTGTTTATGCCTTCTATTTCTTAATTTTGTCTTCTATTATGTGCTTCTTCTCTTGTAATAAAGGAATGCCACTTCAACAATGTTGGTCAGAAGTGGCTAGAAGCCGTAGTTTTTGAAGGAGTGTCAGGTTTATTTTCAAATAAGATCACGACAGATATTATTATGAAATTTGACTTCTCCATTATATTTACATCTCAAAAAGAAAGTCTATCGATCAAATGAACGAAAGTCATGTTATCATATTTAGGAATTTCGAATGCGTATAATTTCATTTTAACTTTTTTCAAGACCTGGCTAGTGTATAGTGTTCGCCTTGTAAATAATAATTTTAATAGTTAAGTGACTCATTTTAAAGAGACAATTGTAATAAAAATCACAGCAATAAAAACTAAATTCATGTTGATTTCAGGATGAGACCTGCATTTTGCATAGTGCAGGGGTGTATCATGGATACACATATCAGATATAATGATTTTTTAATGCACAATCACATACATCTATTTAGTATACGTTTGTTTTCTCCTTCAACCCCTATTTCTCGTCACAAGTTGAAGATATTGGTTATTCCTACGAGTTTAGTATGTTTTGTTACAAAAATAGTTCTTAGATATTTAATGAAGATTGCCAAATATCTTACTGCACAGAATAAAAAAATGTATAGATACGTGAACTGCAAAGCAGAAGTTTTTTTATATTCATCGAGAGTTTAGAAGAAATTTTTTTTGACTCTTAGTGCACAAGATAAAAAATATATAGTGCTTAATAAACAACCATAGCTTAAAATATCAACTCTTGGAAATATTTATTATAAGTAACAAGCATATCTCTTCTGCACGGGTAAAAAGACGTAATTATGGGACAAAACCAAGTTTTGCGTGATTAAATCATATAAAGAGAGCTCTGATGAAAACTTGATTTTGTTTTTTTCAATTTGTGATTTGAATATAACAACACAAATCTGAGAATTTTGTTACAGTTACCTATGAATTATTTCTGATCCCCTCGAAGAAATCTTTTCAAGGAAAAAAAAAAAAACCGCACAGAGGATTTGAAGACTTGTTTCAAACCCTCACAATAAATGGATGCTTCAAGTTTCCCACATGAAGCAGATGTTGTCCCAGTGGAACTTTCCTGTTGCCAAGCTCATCAACCACACTCAAATCCTTGCAAACGTCTACCTTAAACCTAACCTGTGCTTCTGATTTTCCTGGTAAGTGTACTTTCTCAAAGCCCAACAAGTGTTTCTGAGGAGCATTATGCACATCAGGAGGAGTAAAGAACAATAAAACTACATGGTTACTGTTTTTTTGGCCCATGTTCTTGACCCCAAGGTGGATATCAAAGGCCAGGTTTTGGCAATGTTCATCAGCAACATCAAGTGACATGCATTCTGATGAACGACATTCATGATCCTCAGCTAGAGGAACAGACACCAGCTGTGGTGCCTTAACTATTTTGTGATCAATGTTTGAGAAACTTATTCCATCTCCAAAGGAGAAAACAGTTTCCCCTTTGTAAAATCTATATGTTCTACCAGGGTAACCCGTTGCAGGATCTGCCCTCATGTTCATGTTTGTCATTGGCACCTTGTTTACATATGATTGTGGATACCATGTCATGGGAAGCCTTCCACCTGCATCAGGAAATCATCCTTCAGTGTCATCAAAGTAGTAACATCATAGGATTGGACTTTTTTTATTCAAGAGAGAACGTGAATGACGACTTACTCGGATTATAAAAGCCAAAAATCACGTCTGCTATGGCAGCTCCACCAGCTTCGCCAGGGTAGCCAACCCATAGGATGCTTGTGATTTTATCATTAGATTTAGCAAAAGACACATCCATGCCCCCACCAGACATGATGACAAGGATCACAGGTCCCTTGGATGCATTTGCAACTTGACTAACTAGAAGTTCTTGTTGTCCTGGAAGAAGAATGTTAATTCTGTCAAGACTCTCGGCCTCTATAGCCAGACTTGCACCCACTATGATCACAGTTGCATCTGCAGATGCTGCTATTTGTGTGGCATCATCTAACTCGGCATTCGCACATTGCACGTTTGGACATCCAGGAGCATAGCTCGTAGGAACTAACGCTGTTAGAGCTTGCAAGGGTGATATATAGCTACAAGGAATGCCTGCAAAATTTCAGTAACTCATCAAATCCCATGTTAAGCACAGGCTAGAGATAAAAAAGAGTTCAACTACAGTATCAACCATCTCATAAATTTAATAGGTTTACCAAATTTGGCACAGTTACCAACTTTATATCCATGAGGGTATCATAGGAGTAGGAATTTTTAATACCTTCATAGTTTCCAATCATTACCCTAGTAGCATTAGCATTGGGCCCTATCACTCCCAATGATTTAATGGCTTTGGCATTGAGAGGCAAAGAACCTGCACTGTTTTTAAGCAATACAATCCCTTGCCTTGCAGCTTCACGGGCCAGCTCCCGGTTCTCTGAAGTGCATACATCCTTTGGACCAAGGTTTCCATAAGGTTGCTTGCTCGGATCACCATCAAAGAAACCAAGACGCATCAATGTGGCGAAGTTGTTGGAGACAGCATTGTTAATGGCTGCTTCATCCACAAGACCTTGCTTCACTGCACCTTCTGTATATTTGCCAAGATAATCTCCACAGTTCAAATCCAACCCTGTGAAATCAAAATTACATAAGCAAACGGTATCTTGCATAATTTCTGCAAATGGGTATCACGAGTCTTTTCATATTTTCTGACCTGCAAGAATAGTTTGGGCTGCAGCTTCTTCAGGAGTTTTGGTGTAGTGCTGATCTTTGAAAAGAACTTCTACGGAATCACAGTCCGAAACTATATATCTGAACAGACCACACATTCATGTCACATTAAAAACCACATTAACAAACATAATCAATTTACATTACGTAAATTATAAGATTTAGGAATTAAAGATACCCGTTTAATTTCCATTTGCCCCGGATAATCCCCTTAAGAAGGTCAGGGTCTGCGCAAGTTGGTTTTCCATTAACCTGGTTGTAGGAACACATGACACTGGCAACATTCCCATCAATCACACAGCTCTTAAACGGTGGTTGGAAAGTGTCATCCAAATCTTGTTGTGTCACCTGACAAATTCAACATATAAGAAGGGGTGACAAAATGATCTTTCTGCATTTAAATCACATGAGCATTGAGTTTTCAATCAATGTATGCAGTAGATTACCACAGCATTGAAGGTATAACGCTGAACACCTTTCCAGTTATCCAAATCATAGGCTGTATAGTGTTTGCAACAAGCAGCAACCTTGAGCTTGTTGGAGTCTCCATCATCGGTTTGTTGAAGACCTTTCACGTATCCTGATGCATATTTACTACTTAGCAAAGGGTCTTCTCCCGGTGTCTCTTGTCCTCTTCCCCATCTGGGATCTCTGAATATGTTTATGTTTGGTGACCAATAAGTCAAACCGGCTAGCCCCACATTGTACATTGCTCTGGCTTCGGTTGAAACTACCTGAAATAAGAACAGTTAATCTTAAACCTGCTTATGATACATTTCGATTATTTAATGCAATTTAATCATTTCCCATTTAAATGTGCTATCAAAATTGAAAATAGAGTGATCAATGTTTAAACTATATCATTGGCAAACAATCAACATCAAACCCTCTCTGCCATTCACCTTAGTTTCAACATGCAAGCCAGAAAAAGGGGGACACATAAATATCTACAGTTTCACAGATGAGACTAACCATAAATTTCTGCTTCATTTATTATTGTATCGCTTAATCAGATGTTAATACCCAAAAGTCGTGAGTGAAAAAACAAACAATGTAACCACTCCTACCCACCCATCTACTTTTCCTCACTGCTATAAACACTTGTAAATAACTGCATATTAACAAAAACTAAAAATCTAAGAACAGATAAATCACTTACGTACAGTGTACAGCATTATGAAAGCAATAGAGAAGAAGTCCCCACAATGCCACAATTTTAAAGACTCTGAAGCCATAAAATGACATTTCATTACACATTCAAAACCTCACCAAACTCCCTCAAATTTTGTGATAAACAACCAACTTGGAGATTAAAGTTAAAGACTTTTGATGTCCTCATTCAGTAAAAAGGGAAAGAAACCACCCTTTCCCATTTTTTTGAGGAACCGTTGTGAATTGTGATCCACCCAACAAAGGAAAAAACTGACCTCAAAGCATGACAGAGAAGAAAAAGTTTAAATCTCACTCACTCTTCCGATGGCTTCAAACAGAGAAGAGTTGAAAGAAGCTGCAGTGAGAATGGGCATGGGAAAACTGGTGGCACCGGGCACGACACTGGAAAAGTGAGTCCCGGGTCCAATGTTGGACACTCCATGAAGTGCCTCAGACCACCACTCGTACTTGGGAATCCCAAGCCTACTCACGTTAACAGCAGAATTCACCAAGTTTCCGATTTTCTCTTGCAATGTCAACCTCTTCACCAAGTCGGCGACCCTGTCCTCCACCGAGAGTGACTTGTCACAGAATCCGTAACCCGCCAAAGCCGGGTTCTTGGCAACATCGCAGGCAAAAACAGCGGACGTTTGCCCCGAAACCCGCTCACAACTAAACAAAACCGCGACCACATACAGAAACGAGAAACAGAGGAAAACAGAAACCTTCGGTTGTCTGTTTTCGGTGCAGGCCATGTTGCGACCTCGGAAACTGAAAATAAAAACGCTAAAGGGTGTGTGTGAGAGTTTGTTGTTTTGGAAGAAGAGGTATCTATGGTGTATGGTGATGTATAACTTTTGAGAGTGAAGAATGAAGACACATTGTTTTTTAGAAACCCGTGAAGGTGGATACAGAGGGAGGGAGGTGATGGTGGAAGCCTCCCTCTGGACGAAGTAGATGTTGTCGTTGGTTTTAGCGGAGAATCTAGGAAAGAAGGAAAAGAAAAATGTATATACAAAATTATCAACAACTCAATGAGTTATTGAGATTTGTTTGGAAGCACAACTTGGTTGGGTGGTGTATATACGTGTATATATATGAACCTACTGCATAATGGATACATACAAATTCCTTTTTTTTTATATACATAAATTAAATAATGTCATCAGCAGCAGGATTGCCTGCTACGGTAAATCACGTGGAAGGTGAATGGACTTTGGCGGCTAGATGCCTTTGTATTGTGGGGCATTTTGTTAAGAGTGAAACCAAAGGAAAGGCTTGGGCTTCATGAATCAAATATCACTTCCCATGCATTATTTTTTTGATCTTATATAATTGTGGATTACTATTTTGGATTACATGTAAATATGTTGATTATGATCTAATCTAGTGGATTGAGATGTTTTAAGTTGAGTTCAAACACTTGTATGCGAATTAATTGCAAAGGAGGGAAGTGAATATTGTGAAACTCTGCAGGATGGGATCCTGTTTCTATGTCCCTCCAACTTGCCACTGAAGTTAATATCTGTGCTGTCATTTTCGTGGGCAAAGCCGGTTGCAGTGGATGTATGATAAACGAAGCAAATAATTGTACAGGGTATGAGATTAGGGGTTAATTAATCCTTGTGTCGTCTTTTGTGTTATGTGATGAGTCATAAAGATGTTCTGTGTTTAATCATGTTTCGTGAGATTGTCTCATGTATCTCAGAATAAAACTATTTTAATAAATATCTAATTTCATTTCTGAAAAAGTTACAGGACCCAATCAAATTCAAATCTGAATATATTATTAACTTTTTAATTATGAATATAGAATGTTTTATATAGCCTTCATATATTTTTTAGTTATTAAATGGTTTTTAAAAAGGTGTTTACTTCTGTTATTAATTGAGATATTACTATCGCCAAAACTGAGAGAAGAGGTGGGAGGAAAATAAATAATTGGTTTGGCACATCTAATGAATGTTGTACCTTTTTCTTTTTTCTTTTTTTCTTTTTTGTATTGGCATATTGGGATAAATTCAATGAGGATGTGGAGTGTATGGTATTAAGTTGAGATGTTGGCAAATGTGGGTAGGATCATTTAACTGATAAAAGGGATAGTTTCAGATATTTAGACTGCTTTTTTCTTTTAGGTTCATACTTATATATATATATATATAATTCTATTTTTAATGATCCTAATAATAAATAAATATATTTTATTATTACTATTTATTTTATTAATGATTTGTTAATTTCATTTTTTTATATTTAGAAAAGTGAAAAAATAGGTTAGAATACGTTTCTCCAAAACTGAATTTTGACTTGTTTTAAGATATCTGAAAATAATGTCAGAATATATAGTTTTTTTAAAATTAATTTGTTAAATAAAGTGATTATAAATTTAATTGGTTAATTTAAAAAAGTAATATATTATTTGAGAAAGAAAATCGGGAACAACTAAAGTACTATGAGTGATGAAAATAAAATGGGATGTGGGGTTAGGATTGATGGGATTAGTCTACTCTGCGGTGGACCCGAGCACAGGTGAACTACTCTGAGTGTCGACTCATAAAAGCGCGTGACGTTAAAGTTTGAAGGAGTGGGACCCATGTGCGGGGTCCAATTTGACTCATTACCCATTGCTGACCTACATCCTCACTGTAAACCACCAACTTTCATACACTAACAACTTCCAACAAATTTCTATTTCTACCTCGTAAAAGAAATACCAATAATATCAATATTCTGCACCATATAATTTAACCTCCATGGATTTGTAAGGTTATAATTAATTAAAATTGCTTTCTGCAACCCTCAGATTTAAACCTGCACCTCTCAAAAGTGTGAGCTTTTCATATTTAATTTTAATTTTTTTTCTCTCTTCTCCTTCACCTTTACCTTCACCTCTGTGCGTTTCTGTTCTCACTTTTTCGTTCCCCCTTCTCCTGGCGTTTTTATCCCAAAGTGATTCCATTGTCTCTTATCCCTCTTTTGTGGCCTTCGTTGTGATTGCGCCGCCGTGTTCGGAGCACCGGAGTAAGGATTTGCGGCAAAGCGTCGTGATTATGCGGCTGAGGTAACACATTTTTCTCTCTCTCCTGACTGGTAATCATATTCTGGGAGTACAGTTTACGGAAAAGATGGAATCGTGGAAGACATTGAATATTTTGACTCTAAACATGCATGAGTATGAGTAAATCGATGTGCCTAATCAAAATATTAGAGTTTCAGTTATAAATAAGGGAGATATATAATATATATCATCGAAAAGGATAACAGAGAGTTAGCTAAACAATAAAGGGAAAGTAGAGGGATTTTAAAAATGAAAAATGTGAAAGTCAACAAACCTTTTCTATGCTGATCATCAATATTTACCTCTCTCTCAGGCCTCAAATTCTTCACGGTATTATTCATCAGGCTCCATGTGTTTGGTATTTTGCTTAGTAGGATAAAAGTCAATGTAGTTACTTTACTTTACCAGACAAAATCAAGTTGCTTAGACAACACTCCTAAGTTGGTATGTGCCTTTATATAAACCTTATTTATATGGAAAAGGAAGATGAATGGTGATGTATGCGAGCTTCTTAATTATTAAAGTTTCCCTGTTAAATATATGATTACAACTTAGGAAAATTGTACGTGTAGTTTGTGAGACCTCTACTCTACCTACACCCATGAGTGTGAATTGATTGGTTTTATACAGCTGTGGGTTTCTTTCTCTTCTCTCTCCTCGTGTAATGTGATGATTGATTCATGAATGGTAAAGAAGTCAAATGTGCTAAACCAAATCAAAGACTAATAAGGTTTTTTTTTGGGTGATTCTTGTTGTGTCTGGTAGTAATGTATTGCCTGGTTAACACCAAGAAGCAAAGCATGGTCATAAAAGTTTGGGAGAATTTATTATTTTTAGATGAAAGGCTTGAACCTATAGAAATTGTGTTGCAGGGGGATTGGGCAATAAATCACATTCACGTAAATTAGTGAAACCAGGAATATATTAAATGTCTCTATGCAACCCCTAAACCACCATGCCATTACCAATCAATTCAAACTCCTACCAACTACTTCAACTCAAACTACCCCATCTAGTTATAGGCTAATCTCGACTTCACACACTCTTTTATAACTCTCATTTTTTTCTCCCTTCTTAATCTTATTACAATGTACTTCAAATATTTTTCTCTATCTATTATAAAATAGAAGGTACGAACAAAGATCATAATAAACACCATAAAGAAGAGAAATATCTACTTTTCCATCTCTTTTTCTTTTTATTATTAGGAATATCACTACTGCACATCCCATTTATGGGATGTAGGTGGAAAGTAAAAAAAGCATAAGACAAAAGAAAAAAAAATGTTTGACTTGGTGTGATGTAAGAAGAAAAAAGATAAAGGTGAAGAAAGTGAAAATATTGTTAATATTATAGTTATCTTTTCCCTAAAACTTCCATGCGATGTTACTGTTTAGTGAGCGTGCCAAATTACCATTCGAAGATGATAAATTTGTTAAAAGGGACACATAGATTTAAAACAATATTATTCAACAATCATGTATGTATTACAAACTTAAATAAAAAAGAAAAATCTTTAATATTTATAAAAAAAATATACAATTAGGAATACTTTAATAAAAATACAGTAATTAAAGCTCTAAATACATAGAAATTATAAAAGTCAGAGAAAGTGTAAAAACATCCATTAAGTAATTTATTGCTTTTCCTAATACGTGTTAGAAATTCTCATGATAAATAAAATGAAATGGATAGACTATATTTTAAAGTGAATGAATAAGTTTCTCATATAACTTGGGGCTTGTAATTTCTGTCACTATAAGTCTACCTATCTCTTTCACACATCCCTTTTTGTTTACATTTTATACTATAAAATATTCGCACAATAGGTAAATTATGAATAAGCACAAGTTAAAAGTAATACCAAAAAGGAAAAATAAGACTTAAAAGGGGAATGTAAAGAACTTTTTCTCGGCAAAAACAAAAATATTATATTATATAGTATAATTAAGAACAGAGTTGAGTTAGCAGTAGTAACTACTGCACAGTGAAAAGCCAGCGTCAAATTCCAACTCCAAAATCCGCAAGGCACAATTTCCTTTTTTCAATTTAAATGAGACTTAAATTCAATTCACGATTAATATCATTTTTAACTCAAAATGTTAAAATAATAAATTTATGAAACTTGATCACTATTCAATTTCCTCGTTTATACCCATTCTGAAATTTAAACTCTCTATATAACATAATTGGAAAATGTTAAAAAATCTGCAGCCCTAATAAATCTAATCTCATACCAACTTAATAAGATGCTTCAGCCTCCTATGATACTAAAAAAATGTATAATCATACCAACTTAAGATGCTTCACCCTTCTATAATACTAAAAAAATTACATACCACACCCCTGTAACAATTATATTAATATTGCTGCAGAGAGGAAGAACAATTTGGTTTTAAGACAATTAATGAATCAGTTTAAGTGGTATTTGGTCTAACATTTACTAAAATTTTGGTAATTTTGGTCTAGTTTTCCCGCTATCACATGCTTTCATAAAAGGCAATATATATTTTTGGAAAGAAAAATGATTTTTTGACTATTAAATTTTGACAATTTTTTTTTACAATCATAAGTGTAATTTTTTAATTGATTTTCATTTTTTTTTCATTTTTTCTTTCTTAATGTTTCAAAACTACTTAAAAGATGACAAATGTTATAAGAGAAAGTTGCCAAAATTTGGTAATGAAAATATGATTGTCCTTTTAGAAATAATATTCCTAAATTTGTAACTTTATCCTTCCACGCACTTTCCTTTTATTTGTCTTTATTCTAAGTAGATGAAGTGACATGATTCCTATGTTTGAATTTAAGGTCCAAGACACATTGTTTGTGCGAAAATAACACAGAGGGAACAAATGGGTAAAAGATTAATTGGGGATACTACGTAACGAATCTGGGCTTTTCTCATTCTTTAATAGATAGCTGTGCTCATTCTTACCGACAAATAAAACTATAATGTTCTACTTTCTTAAAATATCTATAATGTGCTCAAACTCTTTAAAATATGTATTCTAATTTATACTATTAGAATAATTTGTTATCTTTTAGTGGATTATTAGAGTGTTATTAAAATGCTACCTGATAAGAGAGTATTTGTTTTTTGTATAACAACCCTAACAAAGTTTCAGCTTTTTACCTCATGTAAAACACATCAATACGAATTTTTACATATATAGTACAAAGGAATAATAGCTAAAATACCAGTAAATTATTAACTATTTTGGAAACTTCTACCGGACAAGAAAGCATTTTCCATATATGTAATCTATAATGTGAGCCGATGAAATATAATTTATGAATAACCACCACCACGCAAGTGCTGATAAATATATTTGATAAGTTTATAAAATAAAAGAGATAAAGCCGAATAAAATTTTTAAGCTTTTAACATATTAAAATGTTGAAAAATCGTGTTTCAATTACATTTGATTTTCAGCTTGGTTACGCATCAAACAGGGTCGATCAAAAATAGAAAAAGAAAAGATTAAATGTCGAAAGTAAAAGTAGAAAAGAAAAGCATTAGTGATGACTTGATTAAAGTCATTGTTTTATTACACTATTTTTTCAAAAAAAAAAAATTGTTGAAGAAGTTCCCTTTTAACAGCCATGAATATGACCCTTGACCTTATCGGGAACGACAATAGATATGGCAGAAAAGCATGTATGGTGTAGAGTGTTTTACACGATCACGATCATTGTTTAACAAACATTAAATCGGTGCCTTTAATGCAGAAATGGACTTACATATGCTACCTACAATTTCATCCTAGGCTCTGTATGGTTCTTAGTTTTCAATAATGAGATGATAAGCACTTATTTAAGAAACGTTTGGCATAACCGAACCACCCTATCTTATTTTGTAGGCTTTTTTGGTATTTGAGGGTCGATTTTAACTCTAATATGTAAAAGGGATCCGTCTAATTTTTTTCTTTTTTTTGTGAAACAAGATCAAGTTGTTAGGATAGAAGACGATATTAAAGATGAATCCGTCTTCCATCCAGTCAGTTTCATATATTTTTCTTTTCAAAAAATAAAGTCATTAGAGCCGAGACTAATTTCTGTTCATGTGAACAGGGAAGTCATCTTTCCAGATGACGATTTCACTTTTAGGTTTTATTTTTTTTTAACAATAAGTGATAAAAAAAATAAATTGAAATAAAAATAAACATTAATATAGTTTAATATTATTATGTAATTTTTATTAAGTCATTTTTATTATCTAATATATTTTATTAAATTAATTTATTGTACCAATAAAAAATAATTACCAAAAAAATAAATATAATCTCAACTGTTAACAAAATTTTGTAAAAAAAAAATATGTAGAAACTACAAGGTTAAAACAACTCAAAAGTGAAAAAAAAAAGTAAACTAAAACTGCAACAATGTTAAAAAAAAAAACTAAAAGTAAAGTTATGAGATGAGGACTTCATTTTTATTTGTACAGAAATTGTACTCTGTCCTAACGACATTACTTTAAAAAAAAATAAATAAAAAATTGACTGGAGGAGAATAACTTTACCTTTAATGTTGTCCTCTCCCATGACGACTTAACCCAAATTTTAAAAAAAAAAATCAACGGACTTTATTTATTTTACAAATTCATGATCAAAATAACTCAGAAACAAAAAAAAAAAAAAAACCTATTTTGTAGCTTCTCATTGGTCTGAAAATTTGGACTAATCTTATTTTGATTTGGATTCCATCATAAGAGGATTTGCATGGCCATGTCCCACATGAGCATAACGTGTAGGGGAATCAAACATGATTGTGGCTTTTTTGGTTTAAGCAATCACTCATACTTATTGAAAGGAGGAGCATGATTGATAATGGTTCATCACCATGACCACTAAAAAGGTATCTAACTCACTTTAATCTTCATTTGAGCGTGGACGGTAGAGTTTCATATCTATCAGTGGTTGTGGTGCTTTTACATGAATATTCTTTCAAAATTATATATTTTTTTTCATACGTTTTAATGCATTTGTAGGATGAGGAGTAATGATTTAATTAATGGTTCGTTATTTGTGTGGCCCAATTCGACAAGGAATAAGAGATATTTTTTATTTTCTATGCAAGGCATCACAATGTAAAGTACAACAAAATTTCGCAAAATTGGAAATGTTTCACTTTTACTATGACACTGACTCCAGAGCCTGTGAATGGTTCCATATTCAAATTCCTTCTTTCTTTATTTACCAAACCGATATACCACTATTTAAAGAAATATATGTTTATTTATTTTATGATGTTTATGTTTATTCCATGTGTACGTACATGAATTTTTACATAAATAAGGATAAGAAAAACGTAATGTGCACCTTGAATTGAACCAGATCAGTCTTCAGTCAAGTAGAATGAGATGGAATAAAACGAAACAAATAAAGCAAAATATAAATGAAATAAAATCGTCATTTTACTGTTGGAGTATATATATTATTGTATGTTTCATTCCTTTCTCATATATAATAGATCAGAATATCCTATGAACAGAATCTTTGAAAGCACTATTTTGTATAAAATATTTTTTTAAAATAAATTATAAAAAATACTTGTAAATTTTATAATTTTGTAGAAAATAATTATTTGCAAAAAAATATATTTACCAATTAAAAATTTTAGAAAAAAAAATCTTTTCCTAATTTTTTTTAATAAATTTGCAATAAAAATAATAATATAACTAAAAGCAAATTAATTAATTAATTAATTAAATATAAAAAAGGTATGTATATATTATTAAAATTTTGATTAAAATTTTTCATAATGAACTAGAGATTAGTGGCATTGTGATTTGGCCTAAAAATAACACACACAAACTAATTAAAAAGGAGGGGAAGTGAAAATACTATAGGAACAGAACAAATTTAGATAATAGTTTGGAAAAATGAAACTAAAAAGTATGATTCAGCTGAGTTAATAAAATAGGTTCATGTTTCCCTTTCACCTAATTATTCTCAAACCAAACTGAAAATACAACACCACTAGTTCGACATTCTTGTTTAATAATTACTAATTATTCCTTTTTCTAAAATTATTATTCATCCATAATATACCATTATTGATGAGAATGATTATTAATGAAAATAACTACTATGAAAAGATACCCTTTTAAAAATAATTAAGACACTCTTGTTAGATATTATACATTGAGTGTGTTATTCAATTAGTTCAAAATGGTGTTAGTTTAATCTTCCATTATAATTTGTGAAGATTTGCCCTTATCAGTTAAGTTATGCTGTCGGTGCTTTAGGTCAGCCACACTTAGTCTCTTTATGTCTCTTTGAATTGACCTGCTTTGAAGATGTATCAAAGTGTTTGGTTACCAAAAACAAATATGGTGTACCATTTCCTCTAATTTGTTGTACAAGTGTAGAAGAAAAAAGGAAAGTGTCACTTGAATAACGCTAAAATACTGAAACGACAACAAGCAATAATTAAATTAATTTGATAAGTTTCTGATGCAGAGGGATCGGACAGAGAGAAACCTTGGTATGCTAACTGAAGAAGACAACATAACATTTGAAGATCAAAAGAAAAAAGAGAGTAAAAGTTATTAAGAATTCCTCACTTTTTGGGTTGGAAGATAAGATGAGACGCTACATGCTTATCTGGCTTGCGGTCCAGTACTCAACCTTTTAGTGGAAAAGAAATGAAAAATATAATCTATATATATATATATATATATATATATATATATATATATATATATTTCTATTTTTAATGATCTT
>Ga0214545_1002611_pt1 | contig 34747 bp, 18 predicted proteins | sample CNSS4metaG_FD_160064 | JGI IMG/M metagenome (GOLD analysis project Ga0214545, IMG submission 160064) | Root nodule microbial communities from cowpea collected in UCLA plant growth center, Los Angeles, California, USA - CNSS4 | ecosystem: Host-associated > Plants > Roots > Nodule | place: USA...
AAGTCACTGGCTTAATTAGAGGATTAGATTCTAGGATCTCTAACTTAGAACATAAATTTGATAAATATGAGGAAGATGATGACATGAGTCAAGACTTTTAAAAGTCTACATCATAGTCTATTTTTTTTTGCAATTGTACTATGTTTTCCAGTTTTATTATTTTTTCAATAAAAGTATATTTTTCTTGTTATTCTTTACCATTGCCTAATTGAGGGGGAGCTTCTTTATTGAAACTTTTTTTTTCATATGATCAAAACAGGGGGATAAAAAGTTTAAAAGTTTAAACCAAACAGTGCTACTAACAAATCTACTTGTAAGATATTTTGATTGCAGATACCTTAAACATATTGTTTTGATCATCATCAAAAAGGGGGAGATTGTTGGCAAAAGCAATACAAGTCTAAATGCTGAAGCAAGATTTTGATGATGATAAAAGAAACCTGAAAGCCATCTGGAAGTCAATATGAAGACCATGTGTTGTTATGTTTAAAGTTATCCTGTAAAATGTAATTAGATTAGTTAGAATCAGTATTCTACAAGAAAATTCTGGTATTTCTCGAAAAATCAAAGTGATAATCAATTATCACTTAGAATAATCGATTATCCTGAGCTGAACCAATTTTTTCAAGAAAGCACTGGAATAATCGATTATCACCTCTGATAATCGATTATCTACTCAAAAATTTGTTTTTCATAAACCACACTGGAATAATCGATTATCACTAGTGATAATCGATTATCCTGGTCAGTTGGGCGCGACTGTTCAGCTTTTTGACCTAATTTTTGGAAACTCTATTTAAGGAACCTCAGAATTACTTCTCACTAACCTTTTTGAGAAGCTTGAGTGCTAGTGTTGTGACTGCAAGAGAGTTCTCTGAGTGTTCTCAATAGAAGCTTTGAAAAATCTAGTGTGGGTAGAGCGATAACTTTTCCTGAGAGGTGTTCTAGGAGATTGAGTGCTGCTGATGTTGCTAGGAAAGCCAAGGTCAAGGTTCTCTGTGTGATTCAGAGAAAGGTGTTCATCTCTTGTGTGATTCAAGAGAGGTGTTTTATTTCCTTACACTCTTAATATCTGATTGTAAATATGTTACTTGTTAGTGATTTAGTTAATCTCATTTTTGAGAGATTAACAACTGGACGTAGGGTCTTTTGATCCAAACCAGTATAAATATTTGTGTTCAATCTTCTTCTCTATCTCTTTATTTCATCTGTTATAGTGTTTAAAGAAATTAATCACTGATTTAATTGATAAATTTTGGAAAATTTTTAAAGTATTAATTTTATTACTTAAAACCAATTCACCCCCTCTTGGTTTTTGTCCACACTTCTAAACATTTCGCTGCGCGATACCAACAAACACATGTGATCCACTAGCTACGTACCTCCCCATACGCAACATCTCTCAACTGTGAGCACGGAACATACAAACCTACCTCGCTCGTATCCCCACAGGAGAGTAAATATGTATGAACCACCCCGCTCATACCATCACATGTTAACCACCCTCCATGAACCTTCCCGCTCATGACACAACATCTCCTGATCCACGTTCGCATCGATGCGTACAAATATTACACACAAGTTGCACTAATCTCGCTTGGGCTAGAAGCCTTAGCTTAAGCGACCAGGCCTGTCTCGCTCAAGCTAAGCTTCCTCGCCCGAGCGAGCGTGCTACAGTGGCTCACATACGAAGTCTCGCTTAGGCGAGCCTATCTCGCTTGGGCGAGCCCCTCCTTCGCCTAAGTCCAACCTTCTCGCCTAGGCGGCGAGACAACAACATCACACTCATCTTGACTATTCTCGCCTAAGCGAGCCTAGATAGCTTGAGCAAGAATAGCATATATTCTCCCTATCATTCACGCAGAAACCAAACCCAACTGCCCAAAACCCCATTCCACTATGCCAAACAATTTGTCACGGAATACAAACATTATGTGCACGATTGGAACACCAAATTAACCACCCAAAATGCGAAAATGAACCTTAAAACACAAACAGTACAGAGAATCCCATAATTTTCATACAATATCATAAGGGTTTAATCATACCACATTAAAATAATCAAAAACCCCAAAACCACACCACAACAAGCACGAAATTTCATGCATATTTCAGAATTAGGCGAAATTATTAACAATTAGAGATAGTCATGCAAAAGAGCTCCCCTAACCTGAAAATCCTTGCTTCGAATGGTTGTCTAACCTTGACTTTGTGATATCTAAGAACCCTCATTTGCTCTCTCAATCAAAATACAGCTTTACTCTCAAATCCTAAATTCACCTTTCTCCTCAGAATTCGTGCTCCCTTCCCACTCTAGGTTTCAGACTTCAAAAACCCTCTTAATTGCCTAATTTTTCCCTTTCATATGGCTCCTAATTGTAGTAAAAATAAATAAAACGAAAAATGCCTTTTTAATGTCTATTATTACCTTTCATAAACCATTACGGCTGTTTTTCCCAACTCCCTTGGCTGCCCAAAGTCTCTAAGGTTTCTCCACCCTTTCACATTCAACTCACAATTACATTAGCAAAAATAAAGGAATCAATTTCATTCTTAGCAAGGTTTGAACACACAGCCATGGTATCACAAGACAAGTGCACAACCAATTCAACCAACTCATGTTTGTGATAATTTCTATAATTCTATAATTATGTTATCACTCAACATAATCATGCATATCATCAAAAGTAAAATAATTCAAACAACACACAAATAGCATACATAGGACTCAAACCTAAGTCCTCTCACACAATTAAGTACTCTCAACCACTTGAGCTAGTACTTTTCCATGTCACAACAATTAACATTAAATGTCATAAAGGCTTCTACTACCCGCATTTATTAAATAATTATTTATTTAATTATTTAAATTTCTTGGGTCTTACATTCCTCTGGAGGCCTCTTGATTTTACACCTCTTTTGATGATTACATTGATCGATCTTTGTTGTCACGAGTGCCTACTCGCCCCTTTGACTACAGGCCACCACCTAATAGTCCACACGCAGGAATAAATTTGTCACGGCCACAATCTGTAACACCAAATGGAGTTCTCCAATATGAATTGCGGTTTGTATTTGTCCCAATACTACCAAACTCGTCAAATAACACTAAGGAGGACAATCTTCCAAAACCCATCTGTACGAGCCACCATCTCGCACACTCCATTGGACTTCCAAAACCACCAGGTTACAACCTTGAACGGCCACGTGTTATCCCAATACAAGTTACACTCGTAACTGGTCCTCCAGCAAAGCATTGTATCAAGACCTCCATCTAAATCTATATAGAATACCTCGCGTAATCCATCACTGCATCCAAAACCGCCTAACATCCACATCGCTAGGTTAACTCGCGTTCTAGACCACCTGGTAGAACACTTTGCGCCAACCCACTGGATTTTGGTCCAAGCCCAATTATAGAACACACCACCTAGCGGGACCACTTCCGTCGCCAAGCGCCAACTCTCGGGTTTTACTCTAGGGTTCACTTTGTGGCCTATCTCATAAGTGTGTCGTATATAGAAGAAAAATTCTAAACATCACGCCAAGACAAAAAGAAGAATCATAATAATCATAGTAGTGATGAGTTCACAAAGATAACTCAATACAATGGAAACCACAAGCACACGCATACTCTCTTTAAAACATACAACAAATATTAAGAAGTTAAACGATACAAGAATTTGGTTTAAGAGAAGACTTTCATGCATCAATATATATAACGCAATTGCATATAATATCATTAAAACAAGAAATGATAGCTCCCCTAACCTGGAATTTCGACTCCAAAAGTGCTCTTAGAATCCTTTCTTACACCATAATTGGTCTCCCCTTTGATTTCCACCCTTTGGCACTCCTTCTACACCATTAATAGGTAATAGATTATTCCATGCCTCTTTGGTTTCTTTGACGGCTACTAGGGTTTCTAGGTTTTCCCTAACATTGCAGAACCAAAAAAAATGCAAATAAGTCAAGGCTAAATTGTGCTAGCCAAGGTTCAAACCTACCCTAACTCAATTCAAGGCTCAAACCTAAGTCCTCTCATAATAGTTAAGTACTCTTAACCACTTGAGCCACCATTGCTCTTATCTTCTTTCTCCATATTAATGAACTTAGGAATTCCCGCCCTTGCATTTATTAAACAAATATTTATTTATTAATTTAATTTTCTCGGGTCTTACAAAAATCCTGCACTAGATGTGGTCACTTTCTTTGTGGAACATAATTTGATTCGTGAAGACACGCAAATGATGGTTAGGGTTATTTGTTCCATTGTATTTTTCAAAGTTAAGCATCTTTCACTGTTTGGGTAGAGGAATGTCTCTAGAATCCCCGGTGTGAAAGGGAACATTCCTTTAGTGTTGACTGTGACATTAGACAGATTGAAACCTGTATTAACTCTTATACTTTCCTAAGCGATATTGGTCGGCTCTTCTTGGGTACGTGTGATTGGCTCTACTCGAGTGGTTTGAGGTTATTCTTCTCTTCTCTTAGTCGGTTCTACACCAAACTACTTGAGGGGACTTGGCAGGGTCAGGTTTGACAATATGGGCTCATTTCCAACCCTTTAGTGCTTTATGGCTTTAGTTTCCTCCCTCAAAGTCTTGATATTTGCCTTGTAATTCCTTTGCATCTCATCATACATTATTGCATCCTCCTCAGCATCTCCCTTGTATCGGTATGGTCATTTGAAGCATCCTCAACACGTAGGTCGCTCATATGTTTCTTGTGGTCACCATGTAGGAATAAATAGACAAACGTTAGGCCTCACGTGGATGCCAAAATGTTATCGGGTCTTCAAACCTTCACTTCAGTCATTCATTCAGTGTTCCTATTCATTTTTTCGATCAGGGATACCTACTGAAGGGACTCTGATGCCAAAAGTAATAATGGTTTGATCGGTGAAAGTAATAAATGTTATAATTAATGCGAGAGAAAAGTACCAACAACCACACCTTTGACTTGTATTTATAGTTTCCTACATGGGTCTGTGATTATGGTCGACCTAATCATGGCCCTATCATTTTTTAATTCTGATTATTGACATGTTTATGTTAATTATAGTACTAGTTAATTCATTCTTATTTCTTTCGACATAATTATTCTAATGGTGTTGCATATGATTTGTATAAAGTACACCAAGGAAATCCTGTGGATAGTCCAACTATTGACACTACGAAGGATCCTCTCAGTCGTCAAACGGTTGCTGACCATTGCACATAAATTGCATAAAAGGACTCCAGGGTAGAATCCTGTGCATAATCCAGGGTAGTTTCCTACATGGACACCTTCTTCGAAGTAATCTCACGCGATCGGTCAGTAGTAACTAGAGACTGGCCCATATAGTATAGGTACTATATTCACTCCAATACTTGTCAAATTTATCCATCATCCTTTTTGCCATGTCTTTCATTAAGGGGTCATCAGTTTTTAGAGTATCTCTTAATAACCATTCAATTTTCTATACTTGCATAAAATATTCATTAGAGGTTGGATAAGATGTGCTTGAAATCAAATCGGTTATCTTATAAAATAGCCCTAAAAATACATACATCATTTAAACTCTTTTTCACTATTCAATTATTGGACAATGTATAAAACTTTTATCACGTAAAATGAAACTTCAAAAAGGATGACGATACTTATGAGTACTTTTAAGCATAAAAAAAGTAGAATTCCATCTAGCAAGTCCATCTAACCTTAAATGCACTTTAGTATCAATACCCTTCACTTAACAGCACATTTTGTAAATGTTATTTTTCTTGCCTCTAACCCTTTCACATATTTAATGTTTTCTCTAATTTTCTACAAAGCAACTTCAGTCACTTTCAAACCCTCTTGAACTATAAGATTCAAGATATGAGCAACACACGTCACATGAAAAAATTCACCATGACATAATAAGCTATTTGGTAAGCTTAATTGTTCACTCAAAATTTTTTGCATACAATCATTGGCAGTAACATTGTCTAAAGTTATATAAAGTATTTTTCTATCAATTCCTCACTCAGTTAAACATTCAAACACTTTATTTGCTAAATCATGACTCGTATGTGGAGGTTCCATTTTACAAAAAGCAAGAATATTACTCTTCAATCTCCAATTATTATCAATAAAAATGAGTTGTTAAACAAATATATCCATTTTGAGTACAAGTAGTCCAACAATCTGATGTCAAACAAGTTTGATTATGACATTGATGCATTTCATGTTTAAATTTCGCATTCATCTCAAGATGAAATTTCCACAAATCAAAGACAATTGTATTATTGCTCACATGCTTTACATTAGGATTCAAATATGAAAGTAATTTTCTAATCCATTTGTACTCAACATACTTAAATGGCAAACCATGTTTAACAATAGCCATTGTCATAATCTTTTGAACATGCTTGTAATCAATTTCCCTACTCCTTAACTTTCCCTTACCATCAATTATCATTCCTTCTACATCTTTATATTTTAGGCTAACATTGCATTTTTTTTCAAATGACGCAACAAAGTTGAATTGCCTATTTTAGTACCACCAACTACATATGCTTGCCCAAATGCATTACATTTGGCTTTTTCTTTACCATCCTTCAGTCCAACTTTAGAAAAATATTTCCCAACTTCAGATCTACAAGTCTTAGCTTTCTTACTCTCTTTTTGAACTTCATTCTCTTCATTATTAATTGAAGGTGGCTCATTAGCTTTTTCATTATTTATATTATCATCAACATCACAATTCACATTGACACTTTGATGAACAGTTTCAGATTCGATGTTGCAAATGAATTTTTGAAAAAAAACAAAAATGAAAAGCTTATGTACTAAACAAACATACCTTAATGTCAACAAAGCAATATAAAAAAAAAAAACATGTGTAAACCCCACCATAACCATACTATTATGCATACACAATGTTTCAAGAATTCAACATGGATGAAAGCAAGCAGCAAACACAAGCAATTTCAAGAAAAATTGAATAGTAAAATAAAATGTCGAACTGAAACTAGAAAAGAAAAAGAAGGAAAGGTATCTGAATGGGAGACGAAGGTTGTGACGCCCACAAGCACCAATTGGAGGAGCACGACACGATGTCGTAGACGTAGAGAAACACCAACTCGGCATCATAGACACGAAGGACAACTAACACCGACAACAACACACGAATCGTTTGAAACTGTATAAATGTTTGATCTGTGGTGTGTGCGAAATGAATTACATCGAAGATTCAACATGGATAAAGAAAGCAAGCATCAAACATAAGAAATTTGAAGATGAAGTGAATGGTAAAACAAAATTTCGAACTCAAACTAGAAAAAGAAAAAGAAGGAAAGGTACTTGGATGGGAGACGAAGGTTGCGACGCCCACGAAAACCAATCAGAGGAATATGACGCGACGTTGCAGACATAGAGGACGATTAACACCGATGAATAGCACATGTGAAGAACACATACCGTTCAAAACTGCATAAATGTTTGATCTGTGATGTGTGTGAAATGAATTACAAAGACGAGACAAGGCAGTCACTAAGTTAAGGCTCACTTTGATGAAGCAACAACCTTGGTTCTTTTCCCTTCAAGCAGACAGGAAAGGTAAATTAATTATAGAAAAATGACTTTTTAACAACTAAATTTTGACAACTTTCTCTTATAACCCTGAGGTGGCATCTTCTAATTAGCTTCCCATTTTTTCTATTTTCTCATTTTTCTATATTTCAAAACCACTTACAAGATGCCACATCAGGTTGTAAAAGAAAGTTGTCAAAATTTAGTTGTCAAATCCTCAATTATATTAGTTAATAGTTGGTTTACCTACTTAATTTTACATTTATTTTTCTTAAATGTAGGTGGGTTGTAGCTTAGTTCATTGTAACCAGGCTCGAACTCGCATAACTCGTAAGTTAAGTGAGTTGAACCCATTATAACCCATGATTGAAAAAAAAAATTCCAACCCGACTTAGCTAGAACCCATGACGAGCCGGATTGGCTCACGGTTCCGGCTCACTTTGACATGTCTTTTTCCTATTATAACAAAATATATGAACATTGATTCTATTTTCTTTGATCGAGAAAAAGTTATGTATAAATGTCTCCATGGTGAACATATTTCAACTCATGTTTAGTGAGATGACATTCTTATCAAACCTCTATCTCCTATTCAACTTTACTTTTTGAGAGGCAAATTCAATGTGAATGATTTTCCATTTAAGGAACATTTTGACATTGAGAGGTTGTCTTTGGTATTGAAGTGAAGTAGTCAGATAATTTTGAGGATAGTTAGGGATAACAAAACAAATCGGTCTTACTTGTTTTGACTTGTTTCACCATTGGTCTATTACAAATGCATTGGATCGGGTCGGCTTGTCATAGTAAAACAAGTTGGAATTCGTGACTTGCCCCCACTGACCAACCAACTTTTTTTTTAATTTTTTAATTTTTAAAATTTGTTCATATATCTATAACTATATATAAAAAGATTCCCTCTTCTGTACATAATTACTTATTCCTAATTTACCCTTTACAATATAATTATTTATTTATTTTTTAAATATTAATAATTATTTTTACATTTTTTCTATAAAACTATTATTCCAGTTATTTTTTTCATTTATTAACAATTATTTTTTCTTCTTTTCTCTATTTATTCGTCTTTATTCTTAATGAATATAAATTTATTTTGTATATTAACTTAATGATATTAAAACATCACTTACTAATATAATATTATATATATTTAAAAAATGCATATTCACATACATAGTAACTCATGTGTTTACGCTAGTATATATAATATAAGTGTTAAAAGTATATTTAGTTATTATTTTTTTTTCTTAACTTTTTATGGATTAACTAATATATCTAATTAGATTCTCAAACTAATTAGTATATTTACATATTAAATTACTTTATTATAATTAATAAATAAAATTTAATTTGTAATTATTAATAATTTAAGTTATGGCATTATTACAAATTTTTTATAAAATATAATATAAAAAAATTAATATTTTTCATTGAAAAAAAACATGTCAATGGCAAGCTCTGCGGTCTTTAACCTGCCCAATTTTGGTGGGTTGTTGGACCGTAACCCAATTTTCCATCCTAAAAATAATAGTTATAATTTGGTTCAACTCTATGTAAGAGTATTATTTACTTTGTTCTAAGTAACTTCTACAAAACAATTAAATTAATTTTCTCTATATCTTTCACTCGTTATTTAATTTATTTATAACAATTGATAACTACTTTTGTATTATGAGACTCTTATTTACAATCACATATATGTTAATACTTCAAACCTATCATGTAATATTATCTCTAAGATCGGTTTTAAGGCTAATGTCTCTTAAATAAATTAAAGGAGTTATTTTATTTCTGTTCCGATATATTTAGTAGTTCAATAATATATTAAGAATTAAAGTCAATGAGAATTAAAATACACTTTTCTTCTTACTTCTTTTAAGTGCTTTTTAAGAGCAAAATTATAAAAAATATTATGTTTCAAAATAAACAATACCTCCCATAATAATTTCATATCATGTTATCATTGTCCAAGAGATTATTTAATAATAGCATAAAAAAATAAGTTTCTAGTTTTATTTTATTCCTTTGTTTAACCTGCTTATTTTGAAAATAAGCATTTTCTACTTAGTTTGATAAACAAATATTATTTCAAAATTAATAATTATTTCAAAAGAAATTAAGTTTAAAGAAACCTATATTTAATCTTCAAAGCTTGATCGTAAAAGAAATTTATAATTTATTTAAAAATAGTTATATCGAATTAAAACAACTTTAGGAATTATGTTCCAACGAAATTTTTATATTTTTCCTCTAATGAGGACATTTGTTAAAAAATATCGTCTTATCTCCTCTGATTTATCATTTTTGTCTTCATTTGTAGATTACGTTACTATATTTTTAAAAGAAATCATTTAAATTTAAAAGTAATGTTGTGTCAATTCAATTATTTATAATTCTAAAATATAATTTATATATTTAAAAATATTTATCTATTACAAATTTAATTACAATATATTTTTATATATTTAAAATTTAAAATATATACTACTATAACATTTACCGCACCGCATATTAAGCACATGTCTTTTTAACCAGAACTAATCATGGAATCAATCGGACTTTCACCAAACTTTAGCTTTATTTTGGACACTTACATTAAATGGATTTTTTTTTCCATGCCGCAATAGACCACAATTCAAATGAAGACAAATAATCCATTTTGCCACCCAGAAAATAAAAAGTCAACTGTAAAAAAAAATGAGAAGTCAAGAATATTTCAATTATGTTTACGTGGTTTAAAAATAAAAGAAAAAGCACAACAGCTCCACTACTACTTGCACTTAACTTTATATGCATTATCATTTCATAACTATTAGAAGCACAATGTTGTAAACTTATAAATTGCTGTTCAATCATAATGGTCATGATAAAAAATTACATTTACAAATTAATATATCAAAATTAAACTTCAAATAATGAGGAACCATACATACAAAATTGATCAAGCAGACAAAGGAGCTATTCTATCCCCAGATATTTGTTGACATGCAAACAGACCAAGCCGGGACAATTCAGAGGAAAAATACTACCTGCATGTTTGTTTCATGTTGGATAACTTTTTTGATCCGGGTTAAGTTATGAGATAGCAGCTTCTTTCTTCAACATGCAAATGAACCCGCTAAAAGCAAAACATTGGTGGGAGTGTGGGACAGCTCTATTGCAGAAAGTAAATATGTGGTTATCTTTCACCCAACATTCCGTCAAGGAGCGCAGCTTCTTCCTCCTGCGTGTAAGACAACGCAAACCACGTAAATGAAGAGTCAAACTTAACCAAAAAGAATATCACTTTGAAAGAATAAAACCACACACCACCAAGGCATTAAATTCAGTCTCTTCATCTATAGCGCTGGTGACAGCAGGATCCTCAAGCAGTTCCTGTTCACAATAGTTGAGATTAGCAACTTCTTGTGATCTTGAAATCAGAAATTTTATTTCCCTTCCCCTAAACTTGGGCACTAATATCGATAAATATAATGTGAGTGTATTAAGCATCCCTACATATGGAATACACCAGTGCAAAGCAAATAAGGACCGTTATACTAAAAGGACAGTCTGAAGTTGTTAGGAAGTTTTAATTGTTTGCGAAAACCAAATTGCCAAATTAACTGCGACACATGGGATCTGAGAAAGGAAATAGCGACCAAACTCTCTAGCAAGCGTCAAGTGTCAACTTACATCGTCAGCAATTTGCAAAATTCCATTCTGATCCTGCAGTGAAAGGTTAAATTAATTATCTATGGCTTTTAATACTGGTTTCACAAACTAATCAGATATACTGTGGGAACCAAGAGTACTTTGATACTAAGTTCACATTGGTATTTTGGAACAGTTTCCACTCAAATCAACTATAGAATTAGTTTGATCCGAGAAAAAACGTGACTGGAAAATGAAATGTGGCAATCGTTCAACAGAGGAAATAGTTGGTTTTAAGAAGCTTCACAGGGAAGCTTACCTTCACAGCTACAAAAAGAAGTGGATCAGATGGTGTATATATCATGTAATATGCTTCTTCCTGCAGCAAATTGATGTAAATAAGCATGCCTGGTGTATACATCATGTTAGCTTTTTGATACCCATACTTTCTACATTAGGTCAGTGCCAGAGCCTAGAGGTTACTTCAGTAGAATATAAAGAAGCACTTTAACTACAGATGTATAATAAAAATAAAAGTCATAAACAATATGCATTAATAGCAGAAAGAAAAGCTAAGGTGACTAAACCGCACAACCATCCACTGGCTGTAAGATGATTTATAATTTCTCACGGCTGTCAAGTGCCAACTATACTAAGGCATGAATTTGAGGGTACCACAGAAATAGTTGACAACAATATTATTGGGTGCGGCAGAGATACCATGCAACAAGTTTATCACCAACATTATCTTCAAGACAACAATCAAATATAAATATTAGTGCTATTGGAAAGTATCCCCTAATTGGCGCCTATATGTTGGCTATTAAAATTAGGAATTCATGTGAAAATTTTCTGATTTATTTTCATCATTTTCCTGAAATTAGAGACGTTAATTCATGTTAAACTCATTCAAGCTAAGAATTTTCCAAGCAATTCAGAAATATTTTATTCCTATTCGATTATTACAATATTAGAAAGAAAATCAGATTGAAACCGTATCTCCTATTTGAGATTTAAAATTTTCTTCCCACCATATCATTTTATTTGTAACTTTTAAATAACTCTGCCTCAAATTATTTGCCACTTTCTAACATCAGGAAGGAAGTACTATTTAATTACTTTTTCTCAATAACACCATAAAGAAATAAATACAATATTAGATGTATAGTTAGACTCCCTTCAATCCTATTACCTAATTCATTAGTAGTTAAGAAATCAGTTAGTTTACAGCAATAAATTTTCCATAAATTTATTTTTTTTCAAACTACTTATTCTTCTGTTTTCAACTCTATTCGTTCCATTCTGTGACAAACTGAGGTTTTGACACAGGTATTAGGGAATTCAATTAATATTATGAATTTGATAGAAACATCGCGTAACTTACCAACATACCCTTTACCCTAAAACTACCTACTCATTTACTTTTATTACACAATAATTCTATTACCTTCGTTCTCGTTTAGGCTTAATAGGTTTTTTCGCCAAATATTTGAGGGATTTATTCAATGTTATTCCTCAATTTTTTATCCTCAATTTAGTCATCATTTTATTTAAAAGGAATCAATGATGTATTTTTCATTAAATTAGTGTTGACACTACTTGAGAAGTGATTACGTGTCAGTGACTCTGGGCTTCTCCAACACTTCAATCTCTCTGTTTTTATTTACCGCACCTCTACTGCCACTTTTGGAAAGTCAAAACAGGTGCATTGAGTAGAAGGGTGAAAGGTTAGAGAAGTCCAGAATTATTGACACCTGGTCACCTTACGGACAGTGTCAATGTCAATTTAATAGAAGAGACCACATTGACTTCTTTTAAATAAAATGAGGACTGAACTTAGGGGAAAAAAAATTGAGGGATCACATTAAATAAATCACCCAAATATTGGAACTAATAAACCTATTAAGCCTTCTGTTTATAAGGGGAATAATTTGATAGAAAACTATGTAACTTCCCGATAAACCCTCTATATTATAATTACTTACTCATTTACTCTTATTGCACAATAATCCTATTACCTTAGTTCTCGTTTATAATGGGATTAAACTAACTTCACATAGAACAAGGAAATCAGTTATCTACGTCAAATTTTACTATCTAATTTTCCTAAAATATTCTTCTCATACAACAAAGAGTACATATTATGATAGTGTAACCAAAGGTCAAACATTAATAAAAAGTATTTTAGGGAAAGTACCACTAAATGAAATAAAGGTAGTTAACGTTTGCTTATATTTGAAAACCAAAAAAGTGTGATTTTTATGCTTATTAATGATAATTCAGATAGTACTGTAGATATTGATTAAAGATGGTCCTGAGAAAAAAAAAAAAAAAAAAAACTAATGTCTCATTGATTTAGTAAAATAACAACTAAAGATAAAAAAGATTTTTCTCTCTAAAATGTCATATAGGGTGGAAGGAGGAAGCAATTATTAGTGAATACCGAAAATAAGGCAAGGTACAAACATACTTCAACGAGAGGCATTTTTCTTTTCAACCAAGAAACTTTATGGTGAGGCCTTTTAACAAACTAACACGTTTGTTTGTTCATCTTCATAACTATGTTCGCATTTATTATTTTCAAGTGTAAGTTAGCAAGACTCTGATTACAAAATGGGATATTTAAAGTATACAACATTCATTAAGAAAGTTAGTCAATAATATATGTGTACCAGAGAAGAATAAAAGTCTCAACATGTCAAATAGATTAAAAATGTCAAAACATCCTAATTCCAGAAAATAAAAAAATAACAGGGAAGTTTTTCTTCTGTTAAAGATAAACATATTTGTGCAATTGAAGGTAGATAAAATTACCACACTGAAGTTTACAATTTCTACACCTTCAGTTGGCAAGCTGTCTCCTTTATCGTCTGCAAAATAGGAATCATCGTCCATTAATTTTAGACATGCAATTCAAATTTTTTGCATCATGTTATCACTTTATCATTCTCGGATTATCATAAGTTGATCTTCATTCCAGCTTACTACAGTGAAGATACAAAAGTTGGGCAATAAATTGATAGCATCTGCCAAGATATTACCTTTTTATTTAATCTATTTGATAAGATTAAAGATGGCAATTGGGGAAATGGAAAATGGGAGTGGTACATGTAAAGCATGTTTCTTCTCCATATCAAAATCAGAAACACAATAGTAGACAAAGTGAAAGAATGTGTGTACAAGATAAGCCATAATTCTTATGGATAAAAAGGTACGTAAGAAAGACATAGTTTTACCAAACAAAAGTTCTTGACCCAACTTACACATGAAGACTGAATTCGAGACATAAACAAGTAATCTTCAAAAGCTTAAAATTGTCAGTTTTGCAATGTATTACGAATTTAGTGTTGGTCAGACAACTGCGGAAGTAACGGGTAGATAGAATTAACAAACTGCCAATATCTAAATGCCGAGCAACTCCATTTATTATTTATGCTTGTATGCTAGCAAATTCACTTTTATATAAAGGGAAGATTAACTTCCCTGAAAACAATTAAGCAAAAATTGTGATGGGTTTATGAAAGGAATACAACAAAGAGAAAGGTGGCTTTTAAACCAAAGAGAAATGTACAGAGAGCAAGACCAAACTACAACATGGACGTATTTCTCACAATAAATTCCAATGTTTTAACATTAGAGAACACATCCTTCTGAGGAATCCTATAAAGCCAGAGAGACTAAAGAGATCTTAGCAAGCACTATTATGCATAACTCAGCGCATGAAAATGTGGGTATATGGTACCACACCCATTTATGCTGTGTGCTCTCTAACAGCTGCAGTAACCGCTCCCTATGTGTTACAGATGTCAGTGCTTATTATACACCTCCACAACTGTGAATTCATCACTGTGACTATTGCACCTTATTCATCTATTAGAAGACTCTAGAACACCATTAGTTAGGCTAGGGTCCCTTAGGTTTATGGGCCTTATTTCATGACCACAAGGCACCATGGCATGATAGTTAACTTTCCTTCAGCCATTCTTATGCTTTTGGCCTACACTAATAGCACCCTATAAGCTAGCTATATAGAATCTTTGTGACATTAACAGCCATGTTAGGTTTATGGGCCTTATTTCATGACCACAAGGCACCATGGCATGATAGTTTACTTTCCTTCAGCCATTCTTATGCTTTTGGCCTACACTAATAGCACCCTATAAGCTAGCTAGCTATATAGAATCTTTGTGACATTAACAGCCATGTTGTGCTAGAATATTTCTCAATTATCTAACTATAAGACGTTAATATTGTCGTAAAAACTAAAAACAAAAAACAAAAGAATTTCTTGCCTGTATGAAAGTCAAATATGTCCTCTTCCGAATAACAAAATCCACCACGGGCCGTATAACAGTATCTAATATGGACAGACAAAAAATTTAGTGATCAAACAAAAATCTATGACATTTTGAATCAAAATAAAAGACAGACATACCCACTATTAACCAGATACAAATGTATCTTGGCAAGTGCATAAGCAGCAGCGGGCAGAATAGATTCAAGCTCCTCATCACTGACCTAAAGCACAGATAAAGTAAGAATTGGAATGAAGCATTCAAATACAAAGAAAACCTTTTCTCACCAAGCAGGGTCAGTTACATGGATGGACCAAATAAAAGGATGCCGTGGTGTTTTCTCAAAAAAAGTTCAAAACACAATTCAATGAACTACCAATTTCATAAAGATTTGAGAAAGCTTTAGGTTAGATGTCAATTGCCTAATTTAGCCCTCCCCATTTATCTAGGTGTGAGACTATATATAATGTAATGGTTGGCGATAACACAGAGGCTGAGTTAGAATTGATGATTCAACAAGAAATAAAAACAAAATATACTTTCCCTTGATAACAAGCAATAAGGTTTTATTATTGAAGAAGGGCGAATATTTTAAATTAGTTCAAGAGTTTGATAATGAGACCATATCAACATCAAAACTAATTGTTAACCTCATTTTTAAGCTTCTGTGAACAGGTGAGGAATACATAAACGAAGTGGGACACGGAATGCAGAATGGAAACTTACATCCGACCATCCATTAGGTGTGTGCTTCACTATCTGGACAGGCCTGCAGTTAAAATTCCACAATCTATAGTCAATAAATATTTAAAAGACTGGTCAACAAAATTCCAGCTTATCAGCATAGTGATGATTACAGGGCAGGGATTCAATATTTAGAAACCTTTAACTTACATGTCAGCAGGGCAGAGCAACAAACAGTCGTCTCCTTGAGAACTCGTGAACTCTCTCCTTACAACGCACTCTAAGGAAAGGTTATTAGCCGGGTCAACCTGTCACCAAGTCATTCACAATTTGTCACACTCCCAAAACCCAAGAACGTTGGATTGCATATTTTATGAATAAGTTATGTTATTCCATATTCTTTTGAGAAATGTGAATATTTAGAATGTATAATATATATCCGTAAGCTCACATTTCTCATATTTTTGTTTGACATATAATTAGACAATAATGGTCGTTCTAGTTCTAATAATTTTTTAAAAACTTTAACGACATATAAATAACATTTCAACTATTGATTAATATTAACATATTAATATTATTAAAATCTTACCACTTGATGAAATAACAAAGAATTAACCCTAACATTCCAATTTATAACAATGTCAACAGCCTTCCTATCAAATCTCAGCGACCAAAATTGCACAATGACAGGAAATAATTGTCCATAACCACAACAACAGATATTTTGATGCAAAACCACGTGTTCTATACAAATTACATTTTAATTGAATCCAAAAGGAACTCACTAGAGTGGCAAGTCGATCCATGGAAGCGCTAAGAACTTTGCCTCGTTCGTCGACGACGAATCCCGCCGGTGGTTTGGGAAGTGACGTCGGAAGTGGAGGCAATGGAGCAAGATTGTAAACGGAGTTGGAATCGGTAGTTATAGGTTTGCTCTTACTATTCTTTTTCTTTTTGTTGTTGTTTTTTGAGTTTCTGTTGTTAGAAGAACGCTTCTTCGGTGGAACGGTGGAAGACTCCGAGGCTCTGCAGATAACAGGACGGAGCGTAGGGTTGGGAAGCGAAAACGAGGGAAAACGCGCTTTGTTGAGCTTCGATGGAAGAAGAAACGGCAGTTCAAGCCTTAGCGAGGAAGGAAGAGCGTTGAAGGTTGTTGTCGCCATTTCTTCTGTAAATATCTGCAAGCGAAGGTGTTAGGAGGCAAAACGAGAGATAAAGGAAACACCGTAACAAAGAAAATAAGATGAGTAAATTAATAATATATAAGCGAAATAAGTTATTTCTTATAAATAAAATAGATATATGATTTGTAGTATAAATTTTTTATTTTAATTGGTAAATGATCTCAAGTTCATTTTTTCTGTATCCGTTCATTTATAATTTTATTTTTCATGTTTAATATTTTATACATTCGAAATAAATTTTGGTAAAAAAACATTATAATGGTAAAATATGAAATTAAAATAATGTTAAAATTAAGCTTAAGCTTCGACCCATTTATAAAGTACTACTACTATAATATACACCAAATTGCTTTGTTATCTATATATGAAAAAAAAAATACTTTTATCCGATTCATTTTCAAAGTGTGAGGCCCATTTTCTCTATTATAAGTTAATGAGTCCAACTCTAGTGAATAAGGGTCCATAACCAGTCTTGTGCCCCTAGGAGCCTGTCTAGTTGTCTTCATTTTCCATTTTGCTACCTTTCCACAGACCTCTCACTTACCCTCTCTCTTTTTCTCCAACAAAGCTCTACTAGGGTTTGAGTAAGCTTCCCCTACGAGCTAGTCAAAAGTTTTCTCCAAGAAAGTAACCTCTCAACCTCTGCTCCTTTCCGTTTTCAGCTCTTAAACTCTGGTTATACCTTAAGCCCTGTCTTGGTCTCATTTTCGTCTCCCCTTGTGTTTTTATTTCAGCTCTTTAAGCTTCCTAGTATTGGTGCTCCTCCCACTACGTGTTTTTCTCCTTAAGCTTAGTTTCACTCAAAGGTAAGGGAAGTTAAGGTTTTGCGCGTTTTAAGTTATTTTGTTGGTTTTTGGTTCTATTTCTTGCTCTTGATGATTGTGTAGTGCTTTTGATGTATGAGAATAAACTATGTATTGTTCTAGGTGAATTTCTGATTTTGCATGCGTGAACAATGGAGAAAACTTGGTGTTTTCACCCAGGCAAGTGAGTCTCGCCCAAGCGAGAATATAGAAACTCTCCCAAGTTTTTGCTCGAGTTGTCGCTCAAGCGACGAGCTCTAGTTTTGAGCGTGGAGTAATCTCGCTCAAGTGAGGAGGTCTCGCCTAAGCGAGAATCGTAGAAACCTCACTGTTCCAGTGCTCGAGCTCTCGCCTAGGCGAAAAGGGCTCACTTGAGCGAGTACTTCCAGCTTAAGTGAGACTGGTGCAGGGACGTGCTCTAGCATTGCTCTCTTCTATGTTTTGGTTGTTGGTTGCATGATTGAGTGATTTACCTTAAATGCATGAAATATGATGTCGTGTATGGTTTATGAGATTAAATGAGGCTGAGACTTGGTTGTACTGTATATGGAATGAATCATGGATTGACTGGTTGGTTGAGCATTGGCTTGAAATCATAATGCTTTGAATAAAATTGTGGTTCTGGTGTGAGAAACATAAATGTGGTGTGAGATAGACATAATTCCATGAATCTCTTGGTGAGATTCCATGGTGGTGGTGTAGTGTATATAATTAGATAAGGATTCAAGTAAGGATGCATCCTGAAACTCTAAAGAATCAGTTAGTCTCACGTAGAGCGGACTAATTCAAGTGGTGAGAGTAGTAGGAGGCCCTATTCTTTGGCAGGATAATGGTCCTAGATGATTGAAGGTAACCTTGTGCGTAGTAGGGTGAAACCCATTGGCAATGGCTCTGCAGAGCAGTAGAGACCCCACAAGTGCAGACATCCAGTGAATCCGATCTTATTATATGTATCCGGATAATTGAGTCATAGTGTCATGTTTGTTTGCTATCACATTATTGGATGCCTACTGTTTTGCATGTTTATGATCTATTTCAATTTCTGCTTGCTATAACATGTTCAAAATTTCTTTTTACTCTAGCTTACCTTTTTTATTGTGTTTATTTTCTTGTGTGGTTTTTCTTTTTGCAATGATCATCAATTTATTGGTGTGAGTAGATGTGAAAACCTGTCATCAGGATGGTGGAAATGCGACAATGTAGTATGCCGGGTTGGATCTTGCTCTATAGAACATCTTTAGGGGCATGGTTGCCTATGTAATCTCTTGCTCTATGAGCAAGCTTTCTGGACAACTATCAAACTCTTAAATTCTGTTTTGTTCATGACATCGTGGTGTGTCTTAGTCTTTCTTTCTAAGTATATTTATGGATAATTGTAATGGTTGATACATATATACTCTTTGTCTTATGCTCAATTTCATATTATATTATGTGATGTTTTATTTAATAGAATTATTATATTTAAATGAGATCTCACACAAAGTATCAGAACAATTAGCCAAATTTTTTTCTCGAGAAAAAATTAATTTTCTTTTAAATATCAATAAAAAAAGAAAAATAAGTTATAAAATTCTGCATGTGTAAAATATTTTTATATTATTTTTTTTCCAAAAATAAAGTTTTCGTTATAGATTATTTACTTCTCTTATAAAATACTTTTAAATAAAGGTATCCAAATAAGTTTTCTTTTAAAAAAAAAAATATTTAGTAGGAACTAATTCGGAGTATAATATTTTATATATGTAACTTCCACATGAAAAAGTCCAAACGAAAGTGATTCATGACTAGAATTTTAAATTAAATCAAAGGTTTAGAATAACATACTTTTAAGGTTAAGCAAAAACTTTACGGTGAATGGTTTATTTTTAGATTAAATATTTTTTTTTTGTCTTATTTTGTAATGAAAAGTGGAATTAGTCAATTTTTCAAACTTGAATCTAATTTGGTATCTGATAAAGTTTTCGTTGACGCGATCAAATTAATACTATTTGCCTATAACAACTTCAGCTCGTTAAGAAAGTAGTTAATAAAATAGAAATGATAAAGTAATTTAAAATCGTCTCCCAACGAACATAAAATTGCTTTTTAACAAAATAGTTATTATAAAAACTATAAAAAAGTTAGTCAAATAAAATTTAAAATGTAAGAGGATTAAGATAAAGATAGAAATAAAATTTAAAAAGATAAAAAAATAAAAAAATAAAATCAATAGTAAAGAAAACATGTTGATTCCACTATTTTTCCAACATAGGATTTATCATTGGTTTCCTAAAAAATATTGTTATTGATTTCTTGTTTAAGACTTCAAATTAATCAATGTAACTTCTCAATTAATTTGTTGGCGTCCTTACTTTTAACAAAAGTAATTTTTCAATCAAAACCAAGAACTTTGTAAATTAATCATAGTAAATTTAACCAAATAACTTCTCAATTAAATATTACTAATCCTAATCATGTCCATTCTTTTACCTCTTATATCTAGTAAAAAACTAATTAACCAAAGTAACTTCTTTGATTAATTCTAATCTAAGTTTTCACCTCTAATTAAAGTAACTTCTCAATTATTAGCAAAATGTCATTCAATCATAGCAAAGTTTCTAAAATTTAATCAAAGTAACCTCTCAATTAAAATTTAAAAACCATTGGACTCATACAATTGTTATGTTATGTAGATTTAACACTGTGTTAACTTGTTATAATGTAAAAATCATTACTTTTACTAAATTAAGAACCAAAAGACATAGATGAAAATAAATCTCGACAAGAATCAAAAGAATAAATAAATTTATTCAAACCTTAGAATCCAATTAAGAAATTACAATGGAACTAACCCTTGAAGCTTAGCCTTCCATCTTCCATAGACTGCAAAAGAAAAATAAAAAATAGAAGAAGAAAGTAGAGATGGAGAATGGAATTAGGCCCCCATAAAGGGTTCCTAAACTCAGAAGTGTCGAGTGTAAGATCAACAGAATTTAATTAATTAAATAAATAATTAATTAATAAATGCGGGTAGGTAGTGCATTTATGACATTAAATTCTGTTGTGTATGACGTGGAAAAGTACTAGCTTAAGTGGTTGAGAGTACTTTAATTGTGTGAGAGGACTTGAGTTTGAGTCCTATGTATGCCAATTGTGTGTTATTTAGTTATTATTGTTTTAATAATATGTTGGGCCACATTTCGTATGATATAATACTTGAATTGTGTGTGTTAGCAAGAAACATGAGTTGGCCTGATGGTTTACTCTTGATTTGGCTTTGGCATGATGTGGGTTCGAGCCTTGGTGGACTCAAATTTAACTTTCTTTTTGCTAAAAAGTTAGTGTGGCCTGAATATGAAAGGGGTAGAGACAACCCTAGCAGAAGGGGCTGAAAAGAGGGTTTTGGAGGCTGTTTTCTGATAAGCTTAGAAGGAGTGCGAAAATTGAGAGTGAATAGTGAGTTTTGGAGCGATTGAGAGTCGTTTGGGGGAGAAGCTAAGAGAGGGCATTGGTGTTCCGAGAAAGGTCCCCAAATTCAAGTTTTAAGCAAGGAAAATTCCAGGTTAGGGGAGCTGAACCGAAATTCTATCTTAGTTGCATTGTCCTGATTGATTTTGATGAAGCTATGCCTGAATTTTGTGTTGCACATGAGGGAAATTGGGATTGTGGGTTTTGGGTACTGTTTCATTGGATTTTGACCTAAATGCATGTATATATTGGGGTTATGTTATGTATTTTCGGTGATTATGCAAGGTTGGGTGGTTGGGGCATCTTTTCGTGTCCAATTGTGTTCATATGTCTAATGAAATGGTGCTAAACGAATTGGTATGTCTTGATTTGTGTTTTGAGTCTCTGGTGCAGTGTTTATGTGCGTGAATCAATGCCAGAACCTGCAATTCTCGCTCAGGCGAGCTAGGCTCGCCTAGGCGAGATATGCAGGGGCTCGTACCTCTTTATCTGCTCGAGGCTATCGCTCAGGCAGAGGATTTTGGGTTTGGGCGAGAGGTCATCTCGCTTAGGCGAGTGAGTCTCGCCTAAGCGAGAATTCGAGAGGGTTGGTGTTTTAGATTGACATCCCGCTCAAGCGGGAACCCCAATCTTTTGAGCGAAAGAATGTCTCGCTCAGGCGAGAGTCTCTCGCCTAAGCGAGAACGCGAAGAGTATTCTGTTGTTGGCTTGACTCATAGCTCAGGCGAAAGGTTTGATTTTTAGGCGCAAGTGATCTCACCCAGGCGAGTGTAACTTGCCTAAGTGAGAAGTCGAGGCTGGTTTTGTGCGTGGCACTCGCTCAGGCGAGGTAACCTAGCCTAAGCGAGATGAACTGGAATGCTTAGGCGAGAATTGGAAGTTTAAGTCAAGGATGGAGGGATGATAGGTTTAAAAACAATAAATGTTGAAGTATTGGATTGATTAAAGTTTGAATGGTGATGCATGATCTATGAGGCTTTTAGGGTGTCTCAATGGTGAGCTTGCTGGTGTTTCATGGGTTGTGGCCCGGAACGTATCGTTGAGTTGTGGCCCAGGATAGGGGTTAAGCACGTGGCATTCTATGGGTTGTGGCCCGGAATGACTTCCCTTGAGTTGTGGCTCGGGATAGCAGATGAACACGAGGAACCCTTGAGTTGTGGCTTGGGTTGACGAGTGTTGCCGGTGTGAGTGTGCTGGTTCTAGCCAGTACGGATGGGTCTAGTTGGATTGCCCTCCTCAGTGTTTTGCTGACGAGTTTGGTAGTCCTGGGATGTTACAGACTATGTTCGTATTTGGGAACTCCACCTGGCGTTACGGTGTGTGATCCGTAGCATGGTTTCCGCACGTGCTCTATTAGTTGTGGCCGATAGGTGTGGCAACAAGGCGCCTTGAGATACTTAATAGAAGATGTAGAACACTGCTAACATGGTTGTGGCCATGTGGAAGAACTGGAACGAGTTTCCCTGATGTACTTTAATATACATGGTGGTGGCCATGTGGAGGGAAGGTAACGGGTCTTCCACGAGGTGCATCGGTGTACATGGTTGTGGCCATGTAATGGAAATAGAGTAAGTTATATGGGAAATGGAAGGATATTATATATGGTTGTGGCCATGCGGTATAAGGGAAGAGTTTGTGTTTTTGATGTGTTATTTTTATCAATTATACATGTATATGTGTGTTTGGTATATTTTTTATGTGTTTCATCTGTTAGCTCACCCTATCTGCTTGTGATTGGCGATGATCATGTACGCGATACACGTGAGCAGGTGATGATGCAGGTGGAGCTGGTGAGGCTTAGCTGCGGAGAGGGGATGATCATGAGATATTTTTCTTTATGTTTTCTTTATGTTTTCTTTATTTTATTTGAAATGGATTGTAAAGGCTCATGAAATATTTTGATTACACTTGCAGTTTTGTATTTATGGACTTCTCAGTAAATTAATAAAGATTTAAATTTCCCGTGTTTTTGGGAAATGAGGTATTATTAAATGTAATGCAATTAATTACTTTATTTTATTTTATTTTATTATTTTCGTAATATCCGGACGGGATGTTACATCAAGCTTATCCTTTCTGCTTCCCCCTTAGTCTCCTTATATAGAACTTGGATTGGACTTTTCTCTTGCTAAAATCTCTCAAATATATTTATCTTTATAGTGATTATGAATATTTAACAATATTTGGAGAGATAGTTACTTTAAAAATATTTGGAAAATATAGTTGATTAATAATTTATGATATAATTAAATAAATAAATTATTTAAAGATATATTTGATAAATTATCACCAAATAATATTTGCATTAAGTTTTTAAATAAGTCATTTTCAATACTATAGTCCAAATTTGTTGGGAAATCCAAAAAGATGAATATTTGTACCTAAACCCCTCTCGTTTGACAAGTTTTTTACCAGATTTGAACATTTGACCAAAGTTTGACTAGTTGACCATTTGACTGCCCATTGACAGGATGACACGTGGAAGCTCCTATCTCTCTCTAGAATTAGGGTTTCCTGTTGGGTTCTTGCTGTGTTAGGGTTTTCGGTTTGTGGGTGAGAGAAGAAGATGATGACATGGCATCATTTGATTGGCTAAATTTTGAGTGCTTGGATATTGCCACATGTAATTCTCTGATTGGTTAGTTTAATAAGTGGAGGATTGCCACATAGCATGATCTGAGTGCATTTAGTTTATGAGTGGAAAATGGGTTAAAAATAGACAAAGGCAAGAGTGTATAAGTAGGTTTTCTGAGACCCATTTGGAAAGAAGGGAGTGTATAAGTAATGTATGGGGTGCAAAAGTGATTTTTCCACAACTTGCTAATTTTAGCCTTATTTAATGGTGTTTTGTAATTTCAATCAATTTATTTACACACCCTTAATCTTAACTTCAACTGCATCAACAAACGTTAAAATATCCAAAAATAATTTATGCAACTAAAAATCACTTTTTAAGACATTTTTATCACACAAGCTCAAATAGCCTAATTATCTGAACTGTCAATTAAATCACTTTTTAAACACACAAATCCAATTAAATACCCAAAATTAAACATTAAATGAGGGCAAAAATATGAACTCATCATCCAAATACAAGAATTAAATCATTTTAAACAAATTAACAAATTTCAGATTTTGTTAAGTTTATTTGACGTTTCAAATGTTTTTCATGATTATATTTGAGTTATTTACACCATTTTACACATTTATGTTTCAGTGTTAACTTGTAAATGCATTTAAAACGTTAAATAAACTTAACAAATTTTGGTTAAAATAACTAAATACATACATTTCTAAAGATGAGGGGTAGATTGATATGAAGTTTTGAAGAGTGAGTAATTTCAATTTTAACTAAAAGTTAAGAACAAAACAAATATTTAATCCTTAATTTTATTTATTTGATTAACATATTTAAGAAGTCGTTAAATCATCTTGTTTTAAGTTTTGGCCTTGTGTTCTAATGGAAAATTTTGTAATTCAGCAAAATTAGATTGAAACATGTATGATGTAGATATGATGTTTCATTATTATTTTTTAATTCATAAAGAAGTTAAGATAATGAAAGGTAATTTTTAAAGGAAAAAGGAATAAATGATTTTTATTAAGCTTTAAAAACATCATGTTTTATTTGAAATATGGTGTTTTAAATAAATAATGAATCGTATAAGATATAAATGTTTCATTTGAAAAATGTTACAATTCTATACGGTATTATTTTTATGTTTGATATAGCATAGAAATACTTAAATGAAAAATGGACAGAAGGGTGTTAACCCCATACTTGAAGCATCAAAGAGTTAAAGTGGTTTTTCCTTGACAAATTCCTTGAACCATGTATTATTAGTTCTACAAGAACTGTCTACTTCATACAACATTTCAATTATACAAATCAAGGAAATGCACATTGTTTAAGAAGATGAGTACATCCAAATGCATCCATCAATATCAAACTCTTCACATGAAAGGAAGATGTACAAAAGGAGCTAAAGTTGCTCAATAGTTACAAATAATATCATAACAGCTACTTTCTTCAAAATATTTAGACCAATAAAAGCTTTGTGTTTGTCTTAGCAAACTAGAAGAGAGTATCAATATTTCATGCATCAATTGACAATCAACCTCTCTAGTGAGCAAGACTCGTGATCATTGATCAGTCTAGGTACAAACTATTTATCTTAGTGATAATTGGCATTATAGTGTGTAACGTGACATAAAAACTCCTTTTTTAAAATGTAAGGCCGACTTTTGTCCCTTCTGCCTTCTGCCTTTGCACTCGAGGGCCAATTTCCGTTTGGCCCGAGGAAACCTTTGCACAGCTTCATTACCTTTGGGGAGGCCTACACCCCATAGAAATCGGCCTACACTACCATATATATATATATATATATATATATATATATATATATATATATATATATATATAACGTAACAAATTTACATGATTAATACAACAATAATCCATAATAGACATATTTTGTTGGTTAATTTAAAAGTAAATATTTTCATAAACTTTACAATAACTTAAAATTTAACTAATAATAGTTTATTCTTATATAATTTAATTCCAATTGTATTTATTTTATTTAAACTTATGAAATGTTTGGTAAAACTCATTTTTTTTTTTTAAATTATAAGTGTCCAGTTAAATAAATAGGACTAGCTAGCTCACTTGTCCACTTTTTCAAAAGTCCTATCAGCTTTCTCACCACCTTTTCTCTAAACCTTTTCCCTTTCTCAGCTACTATTCCTCCCCTTTCTCACCCAGTTCTCCTTCGTTTCTTGAGCAGAGGTAGTTTTTGGAAGTGTTAAGGAGATTCCAAGCTTGTACACTGATCAAAATCGTGGATAGGGTAAACTACTCTCATCTTTAACTCAAAAAGGGGGAAAATTGAGTTGTTTTTGTTCCCCGTTTTCCTGTGTACATAAGAATTTTGTTACTCTCATGGACTCCTAAAGTCGGGGTGCAAACATTATGCTCTTGAATCGTTGTTCTAATAACCTATTGGTTTTTCGCTACTCATTTGTGAGGTTTGTGGTGTTCGTCAGGGCTCTTTCTCCGCAAGTTTGATTTCAGTTATGAGGTAAGGGAAGCTAGGTTATTCTTTTAGATTTTGAAATAAATTGTTTATCCTAGTATTTGATTGCATTTTGATGTGTTGGCTTGATGAATGTACTGAATTGGAGTGGTTGTGTTGTTTTTAGTTTGGGGATTTTTTTGTTTTGCATGCAGAAATCAGTGAAAATCTACTATTCTAGCTTAAGCGAGAATTTCTTGCTTAAGCGAGATCAGTCTCGCCCAAGCGAGAGAAATCTAACTTAAGCGAGAACCTCCTAGCTCAAGCGAGAGAAATTTAGCTTAAGCGAGAATAACAAAATTCCACTTTGCTCTCTGTTCGAGTTTTAACTTAAGCAAAAATTTCTAGCTTAAGCAAGATCAATCTCGCCCAAGCGTGTGAAATCTAACTTAAGTGAGAACCTTCTAGCTTAAGCGAGAGAAATCTGGCTTAAGCGAGAATTGTTGCAGAATTTTAATGTAATTGACTGAGTTAATGTTAAAAATATGATGTATGAAACTATGCATGAATGATGTGGCATTTTTAGACCTGTACTTGATGTCTGTAGCATGAAATGATAATTATTTTGAGATAACATGTGGAATGTTGATGATAAAAGAGTTTCAGGGAAAATTCTTGGTAATGATGTGGTTAGTCTAGCCTTGATATAGAAGATGTCTAGACAGGGAAGGTATTTTGACATCTAATAATCACTCACACTCACGTAGAGTAGAGTGATTATGTGGTGAGAGTGACAGGAGGTCCTAGTCTCAAGATGTGTTCGAGCTTGAGATGCTTTGGGACTAACCTTGTGATCGATTGGGTGATAACCCCTTACGGCTAAACTCTATAGAGTTTAGAAATCAACGTAGGTGTATACTTCCTTAAAATTTATATCAAGCGCATAATCTGGATATTGAGTCAAGAGTCAATTGGGTGTTTAATTGAGTGAAAATTTTTGTGAGTTAATTTGCTCTATGTGTTGTTTCTTGGGTGATGTACTTATGTATTATATTTACGCGTGAATATTTAAATACACTAGTTTACCCTTATTTCTATTTGTGTTTGTTTCCTTGTTGTGTTTTCCTTTTTGCAATGATCACCAAATGTTGGTGTGAGCAGATTGGAGACACTTAGTGATCATCAGGATGGAGGTGATGTTGCTACCTAGATTAGATGTTAGATCTTGCTCTTTGCTAAACATATCTGGAAGAACTACTTTCCTTTATATTTCGTGTTCTGTTGATCAATCTTTTGCAGAACTGTTTTATGTTTTAAGCGTTATTTATGATATTGTTATATGTCCAATACACTTTTGTTCCAATATATTTTGGAATGACGACAATGGTTAATTCTAATATACTTTCTATTATTTGTTCTATATCATATTATAATATGTGATATTTTATTTATTAAAAATTCTATATCAAATGGGATGGGATATATATATATATATATATATATATATATATATATATATATATATATATATATTTTGTAATGTTATTATTATCTTAAAGAATTTATATACAGTATAACATATGGAGATATGTAACCAAAGAAATTTTTTAGAAAAGAAACGTCATAACGGATACATCTTTTAGAAAAAGAAACGTCATAACATAAAAATTTACTAGGTTACTTTTATGTATTTTTTAACAATTAATATACACTGATAGCTAGTTAAAATTTTCATCAATACTTACATTACTGCTAGTGATAATAATAAATAAAACTGTTCATTTCATTAAATTTAAACTATTGTTTATATATTTTGCATTGGATATATGTTAAAAAATTGGAGACCAATAAAAAGGTTGTAAATGAAATTGAATTATCAGACGTAACTTTTATTTAAAGGAAAAAAGCCAAAGATAGTGATAAAGTCGGCATATCAATTATTAAGAATTTGTCCCATTGTTTGAAAATAGTGTATGAGAGTATGACCACTCATGTAGCAGAGAAAGATGGGGCTATTGGATTTGAATTTGCAAGTTGGAGAATTACAAACTCACATGGTGCATAGTTACTTGCACCCATTTTTTTTTTTTAACATGCAAACAGGTGCAGAATGAATATAAATTTTAATTCTGTATCACATTTTTAGTAAATTGAAGAAGATTTTACAGTGTTCGTGTTTTGTCTTGTTTATATTTATATATATTCTTTGGTTGATATACTTATATATTTTGAATACAATTATGAAATAATTAATTAAATTATAAAGAATTAAATCATATAATACTTCTCATAACAGTAAATTTTGATCTGTTTTATTATTATTATTAAATAAATTTTTAAAAAATATTAAAAAATAAATTAGTAAATAAATGCGAATAAAAAAAATTATCCCATCTATATGTATATATATTATTAATCAATATTAATATTAATATTACGGTGTAAGTAAAATGTTAAATAAAAAACGTTGAGATAATAAATAGAGTTATGTTGATAAACAGAGGTATTTGATTGAGCAAGATAGGAGGACGTGTGGCCTCATTGGACAGACTTCACGGCAGAGAGAAAGGGGAAGAGAGGAACTGCAAATTTGCATTTCTCTCTCCCTCTCCCCATAACACTACAGAGTCTTTCCTGGTAAACTATTCTTAATCTCTTTTCTCTTTGTTCTTTTGATTTCTTCTCAACTTCATGATCATGCGTTGTGTGTTGTGTTCTTCTGTTACCGATTCCGTTGCACGATATGAATGCTTTTAGGGATAATTTATATTATTTCGTTTTCATGGTTTTGATTCAACTTCTTCGATTGGATTGACCTTAATCATGTGTTTGTGTTCTCAATCATTGCAATATAAGCAATTATTATATCCACAGTCGCCCTCTGTGAAATCCAATCCAACCCAAGCCCTTTTCTCTCCGCCGTGAACTGCCGGAAAGCGACGAGACGACCGACATTCTAGGTCAGACCCTCTTCGTTGTTTTTTCCGGTTTTTTTTTGGGTTTATGTTTTTGAATTGTGTTCTGTAAACTTATGTTAATATACACTTTAGAGAATAAAATAGATTGAAGATTCGCCGTTATAAAGTAAAAAAAATATTAAATAAATTAATTATGATCTCAATGGTTGATTTATTATTTAATAGTTATCATTATTCTTTTTTTAGTAGTAGATTTAGAGAAATCCATTTTTTTTAATCATTTATTTGGGGCATTCCAAGTCTATTACTTTCAATTTGGTAGCATCACGTGGTTTTAAACGCCGCCCATTTGCGTGCGGGGCACTTTCTCTACCTTGTTCTTACTTTCAAAAGGTTGATTTCTTACTTTCAAAAGGTTAATTGCAGTGATAGCTTTTAAAAGGCTTTGTTTGAATAATTTAAAATAATTTGATTTTATTACCAGCAAATTTTTAAGTTAATTTGTGAAAGACACTTATTTTCTCTTTTTATAAGCGATTATGCTCAAAACGTGGTCGTAATCAGACTTGGACATGCTACTAGTGAGGTTAAGCTTAGGATTTTTTGAGCTAGATTTCTCTTTATCCTAGGGTTGAACTGTGAAAGACTTTTGACTTGTTATTTTTGTTAGTGGGTTGAAATTACAAGAATATTTAGTGGGTGAGGTTATTTTTTCTCCCACTAGTATTTTCCGTTAGTGGGTTGCTTTTTTAACGGGGATTTTGTGAAGTGGGTTGGTCAATATATATAATACATATAAGAATGATTAAGGAAAATAAAGCTGTTTTCTATTAAGAAAATAAAAACAATAATTATTGATTTAGTATTTGGATTAAGTAGAAGGAATAACACATTCAGGAATATACCAAAAAGGAAAAAGAGAAAGAAAAGTAAAGGCTAAAAATATGCTGACTCTATTAGATGGGTTATTTACTTGCTATTCATTAGGTTGGTTGGTTTTTGAATTGAAGGACTAGTTTTTTTTTTTTTTTAAGTAAAACTAAAATTTTATAACTCCTTATTTTAAACAAATTAAAATAAATATTTATGGTTATTTTACACAATTGAATTAATAATTACTTTTTGAAAAAAGAAGAAGAAGATAATCTGTTATGATATTAAATACTTCACTTATAATTTTATTCTTAAACATAACCTCATCTATAATAACTACTTTTTTGTATAAATTTTCTGTTGTGACATTATTTCACTTTTAGTTACATTTTAAATTTAACCTCATTTATATATATATATATATATATATATATATATATTTTTTTTTTTTTTTTTTTAAGTTTGTGATGCTTTTTTTTTAATTTTTCATTATTCTTTCATGATCCTGCGACAATTATATATCATTGTTCAACTAGTTTTCAAATATCATTTACCCCTGAATTTGTTGTGGTATTAAATTTATTCTATCATTTAACCCTAAATTAAAATTAGTCTATATGTTTTGTCAATGATACTATTATTTTTTATTTTAGTTTTGGCATTTCAATCACTTTCAATTTCATTTACTTATTTTTAATTTTTTTTATATTGCATTGCATGATAATATGATTTTGCACTGAATAATTTTGTTAAATGATTTTTGTAATTATTTTGAATCAATTCTTCTGAAATGTTAAATTAACGAGCTCAATTAGTTAATTATTATTAATAATATCTATTTATAAATAATTTGTATATACATATTCACCTAATTTCATAAATTTGCATAGCGACTCATTAAAGTATCTGAACAAATAATAAAGATAAATTATTTAGAATAATTAAACTTATAATAGAATTTGCGTTGTTTTCTCGTTCTCACATGTAGTATTTTGAATAAAATGATAAAAAAAAAAAATTGAAATCCAACATTTCAAGTTATAAATAATTACTAACTATTGGTTTTGTACTTTTCAAATATTTTATAATGTTCTAATTTTGAAATCCATACATGATAAGAAAATAATTTAAAAGCTAAAAGGAATTAAGTAGTACTCCGATGATAAATTTTTGTGAAGAGCAATAAAAATTGTTAAGTAATACTCAATTTTTTCAAAATATAATTAGTGTATCATATTCCTCTTAATAATCACGGTTAATCTGTACTTAATAGAATTGTGTGTTATTTTTCTTACCTGCTATACCATATTACTTACAACAAGAAAGGATCTAAAATATTGTAGTGGCTACTCTAACTGAGACAGAACAATTGGCAACCTCCCTGTTCCTAACAGAATAGCAGGATATAAGAGGCCCAATAGTAAATGCAACGTTTAAATAGAATATATAACAGGAACAGATAAGAGGGAAATATGTCTAACTACTGCAGCAAAGGTTAAGTAGAGTTAAATAACTTGATAGTATTGTAACTTAGGTGTGGATGTGACTCATAACGAGTTACTTGTGTGGCGCATATTCTCTGTGAGTAACTCTATAACTTGGATGCTTTTAGATGTAGTGTAGGATTTATATTCATAAATTAGAGAATCCGGCCTGTATTTTTAAATGTTTCGTTCATATTCTTGAATGTTTTTGCTGTAAGACAGACTTGGGATTCCTTCATACATGGAGTGCTAAAGTTAGGTTATTTTCTATAAATGGTGTGTTTACGCTTCAAACATTTTCCGTTTTTTGAGAGTAAAGTTGTCTAATGTGGTTTTCGTAAGAACCTCTAATCCTCTGTCGTAATAGCAAAATTTTGGCTCAGACTTTTATATTTCCTTCTAAAATTTTGCATGGTAATTCCATTCCTTAAAATTTAATTATGCTCCTACAGATATCCTATCTTTTCATTCCACAACGGATCTATACCATTATTACTTAAGTTACCCGATAACCTGATGCATATAGTTGTATTATAGCTGTCTCTCTTATTGGTTGCATGCTTTTATAGTCTGTCTGTGATTTGTGAATGCATCTATTTATGAAGTATTGGACAAACAAAATAAAATTGATAAATTAGTTTCTCAATTCTATTTGTTTCGCTTTAGATGTCGTCAAAGATGGTAGAAAATGATTCAGTGACAAACGTTAGTTACCGGCGAGGTCGAGGTTATGACATCGAGGAAGACTCCATAGATGGGGCTACTTTAAAAAATGACCCTGAATATTACGATGATGATGGTCGTCTTAAACGAACAGGTACACACATTAATTACCATTTTTTATATACTATCATTGTTTCTTTGATTTAAAGAATGATTATATTTGATGCCTTACCATGAGCCAGGGAATGTTTGGACTACAAGCTCCCACATTATTACAGCTGTGGTAGGATCTGGGGTGCTGTCCTTAGCTTGGGCAATAGCTCAGATGGGTTGGATTGCTGGTCCTTCAGTGATGATCTTATTCAGCATTGTCACTTTGTATACTTCATCCTTTCTAGCTGATTGTTATCGAACTGGTGACCCCATGTTCGGGACGAGAAATTATACTTTCATGGACGCAGTTAGCACCATTCTAGGTACGATATGTTTCGGAATTCGAGCATATATGATGTGGTTTTCTACTTTGCTAACAAAAGTACTTCCTTTTGACAAAATTAGCATGCGCCGTTCGTTCTAATTTTCTGATTTGCAAGTTTGTATTTGACGTTACTAAATAACTTTCCTGTGAATTAACATTTCTGTGTATATATACATCGCCAATCACATTCATTTTGAAATTGAACTATGATGTTTCATTACATGCGTTTATGTTGATTTTGCAGGTGGGCGCAGCGTTACGCTTTGCGGGATTGTTCAATACTTGAATCTTTTCGGAAGTGCAGTAGGATACACAATCGCGGCTTCACTTAGCATGATGTGAGTTGTATGCCTTTGAAATCATCATATTTAGAAATTGATCTTTTTAATAATTAATATAGAGAAGTAATACAAATAAAATATTTAAAATAATCTTTAGTTTAATTGTGTGTTTCAGATTTGAATGGTTTTTAATCAACTTCATTTTAATTATTTAAATTTTAAAAAAATTCTGCTTGGTTTAGCCATTTTTAAAATTAAGTGAAGATGCCAAAATAATTAAAAAAAATAAAATAAAATGATTTTTTACATGTGTATACTTTGTTCCAAATATGGACATCCATCTTGAAATAAATGTTGTTAGCAATGCTTAAGTAAATTTCAATCCATCAAGTTAACTTACATTAGTTCTGTTCATGACACTAACATATTATTAGGGTGTATTAAAATGGTTTCACACAGCTGAATCGTGCAGCATGATAGTTCGTTCACTTCATTGCCACTTTACAGTATTTCTTTTTACTGATAGGATTATATAGTTTGGTCGGTTTATTTCAAGTTTTCTGGTTTTGATTAACAGGGCACTTAAAAGGTCTCACTGTCTTCATTTCTCTGATGAAGAAAACTCGTGTCATATTTCAAGTAACCCATACATGATCGGTTTTGGGGCAATGCAAATTATCTTTTCCCAGATTCCAGATTTTCATAACATGTGGTGGCTCTCAATAGTGGCTGCAATCATGTCTTTCACCTATTCCATAATTGGTCTCCTTCTTGGAATTGTCAAAATTACGGGTTGGTTATATATATATATATATATATATATATATATTTCACTTTGATAGTATTTTTTTTTTTCAATTCTTGGACGACAATTTTTAGTACATAACCCCTCAATTATAGGTTTATTGCAGAAAACATTTTATGGTTCCAACACTTGCCTCTCGTGAACTTATCAAAGCATATAGTTGTGCAATTTAAGCTCATGTAGATATGCCAAAGAAACTATGTAGGGAGTAAATGTGCACAGTTTATCAATTCTAGGAGCTATAGTTGACGAATAATTTAGAATCATGATTTATCTTTGTATAATTGACCTATAAGTAAAATGGGTTCTTACATTTAGCATCTTTTGCATAACTGGTTTTCATATAGAAACGGGAACTATCAAGGGAAGCCTCACTGGAATAGGCATTGAAGCTGTGACTGAAGCCCAAAAAGTATGGGGTGTTTTCCAAGCTCTTGGTAACATAGCCTTCGCCTATTCATATTCTTTCGTACTCCTTGAAATTCAGGTACATAAATTTTTTGGTGCTTGTAAGAAAAACAGAATAGAATGTTGTCATGTAAAATAATTCATTAATGTGATATATATATATATATATATATATATATATATATATATATATATATATAT
>Ga0214545_1002613_pt1 | contig 34738 bp, 19 predicted proteins | sample CNSS4metaG_FD_160064 | JGI IMG/M metagenome (GOLD analysis project Ga0214545, IMG submission 160064) | Root nodule microbial communities from cowpea collected in UCLA plant growth center, Los Angeles, California, USA - CNSS4 | ecosystem: Host-associated > Plants > Roots > Nodule | place: USA...
CGATGATCATCAACTTGGTTGATGGGAGCAGATGGGCGAGGTTCTCATGGTCGTCAAGCGAATGGTGATCCCGCTGCTTAGTCATCTGGGCTGGAGTCTTCCTGGTGTTTTATTTAGGGCTATGGCCCACGTATCTCTTTCTGTATTTCTACGCTACACTCTAAGTTGTATTCGTATTCAGCTATTTTACTTTTTGGCATCGTGGTGTGCCTAGTTTTATAGGGGTGGTGTCAAGAACCCCAGGACTGCGTTAGTATGCTATCTTATGTGTGGCGTTTCCTTTAATTGCGTTTATAAATTAAATGGGACGTTACAAAACACATGTCCTATGCGTACGTGTATTCACTTTTTTTATAATAAAAAATAATAAAATTATTGTTATTGTTATTATTATTATAATTATAAAATTAAATATAAATAATTTTGATAACTTTAATGTAAATCGTTTTTATTTACTTTATATATAAGATTATAATTAAAAAATAGTTAAGCTTAAAAGAATGGTAAACTTGAAATAAAAAGGTTAGATTCAAAGAAATGATAAAATTGATAAAATAATTATTTTAATTAAAAAAACTTTAATTTAAAGGATAGATTTGAAAAAAAAAAGGTGGATAAAAAAAATCCCTGCCCTATAATATTTTTTATGTATCTATTTTCTATATTATTTTTTAAATGTTATTAGAATATAAAAAAATATTGTATAATTTATTTTCTAAATGACAATTAATGTGCGGCAAGAAATTCCGAACAACTTAGAAGTAATTGCGAAAGAGAAATATTGTTGACCAGCATTGCCAACTTTTCTATGATGGATTGCAGTCAAGTTTTCCTACGTGATAATTTTATTAAGATGTAATTTATAAATATTGCAACTATTTTATACCACCGATTTTAATTCGTTATATTCTTAAAAAAGAAGCTACTAGAAATATTTGATAATTAACGCAAAGATTAGAATATAAAAAGTTACTTATTTATTATCTGCTATAAAATTGAGGAAAAAAAGATGTTAGAAAATTTCAATATTATTTATATTTATTTTGTTATGGATATTCTAAATATTTATTTTTTGTTGTCCTTTGGTATTGTCCATTTTGTCCTGTGTATCTAAATACATTTTGTTGGCACAGTGACAAACAATCTTGGTTATATTGTTATTTGCATTTTTGTCTTTCGGTTTATTTTGTTTTCAGTCTGATCTATTAAGCAAACAATTTCCTGCAAGAATGGACCAACTTTGAAAATTATAGATTTGATTTTAAAGATGGATTTGAGGAGTCTGGTAGATTGATTTGAGTATACTTGTAAGAAAAGTTTGTGTTGTTTTTTTTTTAAGAATTTAGAAATGAAAGTTTATAGATTTGAAAGTAAAGTGTGTGAATGATTTGATATATGTGTTAATAAAAAAATGTTTTATTAGATTAAAATGTAATATTATTAATAAGGATCACAATGTGAGACTGTTCAAACGGGGTTGATCGTAGATCTATAATAAAAAGTGCAGAGCTAGTAGAGACATTTAAGTCCCATTTTCTCTGTTCTTCTCGCAACTTAAGTCCCATTTTCTTTGTTCTCCTCGCATCTTCGGTGTATTGCAGAAACATTTAAGGATTTTCCTCCATCATGCCTACCACTTACTGACACTCTTCTCTCAATTGATCCAAATTAACGTTTGACTGCCACTCCTGCGTTGGATAGTGAAGTAAGATAATAATTTAATTTAGTAAATGTTGTAAAATGTCCTAATTTCTAATGCTTTTATTCTTTTTATTAATTTGGTAGGATTAAATATATTTTTGGTATCTTAACTTTTAGTAAAAATTGGAATTAGTTTTTCTTGAAAATTTTGATCTAATTTAATTTCTCATATTTAGAAATGTGTGAATTTAGTCCTTTAAATCAAATTTTTTAAGTTTATTTTACGAATCAAACGTGTTTCTCAACTGAGATCGAAACTGTACCAAATGAGATAAACAAACTAAAATACTAGAAGGCGTTTGAAATTAACATCTGAATAATGGCTTAGCAGTGTAAGATACTGTGAATTATTGAATTCACAATTTCCTATCAATATGAATTTGCTTCCTTATTAATAAGCTTTGACTTCTCTCTTATCCTGGTTAATGTGTTGCTTTGAACCATTCAACCGCCTGGTTGGCTCTAGTTTCTTATGTCCATCTGAAGTGCCTGTGTATTGATTTACCAAACCAGGGGTATAAAATCCTTATCTAACTCAAACTTACTTTAGTAGCATGGATCCCTTTTGCTTTGATTATACCATAAAACTAGCAACTTAAAAGTTTTATTTCTATAACATACTTTTATGCTTTTCGAAACAGTCACCCCACAAACCAAAACCAACGTGAGATGGACCAACATTTTTAGCCTACATTTTAATACGAAACATTTTGTAGCCCACGTGTTGGACAGGTTCAAACTAGTCGAATCGACTTACATTGTCACCTTTATTAAATGCACAAATACATATTAAAGTTGTGAAAAACAATTTTATGCATCATTTGAAACCTACTCCTCCAATCCTTAAGAATCAATTCCAAACCAATTCCAAACCACCATTGGAATCGATTCCCCAAGTCATGTAATCGGTTCCAACACATCCCAAAACTAGTCATGGACTCCTCCTCTCATAGAAAAACCCTTCCCATTTCCCTCTCGCACGAACGAAAACCCTTCCCATTCCCCTCTCTGGCAAACCCATGAACTTGTAGAGAACAAAACCCGTAGGCAGGAATTAGTTATCCCATGTTGAATCAGTTCCATCCCTTAGTAGACCACAAACAACACATGAGTAGGGTAATTTCATAGAAGCACCCACCATCTACAATAATCACCCCCAAATCCCTTCCCCTCAACGAAGATAACATCTTATCCCAATCCTGCAAATCATTGCTCATAGTCATGCTCAAAACATGCAAATTACTTGCATTTCATCTCATGTAACAATAAATTTGCATATGTGAACACAACACAAATTTTCATTGTGGAAGGTAAAAAGGAGAGAACGAATTTTTCTTTTTTTCATATTATTAACATTTTTGTTGTTCGAAAAGGCTTGATCTTTGTGCTTAATTTTCTTACTTCTTAAATCTTCACAAAGTGTTTTTTTTTTGGTAAAATATTGATTTTGTTTATTTCAACATTAGAAGTAAGTGTTTTGTTATTTGATTGATAGAATAATTTCACATTCATTGATGGTAGTTTTTTTTTACAAATTATTAACTTTTTTATATAGATACTCATACTATGTTTGAGTTTGAGATTAACCTAACTTGAGTAAATTTACATACGAAATAAGATTTGTAAATAATATTACATACAAAATTATCCGCAGATAATGAAATTCATACAAAATTATATACGGATTATCCCATATGTAACGCGGGATAAACTACATAAAAAATAATCAATATGTAAGTTACGTAATCGTAAGTAATGTTACATTAATACATACATGTAAATTACATACAAAATAATCCTAGGTAAGTTAAATGCAAAAAAAAAAAATTTTAGGTGATGTTGTGTGAGTTACATGCATAATAATATGTAAATAATACTGGACGAATTAGTTACGGATTATTTCGTATGTAAATATGTGAGTAATGTATTTTCCAAATTAAAAAGAATTTTTTTATTTTATTTCCATTTTTCTTTTGTTCTTTATCATTTACAATGAAATTTAAATTGAATAACATAAAATTTTACCAACACAAATTGATACTAAAATTTGATATCAATACTTCACTTAATCCAAATTCAAGTTATAAACAATACAAAATCCATATCAAAAGTAACAACATTTAATCTAGAAAAAAAAATACAAGTGTTGACAACTCATAATCTAAAATGAAGCTTTAAGCTTTAAGAACATGTTGACCTTCCTCAAGTTGGTGTTGTTGCTCTTGCTATTGTTGGTTTTGAAATGTAGTTTGTGCATGAGGTGGAAGAAAATGGAGGACAAAATTATTGTAATTGCCGTTGTTGTTGTTGTAATTTTTGACTTAACCATTCATTATCCTCTCTATAATTCAAAACTTGTTGTTTTAATTGCACAATCTCTTATGAATCATGAGAGTGAATTGAAGTTCCATGATATGTGAGCTTCTCCCTATGTTTAGTACGAATGACCTCTCCAATTTCATAGATCCGACCATTTTTCTTTCCACCTACAACAAGAAGCCAACTTAAAGTCCTTATTCTCTCTTCCTTTGTAGGGTCTATGAGAGATGATTCATATTGACAAGATACAAACCTCCAATCTAGCTTTACAATATCTACTTTCAAATCTCTCCTATTATTCAAAAATATAAATTATATCATATATATATATATATATATATATATATATATAACACAACATAATAAAAGAAATAACATAAAAAAATTTATAAAATTAAGTGTGAAAACTAAACAAAGAATTAAGACCAGATAAAATTATCTATGGAAACTAAACAATATAGTAAGACAAGATAATAGCAACATCATGTACTTAACGATCACGTCACATTTAATAAATATATCTAAAAGCAAGTATTTAATTAAAAAGTTTTAATTTTGTGAAAACTCAATAAACTACAAAAATTAAATAAAAACTCAAAGATTCTCAATCTTATCATAACCTTAAAATTTAATTAAATAAAAATAATATTGTATAATTTATTATTCAAATGACAATTAATGTGCGGCAAGAAATTCCTAATACTACTGAGAAATAATTGCGAAAGAGAATATCGAAAGAGAAATATTGTTGACCAGCATTGCCAACTTTTCTCGGATGAACTTGTAATCTAAGTCTTCCTACGTGATAATTTTATTAAGATGTAATAATATTTTATGATGATAATAATTTATAATTTTTTATATTAATAATTTTAATATATATAATTTTAATAAAATTCATATATTTAATTTATTTTTAAGAATTATTGTACATTTTTAAATATACTTACATATATCACATTTTAATATTTTAAAAATAAATGTATCAATATATAGATATATGTCATATTCGATACATTTATTGTATTTATACATCATAGATAGTAACGAAAACTTATAATTTTTAAATATAATAACTAAAAAAATATATACCTAAATATATAAAAGTATTTAACATCCCTTACTACTACTAATAATAATAATAATATATATATATATATATATATATATATATATATAAACTTTTTTTGAATTTTTTTAAAATAAAACCTTTTTCTTCGTAGGTAATCATACTACACATAGATATAATTTATTTATTTTATTCTCAGCTCATCATCGTGGAAATTGTCCTAATACAATACCATATAATTTGTTTTCCTATAACACATAAATATCATAAAATACAATAACATAATATAACATAAGTTAAAATATTAAAAATTTCCATACATTTATATTTTAAATCATAGATATATTTCAATCTCATATAATGTAATCCATATACTATAATCGATAGATTTTTCATTTCATTCATTCATTAAACATATGATCAAGTCCATATACCATAATAAACTAGGTCCCATGTTGAAGACTAACTGCGTTCTTTTTGATAGTTTTGCCAATTGGTTATTGACATGATCAAACAACTTGCGCTTCTTCATTGATCACATTCAATCATAAACTCTATTAAGCTATCAATGAAATGAGTAGATTCACACACAACCATCTAGCAACCTCTGATTCCTGACCAAAATGAAGCATTTTTCTCTCATCATTCATGCATTCTGTTATATATTTGACCACTTGATTTCTCTCTTTGCATTGAAGCTATTGCTTAGCACAAACATGTTTGTCTCTGCATCAGGCAACCATACTGATCATTTGGCACTACTCAAATTCAAAGAATCCATATCAAGTGATCCTTATGAAGTTCTGCTATCATGGAATAGTTCTACTCACTTCTGTAATTGGCATGGAATCACATGCAATTCCATGCACAAAAGAGTTACAAAGTTAGACTTGGCAGGGTACAAGTTGAAGGGATCCATATCTCCTCACCTAGGAAATCTCTCTTACATGACAATCTTCTACCTTGACAACAACAATCTGTACGGAGACATCCCACAAGAACTGGGAAAATTGTCACAAATGGAGGAACTCTCTGTGGGAAACAACTCATTGGTAGGAGAAATTCCTACAAACTTGACATATTGCACTAATCTCAAAGTCCTATACTTATTTGGGAACAATCTGATTGGAAGAATACCAACAGAAATTAGCTACCTTCACAGGCTTCAAAATTTGAATGTTGGGAGCAATAAGTTAACAGGACGAATCCCATCGTTTCTTGGGAATCTTTCTGCTCTACATCGTCTCTCAGTGGGTATTAACAACTTAGAGGGAGAAGTTCCACATGAATTGTGTCACCTAAAAGACCTGGTACAGATATTTGTACCAGTCAACAATTTGATTGGTACATTTCCTTCTTGCTTATACAACATCTCATCTCTGACTGTGATCTCAGCTACAGCAAATCAGTTTACTGGATCTCTTCCATCCAACATGTTCCACACTCTCCCCAATCTCCAACAATTTTACATCGCTCTAAATCAAGTCTCAGGTACAATCCCACCTTCCATTTCAAATGCATCTACCCTTTCACTACTTGAGATAGCTGCAAATCAATTCACAGGACAAGTTCCAGATTTGGAAAAACTACAAGATCTTTTTTATCTAGGTTTGTCTCAAAACAATCTAGGTGACAATTCAACTAATGATTTGAAGTTTCTTAAATCATTGACAAATTGTAGTAGTTTGCAAATGCTGGATATATCTTACAATAATTTTGGAGGTCAATTGCCAAATTCTTTAGCCAATTTCTCCACCCAACTCAATCAGCTGTATCTTACAAGTAATAAGATATCAGGAGATATTCCTACAACAATGGGAAATCTGATTGGCTTGACTCAATTGATGATGGGATATAATCGCTTCAGTGGGAGTATTCCATCAACTTTTGGAAAGTTTCAAAACATGCAAAAGTTAGTGTTAAGAGCAAACCAGTTGTCAGGACATATAGGAGACTTTGTTGGCAACCTTAGTCAATTGTATTTTTTGGATATGACAAGAAATATGTTGGAAGGAAATATACCTTCGAGTATACGAAATTGTCAAAAGTTACAATATCTGTGTCTTTCACAAAACAATTTGACAGGAAGCATACCTTTAGAGATCTTTAATCTCTCCTCTTTGTCAATCTTGTTGAAATTGTCACAAAACTCATTGAGTGGCAATATACCAAAAGAAGTGGGAAAGCTGAAAAATGTTAATCATCTAGATGTGTCTGAGAATCTTTTGTCTGGTCACATTCCTGAAACTATTGGAGAATGCATAACATTAGAGTACCTCTATTTGCAAGGAAATTCTTTACAGGGAAGCATACCATCTTCTTTAGCATCACTCAAAGGCCTTCAACGTTTAGATCTGTCACGAAACAATTTATCAGGATCAATCCCTACTGGTTTGCAGAACATTTCTTTCTTAGAATATTTCAATGTATCCTTCAACATGTTGGATGGTGAAGTTCCAACTGAAGGTGTGTTTCAGAATGCAAGCGGCTTTGTGGTGAATGGAAATAATAACCTCTGTGGAGGTATTTCCAAACTGCATCTACCACCATGCCCTTTCAAAGGTAAGAAACTTCAAAAACACCACAAGTCTAGGTTGATAACAGTGACAGTTAGTGTGGTTGTTTTTCTTCTCATATTGTCAATTATTCTAACTATCTACTGGATGAGAAAAAACAAAAACAAACCATCTCTGGAATCAACAACGATTGACCAACTAGCTAAAGTTTCATACCAAAGCCTACACAACGGAACTGATGGGTTCTCAGCAACAAATTTGATTGGCTCTGGAAATTTTAGCTCTGTCTATAAAGGAACTCTTGAGTTCGAAGACAAAGTTGTTGCTATAAAGGTCCTAAATCTTCAAAAAAAAGGATCCCACAAGACTTTCATAGCTGAATGCAACGCACTCAAAAGTATTAAACATCGAAATCTGGCTAAGATTTTAACATGTTGTTCAAGTACAGATTACAAAGGTCAAGAGTTTAAAGCTTTAATTTTTGAGTACATGAAAAATGGAAGCTTAGAACAATGGCTACATCCGAGGACACAAGGTCTGGAACAACATCAAAGATTATTAAACCTCGGTCAAAGATTAAATATCATCACTGATGTTGCTTCTGCAATACATTATCTTCATCATGAATGTGAGCAATCGATTATTCATTGTGATTTAAAGCCAAGCAATGTTCTTCTGGATGATGACATGGTTGCTCATGTGTCTGATTTTGGCATAGCAAGAATTCTCACAACTATTAATGGTACTGATAAGCAAACGAGTACAATTGAGTTCAAAGGGACAATTGGTTATGCTCCCCCTGGTATGTTCTAAACTCTTGGATCAGTGTTTTGTTAAATGTCTCTATTTTCTTATGAAAACTTGTTTTAGTTACTAGTTATAAAGTATTGACATTTTTTCTGTATATTCTAGAGTATGGAATGGGTTCTGAGGTGTCTATGAATGGTGACGTGTACAGTTTTGGGATCCTTTTATTGGAAATGTTTACTGGAAGAAGACCCACGGAAGAAATGTTTACAAATGGTCAAAATTTGCATAAATTTGTGGAAAATTCATTGTTTGAACATCTCTTACAAATTTTGGACCCATCACTTGTACCGAAGCATGAAGGAGAAACAACAGAAACAGAGAACAGTCAAAATCTTACTGCAGATGATGAAAACTACTTAGTTTCAGTCTTTAAGATTGGACTTGCTTGCTCAATGGAATCACCTAAAGAAAGAATGGATATTATGGATGTCACAAAAGAACTAAGCAAAATCAGAAAAGCTTGGTATGATTCTCTTTGTATTAATAGGGAAAATGTCATTGTGTCTTATTCTTCCAAAAATTAATAATAGTTCCATTTATAACAATATTGTTGTTTCCCTCTTTAATGGTGGTGGCAGGAGCAAAGGCATGGAGTATGAGAGCAGAATCCATGATCAGCGACAACAATAAGAAGACAGAGTGGTTCAAAAAAGAAAATGAAGAAGAAACAAGCATCTACCTTCCGGTGCCCGTCCTCATCAAATTCTTTTTGATAGAAGAAACAAAAAAACTACAATGGCCCTAATATTACATTTCTACTCCAGCGGAAAGAGAAAGAAACATAGTACCTGTGACGGTAGGGTTTCAAATGATGTATTTTTGCTGGTAGTGTTACATGAATTATTTGAAAGATGGTTAACCGGTGTTTCATTGGTTAAGAATAATCGAGATTTCTGATATTAATAATTATTAGTGTAATGTTATTTTATGGAAAATGCCGGTCTTCTTAAAGTATAACGAATGATATTTGATTTTATCATTTTTATATTAAAAATTAAAATAATTAATTTTATGAATTAAAATGGGATCTTTGTCAATCAATGTTCTAATAAAGATATCAATATTAAATCTTACAAAAATATAATATATAGTTTAATATAATATTAAATAAAATCTGACTTAATAATCATTAATGTAATTTTATTTTGTTCATAAATATTTTAGAAATGTGTTTAGTATTTTATTTAATATTCATCAATAAAACTTAAATAATAATTAAATAATAAAATAACAATATTTTAATATTATTAAAAATTAAATATAAGAAAATTTTTATTATCAGAAAAAAATAGTGTCTAAAAATTTTAAAGTTTTTGTTTTGTATCATTGTCTAAGAATTTAAAGGGTATTTTTGTCTTCATCAAATTTATTATATACATTTATATTATTTTAACTAATGTACTTAATAATTTCAACTTTCAATTTAAAAATATGGAACCAATGCTCAATAACGATTCTGTAACTAGTGCCTCCGCGACCCAACCGCAACCCAACACCCTGGCATTGGTTAACATCCTCCATTAAAACAATATAAATTTACATAACATATTTTATAAAGACAAAAGTGTCATTTAGAATTTCTAAATAATATCTCTAACTAGGGATGTCAAATAAATATGTATCTGTGGATATCCGCGGATAAAACTTGCCACGGATAGAAAATGAATATTGTAAATGGATATCTGTGGGTAACGGGTACGAGTATTTTTTGTATCCACATGTTAACGGGGCGGATACGGGTATCATAATATCCGTACTCGTGGATACTCGTACCTGCTATACTTTAATTTAAATTTTAAAAAAAGCATGATTAAAATATTAAGACATTGATTTTGAATGGGTTATTTTTTATCAATTGGTTTTAAAAAAAATTCATTTCTTTGTAAACTGTCATTGAACACCATATAAATAGGTTACTTGTGTTATGAAATAAAGCGAATAACAGAGAGAATAATAGGTAATAGAGAAGGGAAGAAACAATAAAAATGAGAGAATTGGGAGCAACTCATCTGTGTATTATTATTATTATTATTATTGATACGAAGAGTTCTATTTATAGATACAACATGTACTCCATAAAGGAAACAAATCAACTTAGTTAATACAAATATTTACATAAAGAGTAATGAATCATATGAGTATCAAAATCATATGAGTAAATGTATTAAATCAATGGACAATCATTAATTCATAACACTCCCCCTTGAGTGTCCATTGATAAAATAATGTGTCTCGTTAAAACCTTACTAGAAAAACCCTTTGGGATAAAAAAAAAAACCTAGTGAAGGAAAAAGAGTACAACATTTTGTATTCTTTAATACAATATTGTTCATCATATATTATATTTCTCATCCTCATGTAAACTTACATCATTAAAGTGACGGAATCCGAACTTATGAATCATTTTCTCAAAAGTTCTTTTTGGCAAAAATTTCATAAATAGACCTGCCATATTTTCACATGAATGAATTTTTGGATATTTATATCATCCTTTCAATTGAACAATACACTATTCTATTCATATATGGTTGTTGATTCCATTTTTGTCGGGGATAGTCACAAGTTTCTTGCACATGTTGAATTATAGACCTTAACCAAACATATTCACAACTTTCCTCGTAATTTTGTATGATTAGACGATTTTGCTACTATGGTTTGTTTCATATACATTCATGAAATCATTGTGCTACCACATGTGAACAAACATCTTGTTTGTGATCAACCATTGTGACATTGTGAGAATATGTAAAATAACATGCATATACATAACTCATTGGTCTGAATCTTAATCATTTGGATGGAATAAGCTCATATTAGTAATACCCTTAAAGTAACGAAGTATATGTTTTACTCCAAACCATTTTCTTCTTGTAGTTGAAGAACTATATCATGCTTAACAAATTTACAGCAAATGCAATATAAGATTAAGTATAATTAGCAAGATACATTAGTGTTTCTATGACACTAAGATATGGTGCTTCTGGACCAAGAAGATCTTCATCATTTTCTTGAGGTCTAAGAAGAGTCTTTATCAACATCTAACGACCTCACAACTATTGGAGTGCATAATGGACATGACTTGTCCATTTAGATCATTTTAAGCACCTTAATTATATAAGTCTTTTGACGTATAAAAACACATTTATTTAAATACTCAATTTTTAATTTTAAATAAGATTTTGCCCTTCAAAGATCATTCATCTCAAATTATTTCTTTGAGTAATCAATTGCCTTTGTGAGCTCATTAGGAGTTTCAACGATGTTTATGTCATCTACATAAACAATAATTATGGCAAATTCATTTTTGGATCTTTTCATATAAATACAAGAATAAATAAGATCATTTCTATATCCTTCTTTTAATAAGTACTCAATAAAACGGTTATGCCACACACGTCCTGATTGCTTTAATCAATAAAAGAGCATGTTCAATTTTATTGAATAACCCTTTTTAAAATTTGTCTTGTTAGGCAAATAAAATCCTTCAAGGATTTTCATATAAATATGATTCTCAAAAGAACCGTACGAATAGGTTGTAACATCATCCATTAGATGTAAATGCAAATCTTGTCGTGCAACTAGGATAATCGAATATTGCAATGTTATTGCATCCAATACTAGTGAATATGTTTTTTCACAAATCAATACAAGGTTTTGTGAACAACCTTGAGTAACCAATTGCTTTGTATCTAACAATTTCATCATTCTTAATTTTATTTTTGCGCAAAAATCCATATGTACCCAACGGGTTTCACAACTTTAGGTGTACGAACTATACGTCTAAAAACCTTTTGTTTAGCAAGCAAATATAATTATGCTTCTTTGCATATTTTCATTTTGGCCAATCTTTTCTTTGCCGATAATCTTCAATGATCATTGCTTATTGATCGTCATTGTCATTCATAACATTCATCGTTATGTTATAAGTAAAAGTTTCGTCAATGTTAACTTCATTTTGGTTCCATATTATATGATTCATGACATAATTTATTGAGATCTCATCATTTTCAACAATTTTAGGTACCTGAGGTTCTTCTGAAACCGAACCATTAATTATGTCAAATGAATCTTTTTGGATTTCAACCTTTTTCGATTAAGTCATTTTGCATTTTAGCTCCCTTTCTCATTCAAGATTTTTTATCTTTGGAACCAATAGGCCTACCACGCTTCAAACGTGTCTTTGGAACTAATATATGTGTAGTATAAACCATAAGGAAATGTTGATAATTTCTCGAATATACATTTTTTTTCCAACTCAATCGTAGAGATATAAAGATATTTCATATCTTTTTCATTGTTTGTCTCAATATAATATCTATTTAGACAAATATCCTTGAAACTTTTTATTCAACTTCTTGGTAGAAGTATAATAGCTCTTCTAGAGTCTTCAAATATATTTGTAGTACTATAAATAATACTAACATTGATGTCTTGTATTATCAAACAAGAGAAAAATTTATTACTCTTGAGAATTGTATAAGTTGTTGCACTATCAATAAGACACATATCCTTTGGTACTAGTGCAAACATTCGTTTTTCATATAAACGTAAATATCAATATGAGAGATTTTTTTTAACACTCTCATGATCAATGAGGTGATCAATGCTTCCATTTGCTTTAGCAAATAAAATAATCATATCAAGATGAGTAGCATCCATATGGGCATAATAAGAATCACCATCTTCATAAGCAAAGTGTGTTTCTATGTTCTTCTCGTTATTTGTAAGATGCTTTGGTGTACAATAAGTACAACTCAAATGGCCTTTACCACCATAATGATAATATATACTTTCATCTTTTTGTCAATATTTTCACATTTTTCTTTTTTCACATTATTGTGCTACTTCTGGTGACAAAACGTGTCTTTGAAATTTTCTTTATAACCATGTTCATAATCAATATCACGATCACGATCATGAAAATATAAATCAAATATTGCTGCATTCACTCCTGGGAATGGAGCATAACCAATTTGGACAGGTTTAATGATTTTCTATCAAAAGTTCATTGTTTTGTTCAGCCATACAAAGGCATGAAATAAATTCATAATATTTATTGCTGCATTCACTTCTGGGAATGGAGTAGATAAGGCGGATCTCACGATTTTTCATCAAAATCTTTATTGCTTTGTCCATTCAGCCATACATAGGCATGAAATAAATTCATAATATTTGTGAAATCTTTTTTCACAATATTTTTGTTGCATGAGCAAATTAGTTGCTTAGATGCTTTATTTCTTTATTTAATGGTATCCCAATATTCATTGCATCTAAATGTGTTTCAACATTTAAAAACCAATATAAGGAATTCTACCTTGTAATATCAAGGGTCACAAATCCAAATTTTGCAAAGTTTCACGTGTTTAGAACTAGCACATAAAATAATAATATTAATAATAATAATAATCACCGTCATAATAAAAATAAAAATAATAAGACGAAGATGAAATTTGATAAAGTCAAACAATTGTTATCACAAGAGGAAAAATATAAGGTAAAGTTATAAATTAAGAAAGGATTAGAAAAAGTCTGGATTGAGACACGCAGAGCACTATCGTTAGAGAGAAAAAGCTTCTACTAGTCCTCAATTGGTTGGAGCATCGTGCTGATAACGTGTTATGAAATAAAGCGAATAACAGAGAGAATAATAGATAATAGAGAAGAGAAGAAACAATAGAGAATGAGAGAATTGGGAGCAACTCATTTGTGTATTATTATTGATAGGAAGAGTCTTATTTATAGATACAACATGTACTCCATAAAGGAAAAAAATCAACTTAGTTAATACAAATATTTACATAAAGAGTAATGAATCATGAGTATCAAAATCATATGAGTAAATGTATTAATCAATGGACAATCATTAATTCATAACAACTTGGACTTTGTTTGAAATTTATGAATGTTATATATTGTATTTTATTTGAACTAAAGATTAAAATATGTTGTTAAATATTTATTTATTTTTTCATAAATATTCGTAGGTACCCATGGATATTAAAAAAATATGCGGGTATCCGCATAACAGATACCTACACGAATATGAGAACGAGTATGAAGTAGATATTTATCTAGCGGGTAGGGTACGAGGGAGCTACTACCCGTACCCTATCCGCTCCGTTGACATTCCTATCTCTAACACAAAATAAACCATTTGGAATATCTAAGGCATCTACGAAAATGCAATAAAAAATATCTCTCTAACACTTAAAGAGTCTCTTAGTGAAAGCTTGAAATGTTTGAAATGTACAATCTTTGATTTTTGCAAAAGAGAAAATCTCTTGTGAAATTTATAGTCATTTTCAAATTCTTCTATGATAAAAATATTACACTTTCATGTGAAATTTTTTTTCCCTTTTTTCATAATATTTTTTGTCACTCTTTCAAATTAATTTCCTTTTTTTACGTTTAGTTATATTTTAGTTTCTAGCAATATTAAAATATAGTTATTTTATTATTTAATTATTTTTTAAGTTTTTATAGATGTTTATCAAATAAATTATTAATTAGAGTTGTATATTACTTATGGGCATTTTTGTCCTTTAAATAAAGTAAAATTACATCTATGATGATTAGCTCAAAATTCATCTAATATTCCGGTTAACTATGCAATTTTGTAAAATTCAAGACATAGATTCTTAACTATTACTTCATTTATTTGATACAAAAATGCTCATAAAAAAGTACAATATTTCCATCACATAAGAATTTAGAAAAGACTAGAAATTTCAAAGAGATTTTCTTTTTTCTTTTGCAAAAATTAAAGATTGTACCTCTCAAACGTTTCAGGCTTTCATTTTTTCAAGCCTTCACATTTCAAGCTTTCATTGAGATCTAGCCTTAAAAAACTAGAGAATATCGGTGCTTGCTTCTTGGTAGAAACAATTAGAAATTCTAAAGTGCTTGTTTATGTGTTTTGAAAATGATTGTAGAAATAAAAGACAGAAATGGGTTTTTTTTTTCTTTAGAAGATCTATTATATGAATTTATATTATTTTAATAAGTGGAATTAATTATTCCATATTTCAACATAAATACGATAAAATCAAATATCATTAATTATACCTAAACAGTACCTAAATGCACTACTTGACACTCCTTTATTTTAATTGTTTTTAGACTTTTAAGTCTCTATTGTAAGAATTAAAATAATTTAAAAAATATTTTTTTAAGTAACATGCTTTGTAATGGTGAGTATTGACTTTCCTAAAAAATTATGAATGTGGTAGAAATGTTAAGTTCATACAAAGGAATCTTAGGATAGATGAGAAAAAACAAATGTTTTTACTTCAAATATACATTATGTGCTTTGAGTCTAGAGTACTTCAAATATACATTCCTTCAAAGGTAATAAGGAAATGTTTTTACACCAAAGCTTTTCCATTGTGTCATTATACACTCACCCATTATGAAACGTTTTCTATAACTTCCATTTGCATCACTCCTCTACTACAAGAGCCTCATTCCTCCATTCCTCTCCCTTCCTCCTCGCCAAACGTGAACCACGTTGTTGCTCCCTTCCCTTCCCTTCCTAGTCGCCAATGTGAATTGTGTCGTCGCATTGCAACTACAAGCCTCCCTTTCCTTCTCATTTCGAAAGCAGTGAGAGGTTTGCTCTCTTGTTTTACAGTTTTTTTTTTGTTTCCTAATCCTTTCTTCCTAATGCAATTATTTTTTGTTCAAGTTCTTCACATTAGACGTATTTTCTCACATGGTGCTTTGAGCATTTGTAAGGCTTGTAATTAGCTTAAATATTGTTATTGAGTTAGTTATAGTGAATTTGTATAACAATTTGATAAAGTAGTTTCTTTGATAGAGTTTTATTTTAATTTATATATGTACATGGCAAAATCTTAATAAAAATTAAATTGATAGAGAATCAAATTCTATTTGTGTTCTGTATCTAGTATTGCCTATGATTCTTTCTGAGTTGGTTAAATTATGGGAAGAAATTGAAACAATAATTAAAAAAAAAAAAAAAATAAAAAATAAGGGAAAAAATTAAAAAAAAAATTAAAAAAAAAAAAAAGAATAGGCTTCAGCTCAAGAAATAACAAACGCATAAAGTAAAGAATAGGCTTTAGTTATGAATCGAAACATAAAACTCTACCTTTTTTACTTCGTTTGAATATGCTTTGGTTAAAGAATCAAAATAAAATTTCCAAAGTAATTGGTGTTAAAGCCCTTTTGTGCACTAATGTGTGATATTTGCTTGATCTCTATGGTGTGGATGGAATTTTTTATGCATCATTTGATGTATGCTTAAACTAGAAGTTTATTATAGAATTTCTTTTTTGATCTTGTATATGTGTTATGGTTTTCACTTTGCTTTAATAAGTAAATATTCAAATAAAATACCTCGTTTAATATAAAAAAAAATGAAAGTGTGTCACAAACATATTTATTTTCATATAAGATTATTTCATGACCTGATTAAAACTTCCTATATTAATTTAAGGTTTAAGACATGAATCTTTATATTTAAAATAACTTTCATAGAATATATTAAAATAATATTTGTTGTTACGATTGTAGTCCTTTTATTAAAGTGATTAAAGTGATTGTAATTACTGCAATTATTTGGATGATTTGAAGAATGAGAAATTACGGTACATTTAGGATCCAATTGTGTTTCCTTATGTTATTTTTGAAATTAAGGAGTTAGTACGTCTGACTAAGAATAAATCTAAGAAGCATATAAGTAATATTGTCTCTGATTTTTTTGTGTTGAAAATTTTCAATATTCAAACTAGGGAGGGTAGGTGGTTTCATTTATGAACGTAATTTGCAAAGTTTCACTTGCTGATTGGCTTAAGGTGAATACAAATGGTGCAACTATAGGGGTTGTCCTGGTTTGGTTTCATGTGTTGGTAATTTTAGAGGACGATAGGTGAATATGTGGATAATTTTTCAGTTCTTTTAGGGGTAGATATTTCTATTTATGATGAGTTTATAGGGAACATTTATGCTTTGGAACATGCTTGGAATGAGAGTTTTCATAAGCTTTGGTTGGGAAGTGATTATTCTTTAGTTTGTCATGTTTTTTGGATCTATGAGTGATTTCTTGGAGTTTTAAAGGGAGATGACGTTGATGCTTGCATTTTTGTACACATGCAGTTTAAAAGTTTTCATGTTTTTCGTGAAGGAAATCATTGTTCTAATAAGCTAATTTAACTTTCATTCATAGAAAACAATATAAGTGATTTAATGTTTTATCTTCATGCATTTATTTATATATTTTTTTCATAATGTATACAATTTGTCTATATTTATTGAAGTACAATTTTTATCATAGATTTGGTATGTCCTCTATGCTTTGTATTTTTTATTTTCTTTTTTCTTTTTTAATAAATTTGCATGTGATGTCAAATGATCAATGGACTTTGAACATGAGCATAATCAAAATCTCAAAGTTCATAATTTATCTTTATATTTAATTTTTTTAATCCATTTCTTTTTACATTTTTTCTTCTATTTTTAAATTAAATTTAGTAATTTAAAAAATTAAAATAATTTTATATAATTGAAAACTCATATAATCCGCACCTACATATTTTACATTAAAATAATACCATCTCGTAAAAATAAATAATTTTGTAAGAATCTTAAAATATATAATTGTGACTATATTTAAATGTAAAAGTTACTGATTTTTATTAATAAGAGTGAGATTTTTAAATTATGTACTTTACTAAAAATGATTTTAATATATTAAAAAGTAGAATCGTCTAAAAGATGCTAGTAAATATTAAAAACTATCCCTTGTATAAAAATACTGTTCCTTTAAAATATATTTTATATTACTATAAACATTTATACATTATAAACATAAATATTACATAATTTTTGTATATTTCAAAAGTTATACTTAAAAGAAAATCCAATTAGTTTAAGGGACATAATCAATCAAGATCTTAAAAAGCTGAAGTGGCTAGCTATTTTTAGGTTTTGAAAACCCCGTTCAACCCAAAACAGTTACAAAAATCTAACGAGCCACGTCAAAACCAGTTGCGCGTACAACACACGCCTTTTACAGCGCTTGGAACTCCGCACGTGGCGTTTGTCGACAACGAACAAACACCCCCTCCCTTCTCTCTCTCCATTACTACTATTTAACGCTCTCACCCCTCTTTATATAAACACCCACCACTGTTCTTCAAAGCCTCACAAACTGAGGGCTGGTGGGTGCCACGTGTTTGAGCCACCGAAGTCATTATCGGCATTCCGGCACAATGGCCTCAAGCGCCGCCGCAGACGGGCTCTTTCGGCCGATCTACGAGGGTTGCATCTCCGCCTACGACAACGACATAGAGCGGCGCCCCTATCACCGCAACTGCAGCTGCGCGCTCCACAGCAAGTCGCGCCGCCGCAAACCCTGCTCGAACAAGTCGCCGCGCTGCAACAGCGTTTCGTATCCCATACGGCGGGCCTGGAGCGAAGGGAGCTTGGTCTTGTCCACCTCCGCGCATTCCTCTCCGTCTTCCTCCCCCGCCGCGCCCAGGCCTCAACACGAAGAAGAGAGACATAGTCACAACAAATTAGAGGTTTTATTTGAGATGTAATGTAACCATTAACCACCCTCTTTTTGATCAAAAATAACTCTTCTTTTCTTTTCTTTTCTTTTCTTTTCCCTCTTTAGTTTTGAATAATTTGGGTCCTTTTCTGTTGAGGTCTTGGTAATACTTTTAAGTAAAGTGGCTTTGATTTGTTCAAGGTTGTTGTTGGTTTGTATTGATTTATTTGCCATTTTGGTATGGAATCCCACGATCATGTTCTTGTAAGGAAGCTAATTATTTTTTATCAATATATTAATCTTTTAGTGTATATAAATTGGGTTGTTTGTTCCTCTTTTTTGTTACATTTGAGCGATCTGAATGTGGGAACAATGCGTTAATGCTAATGGTGATTGAAGAAGGGATGTTTGAAAAATACAAAAGTTTAGATATTTAAGGGATAAACAGTGGTGAGATGAAGATGTGGTGTGATGAGGGAAGTGGGTTGTTAATGAGGAAGAATAGGTGAGAAGGTGGGAGCTGGAAAGACACGGAGTCACAGCTAATGAATTTGTCTTTCCAGAAATTAAGGATGTGTAGTTAAAGAATCTCCACCTGTTAAGGGACCTGACCCACATGGGACGGTCGGGAAATATTAATGACTATGATGTACCCAACCAGATTACTCCATTGGGTAGTAGATATTATTTAGTGGTCAAATATTCACAAAATCTTCGTTAGATTCAATGAATTTTCAATATTTATTATTAGATGAATAAGTTTTTAATAATTATCTATTGGACCTCGTATTCTTCAGCCTCTTTTAAACTGACTTTTTATTTACGACCGAACTAAACGTGATTCAATTTAAAATTAATATTTTTATACAAGTTGAGTGGTGTATTTAGTATGAGTGATTTCAAACTCAAATTGAAACTTATTTTTATACTTGTCTCGTACGCACTCATAATTAATATAATTTTGGGCAAACTTCACTTGCAACTAGCATAATTCTAGGTAAACATTACCCACAAGTAGCATAATTTTAGGCATACGTCTCCCACAACTAGCATAATTCTAGACAAATCTAAAACTCTCAAAGTTATAATGGTTTCCTTCGTTTCATCTCTATCATTCGCCTATGATATTCACTTTCGCTGCATCTTATCACTAATGTAATATAAAAAAAAGTTTAATTACTTAGATAATATCCACTTTGGTAGAGGTGTGTTAATATGGTATCCGTCTTTAAAAAAAGAAAAAAGTGTTAATTGTATTTTAACTTTTGAATAAAAAAATGTCAATTGTATCTTAATTTTTGAAAAAATGCTTCAATTAAGTCCCCTTCAAACATCATTAACGCTGTTAACGGCGTGCTACGTGTCAGTATGTGATTTTTTTTATTTTCTTTAAAATCTTTTAGATTTTTTTTTTTGAAAAAAAAAAAAATGCCATGTATCATGTCTGGTGTGACACATGACATTGTCAGTGCCACGTGGCAATGCATGTCAATGTCACTATCAAATGTTGATTTCAATTTAATCCTCATATATGTCTTTTTGATTCAATTTAGTCTCTATTTATGTGTATCTGATTTAATTTTGTCCCAATTTTTGTAATCCATTTTTTACAAGATTAAAATTAATTAAGTATAAACAATTTTACAAAATTAAGTACTGATAATTATATTGTTTCTTCCAATTTCAGACCAAATTTATTATTTATATAAATGTTATACTAATATTTTTTATTAAAAATATTTTTTTAACATATTAATTTATTAATTACTTTTTACTAAGTACTCATGTTTTGTTAATTATTTTTTTTTTCAAAATAGAAAAATATTGTCTCTCACAAATTTTAAACCAAAACTTAAACTTTTATTTGTATGAATGTTATAATAATATTTTTTTTATTAAAAATAAATGACTTTTACCACTAAATTTTAATATAAATATCAATACTTAATTTTTTTAAAAATATTTATACTTAATTAGTTTTAATTTTATAAAAAATGGATTTTAATTATTAAAAAAAAATCGACTCAAGATTAAATCAAAGATACATAAGTAGGGACTAAATTGAATTCAAGACAATGATATTTGATGGTGACCCTGACACGTGGAATTGCATTGTCACTTGGCATTGACAATGCCACGTGTCACACCAGGGATCTGACACGTGACATTTTTTTTGTTTTACAAAAAAAAAATTAAAAATTAAACCACAAACTGACATGTGGCACGCCGTTAATCATCTTCATCTGAAATGGACCTAATTGAAGCACTTTTTCAAAAGTTGGGATGCAATTGACACCCTCTACCAAAGTGGGTACCATATGAATAATTAAACCTAAAAAAAAATTTGAACAATTTTAGTGTTGCATCCTTTTCTTCATATCAACCCTAGCTCAAGACTTGTGTCTATTAGAAACGAAGTATATATATAATTAAACAAAAAAAAACATATATGATGAAGAACAAATATAAGCCACTTGCCTCTATTCAGTTACATTACTTGTGGCTATTGTTAGATCCAAGTTCAATTGACCATATATTTAGTTTTGATTATGTGCTTAAATAATTGAATATAACATAATTTAAAAGTGTAAAATCATATTACTGAAAGGATCTAATCTAGTTCATCATATGCAAGTTAGGAGTGTCAAAGTGAGCCAACCCAGCTCACACCGGGTTGAGCTAAAAAAGGGTCAGCTCAACCCAACTCACTTTTTGGTGAGGCAGAAATTTTGTAACCCAGTCCGACCCACCACAAGTTGATGAGTTAGTGAGTTGACTACCTTACGAATATTTTTTTTTGCAATTTATTTTATATATTAATTGCATTACAATGAGAGATAATTGACTTAATTTAATTTTATAATAGTGGTATCAAAGTATTCACCTAATTCTCGAAATATTATTATAAAGATAATTTGACAACATATATAATTTGACAAACAAATTAAATAAACATTCACACTATTCAAATATTATTGAATAACATTCTAGCATTTAAAAATATGAAATTTTTAACCTATATAATTAGAATAAGTAAATAACTATAACAGAAAAATAAAAAAAAATGTAAAAAAATGTTGGTGAGTTAAATGAGTCAACTCACTTTTAACTCGACTTGAACTCGTTTAACCAATGGACTAAATGAGTCGGGTTCAGTTCCACCCACTTTTGGAAAAATTGATTTTTTCTCAACCCAGCCCGACTCAAACTTGTGGTGACACTACAAGAAAACTTCTAAATAGTAACCAATTTTTAGTGACTAATAATGATTAGCAACTATAGTATCTAATTTAGATACTAATTTACAAAACTAAAAATAATTGATTACTAAAATAGTCACTATTATGAATAAAAAAAATATAATTAGTCACTAAATTGGTCTTTAAAATTAGTTATCATAGATTTAGCTACAAAAAGAAATTGGTCACTAAAAATTTGCTACCTAGGTTTTGGCTACTAAAATAACTTAGTTTCTAAATTGGTCTCTAATTAATTAGTGACCAACCTAGTGACCAATTATAATTTTTTTATTCATAATAGTGACTATTTTAGTAACCAATAATTTCTAATTTTGTAAATTGGTATCTATATTGGTCACTATAATGACTAACTATTTTTAGTTTCTAAAATTAGTTTCTAATTGAATATTTTCATGTAGTGTCACACAACCCGACTCACCAACCTCTAAATAAAGGGTCACATAAGTGTTTTTTATTATGTTGGGTTTTGCATTTGGGTCGGGTTGTGTTGTTTTCTTTTAGCCAACACATTGGTAATTTATATTTTTATGATTTTTGTTTGTATTTAGAGTTTAACATCATTTTGGATTGTATTAAAGTTTATTTGGATCTTAATCAAAATTATAATTTATTTTTTTTGTGACTAAAGAAAAAAACTTCTATTTTTTCTAATTAAGTGAGTTAGTAAGCCAACCCGTGGTGGGCTGGGTCGGGTTCAAATTTTTTTAGCTCACTAATAAGTGAGTCAAGTTAGGTTAACTTACTAAGTGGTCAACCTGTGATGGGCCAGGCCGGTGGTCCGTTTTGACAACTATATACATAAGATATCATTGAAGAAGAAAAAGTTAAAAACGTTGATGCTAACACTAATACAAAAATGTGGCCCAATACCTTAATGTTAGAACCATGTAGTTGTAAACATAGTAAGACGCAACCACTCTCTAGTGAGCGAGATTTATGACCTTTTGATCACATCTTAGACAATCATTTGTCTTAAGGGGCTATTTGTTAACGAATACTCTTACAAGTTAGGCAAGAGTGACTACGTTTCGAAATAATACTCAGATTATTAGACAAGAGTAGTTAAAAGTTAAAAGAATATTTTGCGGGTTAGCCAAAAGTGACTATGTTCCAAAAGAATACTCAACAGATTAGTCAAGAGTGACTATGTTATGAAATAATACTCGTACGAGTTAGCAAAAAGTATTTACAAGCTGAAATAATACTTTCTTATATCTTGTAGTAGTAGTGTGTATAATGGACTAAATATGTCGATTTCAAAAGTTTTGAAACATAATTCAACCATCCTTTATTGTGTTTCTCTCGTTTTTCACACTGTCGACATCCGATTCCGTTTGGATAGATAAATTGTATTTTAAAAAATTCAAAAATAAATAAATAAATAAATAAAAATGGTTGAAATAAAGTTTGTAAAAAAGATTTTAAAAAATGGTTAAGTTAATTAAAAATTAAAAATAATAGAAACCCAATTTTCTATTATCATTCTCTATTCTTCTATTCTTACCACCCACTTTCATTTTTTTTAAAAAGCCCAATACTCACTTTACTACTTACACTCCTATCTTCATTTTCTTCACCCTCAAAAACCATCTTTGTATGTCACGTGGCATTCTCTTTCTCTTTCTCCCAAAAGAACTATTCACTCAGACACGCGAGACTCACACTCGTCTGATTTACCTCTCAGAATACACGCCTTCAAGAGGCTCATTTTTTCATCAACACACCACTCACTATGAAGAAAAAAACGATATTTGGATTCACTTTTAATCCATCACATCATTGAAAAAAGTCAGAATATATATAAATATATATATATATATATATATATATATACCTCACTCACGAATTCTCCTTCTTTCGATACTTTTCCGAATTTCATATACAAAACAAAAACGCATTATCACTCACATCCCGGCGAGCTTCCGACGAAACCTGCAACGGCGACGATAGCATCGACTCTGGTCGTTCACCATTATCGTGCGCCACTGTGACCACTGTGCAATTTTGCGCCGCCAAACTCTCTCTGCACCAAGCTCAAAGACGAGAGTCTCTGCACGTTTCGCATCCTTTCTCTCGTTCACGGCGTACCAAAGAGGGTTGACTGCACCTGAGCCCTAAACAGCCATTGGTCGCTGGTGCCTTCAAGGTTCAACCCCGTTTCTCCTTTCTCTGTTTTATCCATTCTTGGACCCATTGCTTGAATGTTGTTTGGGTTTTAATTAATATTATCATGGGTTCCTTTAACGGAGTTACCAATAGGGTTTTGAGGCTGGCGCCGCCGTCAACAGTGGGCGAAGCGGGGCTTGCGGCGAGGTACGCGGAGGTGGTTTTGCTTGCGGAGCAGTGCCTGCACGCGCCGGCGACGATGAGACAGGGCGCGCAGGCGGCGTTTTACGGGATGTTGCCGGAGAGGGTGAGTATGCATACGAAGCTGGGGTGAAAATTGGTGGCCTGCGAAAATTTGAATTAAAAAAAAAATATTTATCACCTATGGCCTCGGTCCTAACTGACCCGAGGCAGAAAACTGTGTATATGGCATCGGTTTTAAAACAACCGAGGCATAAAATTGGGTCTATGGCTTCGGGTGATAACCGAGACCAAAAGGTGTACCTTTAGGCCTCGTCCCAATATGCCTCGGTTCCAAACCCGAGGCAAAATGTGGAAAATAACCGGGACAGAAAGCCCTTACTGCACTGGTGCATTCAACATAACTTGATTATAAGGCTCAACACATAAAGGAAAAATATATATTTCTACAGGGAACAAAAACATAAAAAACCATAAATTGAAATAAGATGAATTTATTAAGTGATGCAGGAAAACACTATAAATTGATAATTCACTCATTTCTTAAAAAATTTCTTATACGTATGTGATGGAATTAAGATATACTTTTTAGATTGCTTAAACTTTTATTATAAATAATGTTTATGTTTAAAAAATATTTGAAATTAAGGATTAATCACAGTTTTGAAAATTATGATAATTTATTTTATAAAGATCAACTAAAACATTATTCATTCCAAAAGGAAACAAAATCAACCATTTCAAATTTTAAAGATAAAATTTAAACAAAAACAATTTTTTCGTAAAAAATATTTATATTTATGCCAACTTTTAGTATTATCACTATCCTCGTATATCTTTTATATTTTATCTTCTGATATATTTTAAAAGATTATTTGGAAAAATATTTAAATTTTTTTAATTATAGTTTATAACTGTTTAAGGATAATAAAAATATACTACATTGTGATTGGTTTAAATTAAAGCTTACTTATCCTTAGTTAAGTAATATTCTGATTGAGTCGCACGAAGTTTCTATCCAAAGTACTGTATTGACACCCTTTATTTTAAAATACCTAAACATTATAAGTTTTATTGCACATCATATCAACAATGTAATATCTATAATTATTTTTCCCACCAAGTGCCATTTATTATTTATACTGTAATTTCCATTGACTTTCGTAATAGCATTCTCATTGGTATCTTCCTAAAATCTCTTAGACTATCAGAATTTTATAAGATCATATATATACATGCCATGTTGCGCGTCTATTTCAATCTGACTGTAGTTTCGACTTTCTATTTCCTGAGTCCTAAACTCGCACAAACCTTATTTTATACTAAGAAAATTATTTTTCAGACACCAAGTTACTAGTACTAAACATTTTAACAACCTCATAACGTTGACTCTTCATATAAAAAAAAGTAATATCACATTTCATCCAATATTTGTTATAATTCTTTGATATGATTCAATATTTTTGTTCAACTTGTTTTTTATATTAGTTAAAAAGAATCAATATGATTATTTCTATTAAATTGGTATAAATAATGTTTTAAGGTGATTATTTAGTATTATCTAATGTGGTTGGGTCATTTAAACCGATATCAATCTTTTAAAGTTTTTTTATGCCTAAGCATAAATTTTACTTTGAGTAAAAATCAGAAAGTTTAATACAAGAAAAATATATTGTTTTAAAGTTTTGGGTTGAGGTGGTATCATATCTTATGAGTTCATGTTACATTAATGTTGGATCTCTATAACGATTCTCCTTCTCAAAAGACTTATAAGTGTTATCCGATCCAAAAATTTGTCTTAATGATTAGTTCAAACGAGTACTTGTATTGAAAGTCTTAATGAGGATCAGATACTCATTAAAATGAAAAAGGAATACAAATAGGAATACTAATTGGCTGATAAATTTGTAATATTTTGGGTTGAAGTTGATGTCAATCCCCTATAAATTAGACTTGTTATATTTTTCTATTAATCCTCTTCGAAAGATCCATCAAAGAGTTTAATGTCATATTACAAAACAATTTATATTTTCACTTTCTAAACTTTGTTAATATCAATTTAATAAAAAAAAAATATATTAATCCTTTTAACAAATATAACCACATCATTTTAAAAAAATGAGAATATACGATTAAACACATGAAAATAAAAAGAATTTGGATTCTCTCATGAAAATAAAGTGGAAGTCGAAACCCTCATACTCACCTTCCTCTATATATTATTCCCTCAATTCCCCTCATATCCACCACGAATTGATGATATCTATCAAAATGAAGCCAAACCTTTGTGCATTCCTATTATTGTTCCTTCTCCTTCTGGACCAATCCCTTCCCGCGAAGGCTGGTTTTCTTAAAGGGTCCCAAAACGTATTCAAATCGTTCCTCAGGGGAAAATATCCCTCAAAATGGATTGTAGACGTCGTGGACATTTTGCTCAAACAAAACTTTTCTTCCCCACAACCAAACCAAACACCACAGCAAATCAAAGGCTTGTCTCAAATCAAAGAATACTTTTACAACTATGGCTACCTTCAATACTCTGACCCATTCGACGATTATTTGGACCAGCAAACAGTATTAGCCATCAGCACCTTCCAGCAAACTTTCAATCTCCAAGTTACCGGCGACCTAAACAACCAGACTTTACAACTAATCTCTCTACCACGATGTTATGTCCCCGACATCAATTTCACCTACGGCTTCACCCAAAACCTGTCGTGGCCCAAAGCCGGTAATCACTGGTTCCAAAAGAACAACCTCACCTACGGTTTTCTTCCCGAAAGTGAAATCCCCGACAATGCCACCAAAGTGTTCGAACAGGCATTCACGCGCTGGGCGAATGCCACAGGGCGTTTGAACCTCACCATGACAAACTACGATGACGCAGACATTAAGGTTGGTTTCTACATTTTCAATGTCAGCTTTGATGGCGACGTGTTTGGCTACAGCTTTATAAGGGAGGAACCTCCGTCTAACGTGAAGACGGCGGAGATACGTCTGAACGCGAACATGTTCTGGGCACTGCCCAGTGAAAATAACAGCTTGTCGTGGGAGGATGAAGTTCTGGACTTGGAGAGTGTGGCGATGCACGAGATAGGGCATTTACTTGGACTTGACCACTCTTTCGTAAATGACTCTGTTATGTACCCTTACATTTTGCCATCACAACAACGAAAGGTAGAACTCTCGAACGCCGACAAGAAAAACCTTCTGCAACAGAATGCTAACGTTGGCTCTGGCGGTGGTAGGTGTTTGGGAGTGCCTTCAGTCATCACTTTGTCTCTGGGATTTGTTTACATGCTTCTTATGTATTATTAAGTCTCCTCGTTAGTCTCGTACTCGCACGTTTGGTGTGTTGTTGATTTATAAGCTTAGTGGGAAGTAGTTTCCTTTGGAATAAGATTGAGGAATGTGTTAGTCAAATCCAAGATGTTTTTCGTTTGAGTGGTGTGGATGTATGTTATTGCATGTATGGAAATAAAAATGATATAATTATAATTCAAAAAAGAAAATACACTATTAGTCTTTTTCTATTCGCTTAATTATTGTCTTTTTTCTATTGGAAAATTATCTTCTTTGACAACAAAAATTTTAACAAACTTAAGAAAGATTTAAAAATGGAATTAAAGAAGATTAAATTTTTAATTTTTAATTAAAATAAAATAATAAAATAATATTTTTTTACTTGAATAAGAAAGCTTGTCAAAAATTTCTCAAAAAAAAATTTTGTTAACCTATCATAACTCTTTTCTATTATTAAGAAGTTATCTTTTATCTTCTCAAATTATAATTTTTCTAAAATAAAAATATTTTTGAATTGGATGGTTTGCTATGTACATATGTACTATACATACCCCAAAAGCATCATGGCTATCTAGTCCGAGATCATCTCGACCAAAACTAATTAAGACCAATTTGGATTTTTTGTTGAGATTTTTGTACTGTTCTTTTTACTATACCTTTAAAATATTTTGATTGTTATTGATTTCAAAATTTCAAAATATATTAAAAATATTTTTAAAGTATCTACAGTATATTTTTAGTACTTAGTAAAAGATAGCATTAAAAAATTCAATAGAAAATTTTGACTCAACGAATACGCAAATGATTAGATAAATTAATTAATGTGATTAATCAGGCTCATCGAGGTACAATTTAGAAAAAAAAAAAATGTATCGCTTGATCGGAAGATAAAAATATGAATCAATTTGAAATATTTGTAGATGGTTAGAACTGTAGTCGAATGGAGGGAGTTTGTAGGTGTATTCTTTAAGTTAAACGTGTTTTTACCATTCTTTATTTTCTAAAAGAAATATTTTAGTACTTTAACTTTTTTTCTGTCATACATTTTCTTTAATATATTGTGTGAAAGGCTAACTTTTCTATTATTCTCTTACAATTTTTTCTATATATAGACCAAGCAGAGGTTCATTGGTGCAGATAATGTGAAGTAGGATATCGAAGAATTCCACGAAAAACAAGGTGTAACAGTAATATTATTGGATATTATTGATAAAAACAAAATTTTGAAGTTGGTTTAGGCCAACGAAGAGGCCCAACAAGAGATTCATGGATTGGTGGGCTTGAACGCAACATTTATTCGTGTGAGGAATTACCCAGATAAAAATCTCAGTGCAGAGGGTTTACCACGTAAATAAGAACTATAATATAGAAATAACATAACTAAACAGTTTGTAATAGAAAAAATAATAAATATGTCAACTAATTTGTAAAAAGTAATTTAGTAATTTATATTTGGAGGATTTCCAATAGAGTAAAACTAAAAAATCTAATTACATTTATCTCTTGCATTACATTCATTATGTGATTAACAAGGATAAATAATTTTTTTACAGACACAATATTAATTTCAATTTAACGAAAATATCAAATTGAATCTTTCTAAATGAATAGAATAGTAAATTAAAAATCAATAATATAAGACCAAATTAAATTAAATAAAATAATTAAGAGACTAAATTAGTAATTATACTTATAAATTAATGCATAGTTTTTTATAAGATGCATTATACAATACTTCAAATATTTCACATTAACTTTTAATAAGTAATATTTAGTATTATTAGTAATTTAAATTCCATTAATATTGTATTTAATTCTCATTATATATATATATATATATATATATATATATATATATTATGGATTATTAAAAGGATAAAAGATACAAAGAAAAAATCAATATTAAATTGATTTCTATGTGCATAAATAGATGTAAATTTTACTTGACAAATTAGTTTTATGGGTTTAAATTAGATTTAAAACACTTTAGTTTGTTTTTCTATGTGAAATTTGTTAAAATATCATACAAAACCTTAAGTTTGTGTGTCTTGTATAAAGTGTGAAACAAATTCATATTCGTTTATCCTTACAATTTTGTCAAACCAAGCTTCATTCATAACATATTAACGTTTTATTACAAAGGTGGAAATTTATAATTATGGGATGTTAAAAAAAAAAAAATTCGCCGTCAAAATCTATGGAATATAAAATTTTGTAACTTGCTACGTATGTTTTAGTATTATGCTTTAGTTGTAGAAGTGTATATGGATTTAAGTCTTCCTCCACTAATTGCTTAAGATCTTCCGTTTTTTCATCAGTAAGAACACATATATTAATATATTAATAGAAGATAAAAAAATTACCTCAACTCATAAACAATAATAATAATAATAAATATTATGATTTTCCTTCATCATTCTTTATATAGAGTAGTATCTCATAATCATCACAAAAGCATAGAAACAAAGATTATAACAATATATACATCCAACTAAGAAGCATATCCTTCATGATTATGCTTTGAATACAAAGCTTAAACGTCCTTCTCTAGTAGTATCATTTATCCTGTAAAAAGATGAAACTACGAAGACACATAAAGACAATACAAAGAGCTAATTTCACAAGATTTTTAATGTAAACCAAACCAAGACTACAAATAACAGTGAATGGAATCTAAAAACGTGAATACTAAAGTGTACAAATAATACCATCTCTAGCCGGTGCCAGCATACAACAATCACAGAAGGTATATCATGATGAGCCAAAAGGTGAGAAACCACCCTAAACTTGAAACTTTTAGATCAAGAGGAGGCATGTAATTGGACTCAAACACCAATCAGAATAAGAGAATGTTGCTGATCGATACTTATTGGTGATCCAAGCCTATGCTTTAGTTTGAGCCAACATAAAACAGAATGATGCAAAGAGGTAATTCCGCAATACTGTTGGTGTAAACCAAACCAAGACTACAAATAACAGTGAATGAAATCTAAGAACATGAATACTAGAGTGTACAAATAATACCACCTCTAGTTGGTGCCAACATACAACAATCACAGAAACTATATCATGATGAGCCAAAAGGTGATAAACCATCCTAAAATTGAAACTTTTAGATCGAGAGGAGGCATGTAATTTGACTCAAACACCAATCAGAATAAGAGAATGTTGCTTATGGATACTTATTGGTGATCGAAGTCTATGCTTTCGTTTGAGCCAACATAAAAATTTTCTCCATGTCTATTATTGCATTTTTAAATATAACACCATTTATATGTAACCAAATAACCCAAATAATAGCCATCCACATACAACCCCACATGTTACTATATTTGATATGAAGACCTAAGAATTTGAATTGACTAAAATGAATTTGAGCACTCATGTGATATATTGATGATCTCCCTACCCAAGAGTCGCACATCTTCCAAAGTATGAAGTCACATCAACTAAAGAACATATGGTTGATGGTTTCCTCATTAGTGCCGCATAAGACACACATTCTGCTACCAACCTCTATTCCCCCTCCTTTCCAAATTATTTCGTGTGACTACTTTATTTATGATAACTGTCATACAAAAAATTGAGCAGAAGGAAGTGCTTTGATTTTCCAAAATCCACTATAGCTAAACTCATCTTGAACAAAGTTATTGTTTTTAAGCTTTGTGTAAGTTGAATTCACAGTATAAACTTGTGTTTTATCATACCTCCATTGCCACTCATTCTCCCTTTCTCTACTTAAATATATATCTTATGAGGACATTTACCATTGTTTTTTTCCACTCAAACCAACTTCTTCTCCAAGGTAAACACCATTGCCACGATCATCATTCCAAATGCGCTAGATCCTTCAAATGTTAATTCCAAACACTCTCACCTTCAATAATATATAAGAAAAGAATGCCACAAGGAAATTATTCAACAACGGCAAGTTCTCTAAAGCTAAATGCTTTTAACCGGTTACCTTTCTCCGTATCTTTTTTCCATTACAAAAATCATTTAAAAAAACTAAACTTTAATTTCCATTTTTTATTCTCTGATTTAACTTAGTTTGGATTAATTCTTTAAAAAAAAATAATAGTCAATGACCTACATTAAGCTGCATCAGAAAATAAGAAAAAGAACTTAAAAACAATAAGAATCATGATATCATTATCAAGAAAAAAAAAATTAGACGAGATATCCTCTTAAGTCTTAGATAACATTTATTCTTCTGTTTTACACAATCTAATAATTATTTAAAATTTCATATAAAATATAACCCAATATAATTCTAAGCTTACATATCCCTCACAATAACAACAAAATATACACAAAACCTATTAAGTGTTCGTATTTATAATTCTTCTATCTCTCTTACTTTTTCTTTAATTTTTAGTTCTACACGCATAACTGAACAAAACCTAATATGCAGCAGTTTTATTTAGAGTTCACACCATATATTTGGTGAATCCTCCGCAAATCATCCAACGCAAAATCAATCTTCTCCTCCAACACGATAGGGTACATAACAGCCTCTTCCACAGAGGAATGCCCTAACCCTAGCACGTGACCCACCATGTGCATCACCACAGATTCCAAGTCCACGTCACCATCTTCGTTCTCACCACGCACCACCCACTCCTCCTCCGAGTCCAAATACACACTCCCCACATGCTCACTATAGTCCGTGTCCGCAACCCCCACCGCTCCACCTCTTCCGTCGAACACCACAAACGCTATCTTCACGTCCGAACCATTCAACAACGCCGTCTCCGTGAACTTCAACGCCGTCACATTCGACCACCGCTCGAAGGCATCTCGGAACAGAAACCTGACGCCGTCACTGACGTTGTTCTCGGGGTCAAAAGCGTAGGTCAGTTCTCTCTTCCCCTCTTTCCACCATGGATTAAACGCCGTCGTGTTGGATACTCCCGAGTTCATCGTGGTGGTGCCGTTGACTATGTCTGGAACGCCGCATCGTGGCTCTGATATGACTTTGGTGGTGTTTCGGTCGAGCTTCCCAGTGACGTTGAGATTGAAATTTTTCTGGAACGTGATTATTGCGGATTGGAGATCGAGTGTGAAGTTGTCGGTGAAGTTTGAATGTGAAGTGGAGTTTAAGTAGCCGAGGAGGTCTAAATACTGTTTCACATTAGACAAACCCTGGAATGTATCTCCAAGCTTTAGGTCCTTGAAGGTGATGAGGAATGACTTGAGTTTGTTCCAGAACCAGGAAAACAATTTACTCGATTTGATGAATCTAAACCACAACGGGAATTGTCTTGCTATTTGTTGTCCAAGGGCTGGTGGAAAAGATATTGAGACAGATACATCGAAAAATAGAGAAGACAGTGTTAAAATGAACACAAAGCTTCTTAGTGCTCTTAATCTCATGTTTGTGTCGGCTTGGTCTGAGAGAGGGTTTGAGCGAAACCAGAATTTATAAGAACTCTGTTATGGGTGATAATCGCATACCTTGTGCAGTTGAAAAAGACGTGCTTTGTAAAATATGAATGATGTTGTTTTGACTCGATGTTAAAATATTGCGCATATTTTGCATCGAAACTAGCTGGTAACTTCTTAGTACAAGTGTCACACGTTTATCAGAAGAAAAGTGGGATACTCAATGGATATGTTAAAAAATATTTTTTATGCTTGAGAAGGTGTAGCATAAGAGTAGTTTGAAAAAAAATTAAAATACAAAGAATTGACATTTTAATTATTATGGTGCTTTGTTTGCAATGCTTGTGTACATCAGCTTAAGTATTTGTTTTGCACTCTTGTGCCTTATTTTAGCCTCTCTTTTTTAATAAATTTGTCTGGAAATAGGGTGCAAAATCACCAGGAAACATCATGGTTGACTTTGTCATTTGTTCTCATCCATTTTAACCAATAAATTCTAAATATTACCAACACGAAATTTCATATCAATCGGCCACAGGTCAAACATTTAATTTCTTTCATGTTTTTAATTTATTATTTATTTTATTTGTGTGTTTTATAGACTTAATGGGCAGCTTTTAACACTAAAAGAAATCCTTAAATAATAGTTTATATTAAAATTGGTTACTAACATTAATTCTTATAATTTTAGTTACCAAAAAATTGATTTCTGTTTAGAAATTGATCTCTAATTTAATCTTTACTAAAATTGGTACAAATGTAATGGATAGTTAGAGTTGAAGATGAAAAGTCAAAATAAAATTTTAAAGTTCTCCAGTTTTTAGTTTTGTAGAACAAGTGTATATGATAAGTATATGAATGAAAAGACATACTTTCAACATATTTTACAAAGTAATCTTAATAATTGTGCTGTTCAAATTAATATGGGAAATTCCCCCGAAGATGCGTTCTGGAATGTAAAAAGAAAATACAAACACAGTTGTTCTTCGACGACAACAACAGTGCAATAGCGGGGCAATGTTGACTCCAGCAGTGGCAATGCACGGCGGCAATGTTGACTCCAACGGTGGCGGACAGCGGCTTGTGCAAACCCGCAATCAGCGACAAAGTACTGGTGAAAGGAGGAAGATTGGGGTAAAACTATAGGTAATTTGGTCTTTTCTATCTTTACTACGGATGGAGGTGCAGGAAGTACAAAATTGTTTGTACATACATGTTAGCCAGATATTCTCCTGATGTACACAAGTCAATTTTTGCTTCCTGATCCCACCTTAATTTCTTTGCACACCCCTCCAAATTTGGAAAATGGCTTGTGAAAGTGATTTCCGGATTATCATTTTGAAAACTTTTACAGCCCCTCATGAAATTTTTGGAAAAAATTTTCCAGAATAAAATTTTTGAAATGAATGAAATTCATTACGGAACAAACTTTATATAATGGGACTTTTAAAACAAACATTACGGGATGTATATAATGCCTGAAACAATTTTTTAGATTAAACTTTCTGGAATTTATAAAATGTATTTTGAAAAAATCTTTTTGAAATGAGTTTTT
>Ga0214545_1002614_pt1 | contig 34734 bp, 17 predicted proteins | sample CNSS4metaG_FD_160064 | JGI IMG/M metagenome (GOLD analysis project Ga0214545, IMG submission 160064) | Root nodule microbial communities from cowpea collected in UCLA plant growth center, Los Angeles, California, USA - CNSS4 | ecosystem: Host-associated > Plants > Roots > Nodule | place: USA...
TATATATATATATATATATATCGAGCTGACATTGAGTACATTTTTTATAAATAAGTAATGTCATATTTTGTTTACAAATCTTGCAGCCACTTTTTTTAAAATATTTAATAAAAAATAAACCTATTTCTCAATATTCAGTAAAAACGTTATTTAATACTTAAAATCGTATGTAGAATATTATTATAGATAATAAAACGGACGTGACATTATGATTGTGTCAGTTTGTGATTATGTCACAATCTACTATGTCAGTGAGTGTGAATTTACAGTGAAAATAAAATATAATAAAAACACATAGTAGCAAGTGCCAAAATCCACATCATACAAATCTTATTCATATATTAAGATAAAAAGAATCATTATTATCACTTAATCAAACAAAAGACCGTGGTTGTTCTAAGCCGAAAACTTTGAATTATAAATCAGCAATGTCTATAACAATCGATAAATTATATATTCAATTTAAGATGTCAAAGCATGAATTATGTTTAATCCTCTTCTTGATACATTCTTTATGAATTTCCAGCTATAGGTCCATGTTCTATGACCTATCCTCCTCCATAATATTTGTAATTGTTTCAATCATACGAATGCACTTTGACATTTTGCATTGCTACATTTATTAAATTTATTTCCTCATACTTTCATTGTTACATTTTTATTTTATTTTATTCTGTGTGGCTTTGTAGGATATTTTTGGGCCGTTGACCTTTTTCGACCTTATCGCTCTCACCGATATCTCAATGCTGTCCTTCAACTGCATTAACCTTATCACATGACGCGGTTCTGTCTCTTTACCATCCCACTAATTATACTCATTCATTTTTTTCTTACTAATTAATTTTATTTATAATATAAAGAAACAGTTTAAATGGTATTTTAAGAATAAATACAAATATACATTATTTTCAATGAATATATTAAAATATTGAATAACACACGTGTGAAACGGGTGACTTTAACAATGGAAGTGGACCTGTGCACTAGAAACGCTTACATACTATCTTTGAACCTTCCGTGTTTGAATGGATAATGTTATTTGGTGGGTATTTTGAAAATGCATTCACATAGCTTTTGGTAAAATGATTCTAATTAAGCTCTGTTAGTGCGTGATTAAACTGAAGAAGGAGCAAGCAAAAAAGAGAAAAATGTGATAGGAAATAGAAGGGAAGCTACAAAGTGAAGAAAGCTTAAAGAGAAGGTTGTCTTGAACAGGGAAAGAGTTAGAAAGAAGAAGAAAATAAGAGAATGCAAAAGCATAACTATGTGCAGACAAAGGAAATTATCCATTTCGTTTTTCTCTGTTTCCTTCGTTGGGATCGGTTTCCTTTTTTCTTTTGAATCTACTTTTGTTTTGTACACATCTTATTTTTTAGATGCTTCCTAAGAGAATTTTTTTCTTTTCCCAACACAGATTCTCGTTTCCTTTTACTTTTGCTAAAGCACCCAAAATGCTTTTTTCTTCACACACTTAACGATATCAGTTATGTCCGTTAGATCTTATTTTCATTATTCACTTCTCGTATATAAAAATGAAAAGAAAAGTCAATACATTAATGACGAGAAACATTAAAGGAATTAATTAAATTTTAATAATAATAATAATAATTAGAAGAAGAAAATGGATAATTTGTTTAATTAATATAGGGATAATATTGGTAAAATACATATATCATATGATAAGCTTTGTCTTTGCTAACTAAAGGATTTAACTTATTAATAGTTGTAATTTAGTTAATTGGTTTTATAAAAGGAATGAAAGAGAGCATATATTTACTCTACTTGGTTGCAAATTAGTGAAAAGGTTTAATTTTGTAATCAATTTTTAGCTTCAAAAATTATTATGGAATGAAAACCATAAAGGGAAAAATTCATACGAAATTGGAAAATGAAAACCATAAAAGGCAATACATTCATTTCATATAAATGTACCATTGTTAAGTTTGCTTATTCAATTAAGAGTGTAGTTATTTGGATATCTTTATTTTCATCTTATCGTTCAATTTATTTATCCAGTTGACTTAATTTATTCATATTCTAATCTTTTTCTCACTTTAAAACTAATTTATCTCATTTCAGTTTATTTGATAGTTTATCCCAAATTTTAGTTTCTTCTTATCTTTTGGACCTGATTTATTATATCTAATCGTTGACATAATTTAATTAAAATTCATTCCGAAAATTCAAACAGTTTTAATATTTATTACTATTTTTTTTTTATTTTTTTAAAGAAGTTACAAAAGATATGAATTAATAACCCCACATTCTTCTCATGTATGAAGTATGGGAAGAAGATTCATTGGTCTAACATTGCTGTAAAGGTCATGAAGTCACGCATCCTAATCCTCACTTTTACTATAAACACCCACTGTTCCCACCAACACCAACTGCCACTCCATTAATCCAACATTATCCATAAAACACTTACTCCTTCATTTTCTTTTACCCGAATTATATTTTTCTTTTATTTATTATTCCTCAACCTTCTTTCGTCAATTATATTTTTCTATATGTCTTTCAATCTTTAAATAATTTATATAGGTATTATTGTGTGATATAAAAATACAAAATATGAATATTCAACTACTTCAAAATAATAACAAATATCTTCATGATATAACAAAATATCTTGTAAATAATATCTTACAATATAATAATTTAATATATCTATATCTATTTTTCTGTAGATTAAAAAAATCTACAAATACAAGATATTTTTACATATAATACCCACCGGTTGTTTCATCCACTAGTATATTCCTTTAATTTTTTTTATACCCCCCACCTCATACACACTAACGTTTTAGAAAATTTATTCTATTTATGTACAAATTTAAACGCAGATAAAAGAAATTAATCCACATCCCTCTAATAAATACAATCCATTTATTACACGCATTCAACCGACTCAAGCCCTTCCAAGAATCTGAGTATTATCTGACGTGTGAAATTCACCAACTCTCAACTTACAAAATTTCAAAATTTCATTTGGGATTGCATTTTGGGGAAAGAGATTTCTTTAAAAGTAAAACAATATTTTCTCAATAAAGGATTTTAAATCTTAATCCATTCGCCCCTTTTGTTTTAACTCTTGTGACTCATCCAATGCTGTCTTTCTTTTTCAATATTTGTTAGTGAATCCAACATAATTTAAGAATGCTCTTCTCAACAAGCTATTTTCTTCATACATAAAGTTTTAAAATTCAAATATAAATATCATCTTTATGTATAAATATCGTAAAATAATAAAAACTACAATAACATTTAGCAAAATCCATTTACAAATATTTAATTGTTTTATACGGAAAGTCGTCTTAGATACAATGAACTTCAAAATAGTTATTAAAAGGGTAAAAAGAAAAGTTTGTGTATATAATAACAATTTCAGTTTGGATTTAAAAAAAAAGAAGCATTTATTCAAACTATTTGACTTAAATTCATTTTACAATCCAAAAAAATATCTATTTGATTCATAAGAATAATTAACAGTTCGAGATGTCTTTATATCTCTAGCTCTAAGGAAATATTGGATATGCTCCCATCCATTTGAAACAAAAGAAAAAGATATGTTCCATCTTTTTATTTATTATCTACTAAACAAAAAATATAGATAATAGTTTATTATAATCTTATATCATTTTAAAATCAATACGATACAGTTTATGTGGAGGACTTAAATAAGATAAGGATCTTTTTTTTTAGGTAAGCCTATGTACAGGCTCTTAAACGTTTATAATAACTATTTTTTTGTTACAATACATTTTGTGTGTTTCATTTAAAAATGACGGTTTTTATTTAGTCAGTAATCTATGGAAAGAAAATTTGATAGCAGGGCAAGTACTAAATATTTTTCCTTCTGTATTCAATGATTTAATTATTTTTAGAAAATATTCCTTCGACGAAATATGAGCAAAAAATGAAAAAAAGTTTTTATTCACTGAAACATAATTGAGTCATAACTAATTTAATTCCATTTAGTAACAATAATATATCACTGTCAAATATAATCAACACTGAATTAATATAAAAAGTAGAAAATATCTCTAATTAGTCTAAAATAGATGATATAAATGAATTAATAAGTATTTATTAATTGTCCCGAGGCCACTTACCTTAACAATTTCTTAAAACTTACATATCTTAAATAAAATTTTAATCAAATATTTATTTTATAGATAAACATATGTAAACATTATATCATCATTGACAGCTCATCCGATGATTAAAAGTAAGGAACCGTTGCTATATAAACACTTGCCAGTCTCAAATCAAAAGCTCCATCTTGTTTGTTCTTCTTCTTCTTCTTCATCTTCAGTTTCTCTGTCTTGTTCAGAAAGAGATAGGAAAAAATGCCGGCGGTGGGAGGAATAAGCACCGGAGGGGGCAAGGCGTACCCTGGGAGCCTCACTCCCTTCGTCACAGTAACATGCATAGTTGCAGCCATGGGTGGTTTGATCTTCGGTTACGATATCGGAATTTCAGGTACGCATGAATCACATGTCGGCACTTTTTATGTTAGCGGTAGCGGTTTGTTCTGGCTTATGATGTATGTCTGCGTGTCAGTGTGTAACGTTGTTTGTTTTAACGTGTGGGACTATGATCAGGTGGGGTCACGTCCATGGATCCGTTTCTGCTCAAGTTTTTCCCGTCGGTGTACCGGAAAAAGAACTTGGACAAAACGACGAACCAGTACTGCCAATACGACAGCCAGACACTCACGATGTTCACCTCGTCGCTGTACCTGGCGGCGTTGCTGTCGTCGCTGGTTGCCTCCACCATCACGCGGCGGTATGGTCGGAAGCTCTCCATGCTTTTCGGTGGCCTGCTTTTCCTTGTCGGTGCTCTCATAAACGGTTTCGCCAAACACGTGTGGATGCTTATCGTGGGTCGGATCTTGCTCGGGTTCGGTATCGGCTTCGCCAATCAGGTATTCTCAATCTCTACGCTCTCTTTTCACTTTTTAAGTAAATGAGTCGCTGTCAATTCAAACCCTTTTAATTAAAACTTCCATTATTTACCCAACAAACTCTTCTTTTCCTCTTTTGTTCTGGCAAAAATATTTTTGTTTTTATTTTTGGTTTTGCTGAATTTCAACACGGGGAAGGGTATGTCTCCGATATTCGCTCTCTGTGGTGAAGAAAAGTCAAAATCTATGCTTTTTCAAATTTTAAGACACGAAACCATTCTGACCATGTCCCAGACACTATTCCTTCGTGCCCGTCGTTTTGTTCACTTCTTTGCTCGATAATTGAGCATTACGACGTCTTGTCGTTTAATTTGTCCGTTGTGCACTGTTTTACTTGACTCTGAACATAACCCTTTTCCCAGATCTGATAAGTATTTATTTTGATTCATCTTTTCATGCTTAGTTACCACTGGAGAAAGGGGCAATTATTATAAAAAATAGAACTCTGTATGAATGTATCATACGTCTCATTTACTCTGACAGAAAGAGAAAACCTTTTGTAGAAAAGGAAGTTGGTGACACGTAGTTAATATTAGGTTTCTCAATTTTCAGGCATTCATTGGATGTGATTGTAGTTTTTTATTGATTCAAAAAGTCGTCGTCTACTTCCCAATTATTCATTTTCCCTACTTCACTCTGTTTTGGGGCTATTTTTCTACCCTACGTATGAAACTGTGAATGATTTCGGCTAGTTGTGACTCTGCTTTTTGTTTTTATTAATCCCTTTTGAAACATAGGAGATTGGGCTTGTTTGAATGATAAACAAAGAATCTTACTTAGCTTGTGTTGTTGAGAGCGATAGCTGGATTAGTATGACACAAATGGAGCTTGGTTCTACTAATTTACTAATAGTGGCTTAATTATTTTCCACTTTTTTCTTCGCCAGTGTCATCCTCGCTTCTTGTTCCCACGTTCCTTTACATTATTTTCCACGGCGTTGAATTAAAAAAATATATTGAATTTACGAAATAGAAATCTTACTCCAGTTTTCCGTTGCCAGGTTTTGTTTTCCACGTTACTTTTCCAACTAATAAACTTTACAAGTTGAGAAGAACCCGTGGTCCCACACTTTTTTTTTTCTTAATTAAATTCCATTACAACATGTGAATCAGTAAAAATATTTGTACATCAATGTTGTTATTTTATTTCAGCTTTTACTGATGAAAGTTAATTTTAATTTACCAGTCTGTGCCGCTCTACCTGTCTGAGATGGCTCCATACAAATACAGAGGAGCATTGAACATTGGGTTCCAATTGTCGATCACAGTTGGAATACTTGTGGCGAATGTGTTGAACTACTTCTTTGCGAAAATCAAAGGTGGTTGGGGATGGAGGTTGAGTTTGGGCGGTGCAATGGTCCCTGCCCTTATAATCACAGTTGGATCACTGGTCCTTCCAGACACCCCCAATTCCATGATTGAAAGGGGTGATCACGAGAAAGCCAGGGCTCAGCTTCAGAGGGTCCGTGGTGTGAGTGATGTTGACGAAGAGTTCAATGATTTAGTTGAAGCCAGTGAAGCTTCGAGACAAGTGGAGCACCCATGGAGGAACTTGTTGCAAAGAAAGTACAGACCCCACCTCACTATGGCAGTGTTGATTCCATTTTTCCAACAACTCACCGGAATCAATGTCATCATGTTTTACGCCCCTGTCCTGTTCAGCTCCATTGGGTTTAAGGACGATGCTGCTCTAATGTCAGCTGTGATCACTGGTGTGGTCAACGTTGTCGCAACTTGTGTCTCAATTTACGGTGTTGATAAGTGGGGTAGGAGAGCCCTTTTCCTCGAAGGCGGTGTTCAAATGCTCATTTGCCAGGTACCCTCTAACTTAAATCTTCAATGTACTTAATGAAAATTGTTGACCTTGGTGTTTGTACTAAAAAAAGTTAGCTTTATTGGTGTGTGTGTGTGTAGGCTGTTGTTGCTGCTGCTATTGGAGCCAAGTTCGGAATTGACGGGAACCCTGGTGATTTGCCAAAGTGGTATGCAGTTGTTGTGGTTCTGTTCATCTGCATTTATGTCGCAGCATTTGCCTGGTCATGGGGTCCTCTAGGGTGGTTGGTGCCCAGTGAGATCTTCCCATTGGAGATTCGTTCAGCAGCTCAGAGTATCAACGTGTCCGTGAACATGTTCTTCACTTTTGTGATAGCGCAAATCTTCTTGACAATGCTCTGCCACATGAAGTTTGGTTTGTTCATCTTCTTTGCCTTCTTTGTGTTGGTGATGACATTCTTCATTTTCTTCTTCTTGCCCGAAACCAAGGGCATTCCAATTGAAGAAATGGGCCAGGTCTGGAGGGCACACCCGTTCTGGTCCAGATTCGTTGATCATGAAGATCATGCCAATGGTGTTGAGATGCGCAAAGGGGCTATAAAAGTGTAGTTCTTCTTCATGAACTGTTTATTTTTCTGAATGACTAGCTTTTTTTTTCTTTTTCTTTTCTTTTGTTGGAAAATCATACTATTGGTTGGTGTAGTGTCAATGTGAATGTCCATGTTTGGAATTGATTCTAAATATTAAAGGGCTATTTTTCTCATAAGTTCCCTCTTGCAATTGCACAAATTGGTATACTTTGAAAACATCAACTTTGTTTCTCTCTCGTGCATCTTCATCCAATAGGATTCCTCAGTGTTGGAAACTATGCATATGATATGTCAGTGACAAGGGTCCAATAGTTAGGAATAAATGAGCAATGGGGAAGTCCGTTGATTCATCATCATTGACCATCGAAAGCAATTTTTGGATTGCAGAGTGATCACAAAGAATCACGAATAATAGTATAAAATATAATGATCTCCGACACACATGCCGGGTTCAGTTATCCGTCTTAATCAAATGTTAACACCAGACGTTGAAAGTTTTCCGTTGCCTTGTTTGCATCCAAAAACAACGTCTTTGTTCTTAATCAAACCAAAATCTCTTAAAATAAACTCATTAAACTCCAAATGAATAACTCCCATGTGAAACAGTTTAGCAAATATATTTTTTAAAATAGATCTCTATTATTTCTTTCAATCCATCATTTTCACCATTTGTTTCTAAATCATATTATAATACTTTACAAAATTATCACTAACTAAAAATATAAATACCTTTTATCATAATAGAATTTGTTTTTCATAAATCAAAAATATAATTTATTGGCTTAAAATATTTAACAAAATAATATAAATGTATCTTATGCTTACGCTAATGCACTCACTTTTTTCAGTTAGAGTGTATTATCATCTTATATAAATATTTTGTACAAAAAACCACTCTTTTTATTTTAAATCAAACTAGATTAGCTAGAAGACAAGTACTATGATATATATCTTTTCTAGAATGCACGAAATTTAATTTTTAAATAGTGTATTTCTCCTTGAATTTATTCTATTAGACTCCATTAATTGATTATTTGAAACTTATAAAAGTAATAACTTAGTTGGTGCATTAATTGTCATAATTTCATTTAAGTCTACATTTAGGTCAACGAGATACTCTTTATTTTTTCAATTTTTATTTATTTATAATTCTTTTAATCTCTCGTATATACTCAGCCTGTGTTATTTTTATTTTTTTTAGAATTTATTGATTTACAAGATTTAGAAAATATACTAACAGAGTATAAAATTACAAAGCATTAATTACATTATACTATGCAAATAAAATTTTACAAAAATATATTAAAAATCATCACATTGATAATAACATATTATCAAGGGACGACTCAACAGGTTGAAAGACCTACAAACATAAAAAATAAGGTCGTTTATTTAAAATTTATTTTTCGAGTTTTTTTATGTTAAATTATTTAAAATTTCATTTAACATTTCTTTCTCGATATATAATAGGATTAATCTGTTTAATCTTTCTTAAAGCATTGTTGATCTTAAATAAATTTTTACTATATTTAGCTTTGAGAAATTTCTTTTGGTTGCAACAACTCACACGTGAATTATTAACAACATTATTCTATAAGCTATATATAAAACGAATGAATTAAAAGAATAAAAACTAGTTCTAATATGTTTCACATTAATCAAGTAAAAGGTCTTTGTAATGACACAATGTTGCAAGTTAATGAGTTAGAAAAAAAATGTGATTTATGCTTCTGTGATATCAAGAATAAATTTAGTGTCTTTTGATTTTGGTTTGCATTTTAAATTTCAAAATAGACGATTATCAATATCACTCTAGTTTGCAATAATAATCAATAAAAGTCAAGGAGAATTTTTTTATCTTGCATGTCCAATATTCACACATGGAGCATTTTATATTGCTGTTTATAAAGTAAAAACAAAGAAAGGATTGAAAATCCAAATTTTTGTCAAAGATGGAAATGTGAGTACAACAACTAAAAATATTGCCTACAAAGAAATCTTTGAAACTCCTTAAAAGTATCAAATTTACAATATTTACAATACAAAAAAGGTATAGACCTCTTCTTATTTTAAGTTTTATTTATATTATAACATATGTTTATCAAAATTACGTTTTTAGTTCCTTTGTGGATTAATAGCATATGAAAGATATTGATGTAAGTATTCATTATGAATAAATTCCTTCTTATATCAATCTATATATTTCAAGTAATGGAAAATTATGAGACCTAATTTAATTTTCATAGATATTGATATTTGACATTCTTATGTCTACTTTAATCTCGACATAAAGTATGAATGATGATTATATAATTTTTTTTATTGAATATATTATTATATTTTCATTGATCATGCTTATAAAACAATGACATTTGACATTCATACAGACATGTGACATTATCTTGTCATGTGACACTGATAATGTCACATATCACATCACGAGACCTTACATGTTAAAAAAAAATGCAAGAAAAATTAAAATAATTACTACGATTTGACATGTAAGATGTCATCCTATTAGTATTTTTTTTTTTCGAGTGTATTATCCTCTTATATAAATATTTTGTACAAAAAAAAACCACTTATTTTATTTTAAATCAAGATTATCTAGAAGACAAGGACTATGATAACTTTTCTGGAATGACAATTTAATTTTTAAATAGTGTATTTCTCCTTGAATTTATTCTATTAGACTCCATTAATTGATTATTTGAAACTTATAAAAGTAATAACTTAATTGGTGCATTAATTGTCATAATTTCTTTTAAGTCTACATTTAGGTGAACGAGACACTCTTTATTTTTTCAATTTTAATTTCTAATTCTTTTAATCTCTGGTATATATTCATAGTGCATTATTTTTATTTTTTTAGAATTTACTTATTTACAAAGTTTAGAAAATATACTAACACAATATAAAATTACAAAGCATTAATTACAATATACTATGCAAATAAAATTTTACAAAAATATATTAAAAATCATCACACTGATGATAATAACATGTTACGAGGGTGGCCCAAATGTTTGGAAGCCCTAAAGCAAATATAAAAAATGAAGCATTTTATTTAAAATTTATTTTTTGAGCTTTTTTTTATTCAAAATTATTTATTAAATTATCATAATTAATTTCATTTAACATTTCATTCTCAATAGATAATAGGACTAATTCGTTTAATCTTCCTTCAAACAGTCTTAAAATAAGTTTTTATTATCTATTGCTTTGAAAAAACTACTTCTTTCGGTTGAAGCAATTGATACATGAATTATTAACATTATTCTATAAGCTATATATAAAACAAATGAATTAAAAAAAAAAAAAACTAGTTTTATTATGCTTTACATTAATCAAGTAAAAGGTATTTTGATTCTGGATTGCATTCTAAATTTTAAAGAAGACAATTCTTAATATCACTTTGTTTTGTAATGATAATCAATAAGAATCCAAAACAATTCCTTAAAAGAGTTGAACTTTACCTTGCAATCTAGTATTCACACATGAACAATTTTATATTGTTGTTTATAAAGTAAATACAAAGAAATGATTAAAAATCCAATTTTTTGTCAAAGATGGAAATGTGAGTACAACAACTAAAAATATTGTCTACAAATAAATCTTCGAAACTCTTTAAAAATATCAAACTTACAACATTTGCAATACAAAAAGGGTATACACCTTCCTCTTATTTTAAGTTTTATTTCTATTATAACATATGTTTATCAAAGTTACATTTTGAATTTCTTTGTGCATTAATCGCAGATGAAAGATATCAGTATAAGCATTCATTATGAATAAAGTCCTTCTTACATCAATCTATATATTTCAAGTAATGAAAATTATTGAGACCTAATTTAATTTTCATTGATATTTGTCTTTCTTATGTCTACTTTAATTTTAACATATAGTATGAGTGATGATTATATAATTTTATTATTGAAATATTATTGTATTTTCATTGATCATGCTTATAAAACAATGACATTTGACATTCATTAAGACATGCAACACTATCCTGTCATGTGGCACTGACAGTGTCACATGTCACACCACGATATCTTATAGGTTAAAAACAAAAAAAAAATTGTAAAGAAAATTAAAAAAAAAAATACTACGAATTGAGTTATGGCATGTCATTCTATTAGTATTTTTTTTTAAATGACCTAATTGAGTCCATCTTTAAAAAAATGATACAAATGGAAAAAAATAAAATTGAGACCAACATAAAATTTTCTAACCAAACTTTAACTACCCGAATAATTAAACCTGGCATTAAGTATGATAACATCTACTTTAACTTGAAAATCCATAGAATAAGAGTTAGATAAGTAAATAATGACTTAATATCTTCTTCATTTTCAAACAGGACATTATTTTTTCATTCACATCATATAAGAAGAAAAATAAGTACGTACAAAAAGTGTGGAGTCATATAAAATAAGGATGAAACTGAGATTAGACTACTTTATCTTAGTTTGGCTTGACAATCAATGGTGAACAAGTCATCATTTGTAATCTTAGTAAGCTAATAAACTAATCCACCAAAACTGAAAAAAAAAAAAACATGAGTAAAAAAAAGTTAAAGATTTACAGTTTATTTAAGTTTTAGGTATCATATAAATTTAAATATTTTTAATTTTGTTTTTTATTTTTAAATATCTTATAGTTTATTTTTATTTTTTACTTATTCTTTCATTTAATTTTGGTGAATGTGATGATTATTTTTCTCTCTTTTTTTCCAACTCATCAATTAAACACATAATATATATACATAATATATATATATATATATATATATATATATATATATATATATATTATATAGTAAAGGCATTAAATCTAAATCTTTAATAAAAATTTCATTTCAAAAAATATAAAAATAGAAATCCAAATCTGTGAAACCACGAATTCGAGACTTCATTACAACTCTTTTATCATCCTATATCAAGATTAGTGTGTAGTGATTTCTTTTTTTATATAATTTTTTAAATGACAAGGATTTTTGTAAAGTATTCTTATATTACTTAAAAATTTCATAATATTTAAGAGACCTACATATTTATTTAATTTATGTTAAATATTAGAAGATTTAATGTTAACAATATTTAAGAAAAACGTGTCCGCATCTCACTTTGAGTCTTCACAATCTTTATATCATGATTTCTTTTTTCGAGTTATGAGAAAAAAAATATAGTGCAATTTTCCCTTTTATAATTTTCTCAAATCTTTGACAGCTGCTTTAATCTTAATCACACCTTAATTAATTAAGAAAATGGTTTCCTGACCATCCATTTTAACTACTTTTTTACTCTTTTACGTGGAAAATAGTATTTATTTTTTTTAGGTTAAAATACCTTTTTAAAAAAATCCAAAAAAATCACGAAATGACACGTGGTAATCACTGTTCATGGTCATCAATGATTTAAACGGTGTTAGCAAAAAAGAACTTAATTGAACAAAATTGACAAAAATTGGGACTATTTGAACGCAAAATCAAAATTAGGACTTATTTGACAAAACTTGACGAAACTTGACGAAAATTCGGACCAAAAAGGTATTTTAACCTTTTTTTTACTTTCAACAAATGGACTGGCACGTGATTGAAGGGGTTAATAAAATTAACCTACCGTTTACTTTCTTGCCGTCACTTACCATTGGCTTCCTTACCGTCAAAGTGAAAAAAGAATCCAAAAGTTAATTTTTTTAAAAACTTCGCAGACCCTCGCATATCACCGTGCCTCGCAAACAAAAAGTAGTTCTCTTCTCCACTGTGCCTGCGAAGTCCACCATCCCTGCGAAGTCCACCATGCCTACGAAGTTAGGGGTGTCAAAACGGGCTAGCCCGGCTCGTTTTTGACTCTGTCCGTTTTTGGCCCATTATAAACGGGCTGGGCCGGGTTGACCCGTAAATGAAAAATGGGTTTGTTTATCAAACTTGGCCCGCGGACCAGCTTTGCCTTTTTTTAAAAAAATAATTGGAGGTCTAAAAATCTTTGTCTTATTTTTTATCAAATCATTTTTTTTCATCAACTATTTGTGTTAACAATGTTAGTTTTAATTAATGTAATGACAAAATCTGAGATAGTAATAAAGATAGACCTACATGCTTTTACATATGGAAATGTTTACCGCAAAAAAAAAAAAAACTTGAAAGTAGTTCTACCCAATATTTAATGTAGGAAAAATATTACAATCATTTAATAAATATGTAAAACTTAAGAAGATTCATACCTGCAAAAAGAAAAACAAAAAGCAAAACAAAGCAAAACTTTTCTTATGATTATTGGTTAGTGTAGATAAAATACTAAAAAACTTATACTTGAACTAAATGTTGTAGGTGTGTACATATATAACTCCAAATGAAACGTGTTCCTAAATTTAATTGGCGTAAATAAATATCTATAACATTTTTTGCATTTTAGCAGAGGGTGTTCTTTCTCAGTTTGAACCACATGTTGCATGTGCACTTTTTTTTAACTTAGAAGGTTTGCGGGTCTAACGGGCTAGACAGGTCGGGTTGGTACGGGTTGACGAGTTCTGTTTTCTAAACCGACCCGCTTTTTTTTGGCGGGCTTGACTCGTTTTGACAATTCTATACGAAGTCCATTGTCCCCTTCGAGTCCACCATGCGTGCGAAGTCCATTGTGCTGGTAGTCTCCTTCGAAAATCCACCACCCCGAAACACCGAAAGGTACCTTCTTTGTTCCGTTCTGTGAATGGTAAGTGATCCCGACGAAATCCAGTGAAAGGGGTTTTTGAACATGCAGTGATAGGCACAACATTTGGTCTCTTCATCCCTTGTTTTTTGTTCAAAGTCTTCTTGGACGTCATCACAATGTTCTTTGTTTGCAAGGCTTTCTTCCGTTTGGTTAAAGGTAAATTTTTTTTGTTTTCCCTAAGCATTGACGTTGTGGTTTAATGAAGCAAAAAGCGGTGACTATTTACTATGTTGATTTTTTTGAACTTCAGATTTTGGTGGTCGTAGTTGTATCGTTTTGGTGTGGCATTGAAAAATTTATCTCTAATAATGGTGGATTTTCTCACAAACAGTAATCTGCTTCCAAAAAGATAGTCATAGTGATCAAGTATAGTTCTTAGCAACATTACAGAAATGAAATTTTTGAAAAAATCATGTGTATTACGTTTGATGGAAATGACAAAATTGGTAGAAGTCAAGGTAGTGAAATTTTTTTTTAAGGTTCAATTTTTAGAAGTGGATTTTTAGAGTCCTTATACCTTTTTATACTTGCTTAGGTAATTTTAGTTCACTATTTACTTACTTTTTTAAGATTTGCATTATAATAGTTATGTTGAATCTAGTTTTTTATTGGTAGTATGTTATTAAATTGTAATATTGAGTGGATGATTTCTAGTAATTTTGACCGGTGCATTTGTCTTCACAAGTATTTTACTCAAGTTATCCCTCCTTTTAATTGTTCAAAATAATTGAGGAACTGTTGCATATAATGTAAAATAAAGACAATTAAGAGTAAAGGTGAGCATACATGTTGGCTCTATTTGTTCGAAGTTTCTCTTAGTCCTTTCCAAAAGTGTTGGGCTTAGCATCCTTATCCCAATACCTTCAATTGATGCTGCTCCTCCATAATTGATGCAGTTGACGAAATTGTAATAGAACAAATAGTAGCAATTATGACTAGCAAGAAATCTACTCATTTTCTGTTGTTCTAAGCCTTAGAGCATTCTTAGTGATAGGAAATTATACCAATTCATGAATCATCAGAGAATTGAAATCCATATGTAAGCCATAACTTTATATATGTAGTTTTAAAACAAAAAACAAAATATTGATTTTAATACTCCTAAATAGAACTACTTTAAAACTATTACTTATTTATTTATTCATAATGCAATACCTTCCACTTAATCTAATTTAGTCATTCATAATGCAGTACCTTTTATAAAGAAGATAATCTAATTTTAACTTTTATACAAAATCTCAATTGTTAGTGTTGTATAAGTATACCATAGTCCATCTTTTTTGAGAGCTTATCTGCATAAATTGATTTAACTTATACGCAAAACTTAGAGAAAAGTTTATTAAGATAAGACCTATGTATTGGATGATCATTAAATGTTTATTCTTTCTTGGTTACTTTAAATTATAATGTTTTTGTACTTTCCACTCTTGGTTGACTTAGAAGAAATTTTCTTTCTACTTTAGATTATAATGTTTCTGGGTTTCCACTTTAGATTATAAGTTTTTTATCCCATTAATTTACTTGAATAAATTCAATAGTATGCATATTATTGATAATTAAAAATATTATGTAACATTTTTTTCGTGCTTACTTATTTATTTTGGTCTTAGGTTATTACAAATGTTTAATAGTTCAATTAGTTATACGACAGGGAAAAGGAAAGTGAAATCTTCTCCGCATTCATGGAATAAGGGTAAGAAGACCAAGATGGAGAAGGATGCCCATGTCAATTTTCACTCCTTAGGACCATTTAAATGAATTTTTTTTTTACTAATTGTTCAACTAAATTGTACTGTCATGTATTATAGATGAGGATCGTGCATTGTTGTGATACAAAATACATTGTTGAAGTAAACAATGTATTCAAAACGACCCACCGTAAGCAGATTGAAGAAACACCATTTAGATGGTTTTTGTCTCTGGACAAGGTGTTGGAAATAAATTTCCCTTTGGTTAGGGAAGTTTTGAATCAGTGGGTTGTAGATGGGGAATTCATTCGTGTTGGCCAACACTTAGTTCGCTTATCAATATATGATGTTTGTATATGCTTAGGTCTTAGTATGGTTGCTAAATTCCATTTGATAGTGAAGTTAGTGGGTTAGTAGGTTCACTTTTTGAGAACAAACCTATTTCAGTCTGAGATATAAGTAACAAGATTAAGAACTATGTTAATAGTGATGATGATGATGATGTACAGAGTGTTTGTAGGTTGTACTTGTTACTCTATTTTTCTGTCTTTTATTTTCCTAGGACATCTAGGACTGTGAACAATATGCCTTTCAAAATCTTAGACAATATGGACAACCTTGGTGACTTTAATTGGGTTGATTCTGTTCATACCTTTTTGATTGGTGGTATGAATCATGGACGTAAGGTTCTACCAGAAAACCCAAAATTCAAGTAGCCTTAATAGCCGGTTGTGTTGCAGTTATACAGGTAATTAATAATTTCAATAGTTGTGACCAATATTATGTTCAACAATGTCACTAAATTTTTCTTCACCTTTGTCAGCAACACTAGATTCATCACACTCATAATAATTATCTTCAACCTCATCATGGCCTTACTTCTTCCTGTCACTCATATTTGCTTTCAACTCATAAAGTTCTTTTTGCATTTCACTCAACATTTGTTCTTGTCGTTCAACAGCTTTCATTGGGTCATCCTTTCTGCCACCCTTACTTCCACGTCCAAATTCCTCAAAAGCTTCTTTCACAAAGGTAATTACTCAACTTTTCAACAGAGGCAACAACATCTGAAACAACCTGCAAGAATTCAGAAAAACTCTCAACAAGTACTAATCATATAATTAAGAAAAACTTAATATCAATCATGTCAAACCGCCTACCATGTTTCTATGCAGACTCCTTTTAATTACATAGTCCCCTACTTTCACTTCTATCCAATACAAGATTCTGGGGAACTTGGTGGTTGGACGCTGTTCCTTTCAGTTGGACACGAGAAAATGGTTGAACGACCATAACTATAACATTTAAAGGAAAATCAGTCAAAACTCTTCACCACTTACTTTTATCTCATGAAATGGAAAATCAACTAAATTAAAGATACAATACTTGTAACAAGTAAACACATCCCATTACATGGAAGTTTTTTGAACCTGGTTTGTCCCTTATCAACATTTTAGCTTCACAAATGCTTCCAACCAAATACTCATACAACACACCACCCCAATTATATTTCCAATACTACAAATGTCATGAACAATGTCGAACAAAATAAAAAAGACTCAGCCACTACGATTGGCCAACAAAAACTCAGAAATTCCTAACAAAAGATAAAGCTTACAAAAATCATTAACTTCTAGATGTTTACTATGTTTTAATAGGTAATCATATACTATTTCAACATCAACAACTTTGTTAGGTCCAAATAACTTCTTGCAATGACTATCTAACCATTATCAGATTAAATCAATGTTCTGACCAACTATCCTTAAACTAAAACCAAGACATACGTCTAATAAGCTAAAAGCAACAAATTTTGTACCCATGTCAAACCCCCCAGCCTTTCAACCCACCGACTAATTAACAGACTCAATATATTCCTAAATATCTTCACAGACTCTTTCAACTCAACCAACCATGCAAATGGTGTTGCCTCAATAAATGACTTTTGATAATTTGTTAACTTCTTATTCAAACTACCAATAAATTTGGTTCGGCATGAATGCCTAAAACAAATCTGGATCAACAAAAAAAAAAAACTAGTTATAGCAATTTGAATCAAAGACACATTCAAAACAAAATGAATTAAAATATGGCATACCTTCCGATCACCACTAAAATCGCTTCCTTCACTAACTTCACTCATAATTCTCACCTGAAAACATAATTGAAGTGACCACAAATTCATAAGTGAAACTTACATCAATGCAATTGTTATCAATATATTGAATACTAGTGAACTCATTGAAGGCACTTAATCGGAAAAATACTTAGTCCAAGCAACATACTTCAAATTTAATTATTCAACCGTCTATCCAAGCAATATTATAACAATTCCTAAATCACAAACAAAGTTTATTGAATTCCATGAAATCAATAAAGGATTACAACGGCTCGTTCACAGATGTATTCTTTAGAGACAACTGGCTTTATCTTGTGATGATTTTTAAAAAGGAAAATGATTTGCAAATTAATGTTTGAACTAGTTTGTATCAGTATATATGCTAATGTTAGGCAAAGGAAAACAAATCCACCAAACAATAACAATATATTATGTACTGCAACAGCATCCCAAGAGTAGAAACTTGGGGGCTCATAATCCTTTGTGAATATAGCAATTAAGAGAGTCAAATGGAAAAACGTCAAAACTATGAAAAAAGCAAAAGGGTTTAGTTTAGCTCTTTAGCTCCTTACACAAAAGCATCGATCTCGAGGATCACCTATGTAGTAAAAAAAACGACTACATGATATGCCCCATATAATTGGATGACAACAAATGAAAAATTGGTCTTAGTTCCAAAAAAGTTATATACATCGTTACAACAGCCAAAGCTGTCAAATTAGGGTTTCAAAGAAAAAAATTTGTTCATTTTTGGTTAATTACAAACATAGATAAAATTACATAAGTAAATATAACATATCTAGAAATGAAACACGAAAAAATATGAGAGGAAATTGAAACATGAACTGAATAAATATTCTTCAGATGCAACTAATACCTTAACTGAATTCGGGGTGGTGGACTTCGAAGGGGACAGTGGACTTCGCAGGCACGATGGAGAAGAAAATTGCTTTTGGTCTGCAAGGCACAGTGATATGCAAGGGTCTGCGAAGTTTTTTTGAAAAACAACTTTTGGATTCTTTTTTCACTTTGACGGCAAGGAAAGTAATGATAGATGATGACAAGAAAGTTAACGGTAGGTTAATTTCATTAACCCCTTCAATCACGTGTGTCAGTCTGTTTGTTGAAAGTAAAAAAAAAAAAGATAAATGCCATTTTCCACATAAGAGAGTAAAAAAGTAGTCAAAATGGGTAATCAGTAAACCATTTTCCAATTAATTAAGTAATCTTGATGGATATGGTTTATAAGCTCATTCCTACAATTTGAAGACAAAAATGTCTTACGGTTTTATTTTGAATTATTTTATTTTATTTTTTACTTTTTAAAATCGGATTTTCTGAGCACAAATAACGCAACAGTCAACCGGTCTATGTACTTTGAAATTTAAAGTAGTAATTTTTTATATATTTATTTGACACGTAATAATTTATATGTAAATATAGATTAATATTATTTAAGTATTCATTTGCACAAGCCTTTACTAAAAAACTTACAAATAATACACAATTAACATCATAGACTAATTTAGATACTTTATTCACATATGATCCAAGTTTCAGCACAATTAATTAATTAATTAATGATCAATTCAATCAAATTCTTGAATGCTGATTCAGTAATCAACTATGTATAAGAAAGTACGCAATATTGGAACTGCCACTTAAAAAAAAGTGTACCATACATTCATCTTGAAATTAAAAGAAAACCATCACCTTTTCCCAAATTTTCTCTACTCTAATAACACCATCTAAGACAACAACAAAAAAGTTTGGTGTTTAAATGATTACCCGTTTGAAAATTCTTAGGTCACTTTTTTTTTTCCTAATCTAATGACAAGGACCATAAAGTTGAGTTATTTTATTTATTGTTATTAACAATTCTATGATTAATAATATTACTTTAAATTATTCAAAAAAAAATCGTGATTAATTACAAACTATTAAAAAACTTAGACATTTTTTTTTTCACATTTTGGTTCAAAAGGAGAAATAATTTTCTTATATCTCTTACTTTCTTCCAACCTATATATTTTGAGTGGGAGCAACAGGAATAAAGGTTTCACATGCTTTTTGGGGACTTTTTTGTTTGTTGTTTGAAACTTTTATATAATAAGAATGATGAGATTGTAAGAACTTTCGGTGGACAAGCGTGAAATGATGCAACATATATGATCTCATTATTCGGAACAAAATCTCGGAAAACAAAAAGGAAAGGTATGAGTCAATTCAGTCACGGTTTTTGCTCCTAAGAGAAGGAGAAAAGCGTGAAACTCCAACACTTTCTCCATCTTTTTCATTAAAGTTTTGTATTTGAAAGGATATGTTTTTGGATAAGAGGGAATTTATTAATGCAATGGAATTAATAGAGATTATGTAATGTAGGTATCATATGCCATCTCTTTTTAGGGCCCTCCCACCACTTTAGTTGCATGGGGTTCGCCACCGCATATTGCCCTACACAATGCTTTTTTACGTGTTTTTATGAAAAATCTCCTTAACAACCTAAAACGTATTTCTCATAATAACTTTAAAAGCATACTATATCATGTTAAGTGTTTTAATTGACTAAAAATAGAATTAATTTATAATATATAAGTAAGTATAAATTTTGTCCTATAAATTAATTTTGTGAGATTAAATTCGACTTAAAGTCTACTTCTTAACAAAGTAATATTAAAAGTTGACTTATTATTATCTTAAAATATAAATAAAATCACGCTTGTTAAGGATATGTATAGATAAATATTAGTTCATAATGGTTGAACTAAAAATTCTCCTTCTAATACACCGGTTTCATTTAAGACATTATGAAAGTGATGATTAACAATTTATCTCATATCGATGAAAAATGAAATAAACTATTCAATTTTCAACATTATATATTATATTATGTAACAATTTTGGTCATGTAATCTTCATAGATGCTTCTTTGACTATACCAATTGCACTTAGTTATTAACATTAAGTTATTAAGTTAATAAATATATTAAGTTCCATGAGAATAATATCATGATATAATTTGACGTGAATGGGACATAAAATCTCGTCTAAAATTTTTCTTTTAATTATTAAACTTCCTAACATTATTTATTTGTACTAATCAACAAATATAATGTGTAATAGAGCAAAGGATGGTTAGTGTTTCTATGCATTGGTAACTATTAGTGTGTGTGTGTGTGAAATTAAACTTAACACCTAATGTGTTTCTTGTATAAATAATCAATATTCAATTTTTTTCCCTCTATGATGCCAAAATGCTAGAAGTTTTGAAAAAAAAAAATATAACCAATGTTTAAATCTACATCACAACCTAATTCCATTAATAAAATTACTTAAATACATGCAAAAAATAACAAAAAAAATGATTTTATATTTTTTAGTACCAATAATTTCTCATTAAAATATATTACAAATACATTGTTAATAAATACTACGATAAGTCATACATACACATTTCATGTAATATAATTTTAATTTCAAATAAGATCATGATAAGCAAATGTAATTTTAATTCAACCCAGATATAAAATTACATTTTAAAATAATAAGCAAATAAAAAAATATAACATAATAGATTAGAGTTTTCAAATCTGGTTTCCATTTTTAAACCCAACTTCAAAATTTGTAATTGATTACTTTTAGTTTATTACCTTAAATTATTTGTATGCTAAGTAAGTTAATTAACAAGCAATATTACGACAACATTTTGTTCATTTAAACACTTTTATGTGATAAAATACATTTTTACGATGATAAAAATTATAATTATAATAAAAATGAGATTTTTAAAGTAAAAAACTTTTGTTTACTAAACTGGTAAAAATGAGACTGTAGATATGCTAAACTTAAAAATTTATGTCAAAAACAAATTACTGTACATAACCCACTTTTAACTTTTCGACACCTCTGGCGTGCTAAATGGATTTGCTCAAATTGAAGCCCATTCAACCTAATGAAAAGTACAACCCAGAAAACCCATACTTTCTTCCTGCACCTCCGTAATTGTGGAAAAACTCCAAATCATTCATGAATTAGAATCATTCAGCATTGTATAATTCAAAAATTTATTCAAATTTGAATATATTATTAAATTTGAAAATATATTATAAATTACACAATTCAGAAACGTGTTATGGATTATATAATTTAAAATATGATTTTGAAATACATAATCTAAAAATACATTTCTAATTATACAATCTAAAATATATTTTCAAAATATGTAATACATAAATAAGTTCTAATTTATGCAATTTGAAACATGATTCTAGATTATGTAAACTGAAAATGTATTATCATCCAATCCGATATATATTCCAAAATAAAACAATCCAAAATCTGTTTTCAAACCCAAGAACGTATTTAAGATTGTAGTAACATCTGAAACATGTTCCTGATTCAAAATCTTAAAATCATAATATGGACCTTTTTTTTTTTTTTACTTTTCTAACACTCCCATGAAGGTGAACAAAAGACACCTTGTGAGGGATGTTTCTTCCTGCACCCACTTTTTTCTTTCGGCATCCATAAAATGTATATTTTCCAAAGTCCCTCCATTAAAATTATAATACAAATCTCTAAATTTTCTATTTTTTAATATTTTTTGGATTAAATATTCTGGAAAATGTTTTTGGATTCAAAAATATTTTTCGAGACAGTCTTTCAAAATTTACTTTTTTTTTTATACATTTTGGATTGAATGTTACGAAATGTATTTCCGGATAAAAAAGTCTTCGTAAACCCTTGTTTCAATTTTTTTTTTTATATTCCGCTGTTCCAGAAAAACATCGGGGGTGCAGGAAGAAGCATGAGAGTGAAAAAAAAAATGTTCATCCTAAGTCATCCTCTTGAACTCAGTAATACGTAACGGCCGTAATATTTTTCACAACTTTTCTTATAATTAAGAAGTAAAATCACACAGTTGACTTTCAAAGTTTTAATTATTAATATTTTTAAAATAATTTAAAATATTTACTAATAAGATTATATGTGATTTAAAATTATGTATATACTCAAATATTTTGCTATAAATTATTTGAGGAGTTTTTTAATTGCTCGTTTAGAAGGTGATGAGAATAAATTACTATACATTTGATTCAAGTTAAAAAAAAAAATAAATAGACATTGAGATTAAATTTCATAAAAAGTTGTTTGATTAATGATAAAATATTTTTATAAAAGGTATAGTGAAAAAAGAAGAAGAAAAATCACACGTTCAGTTAAAGATTAACTGTTTTTATTTTGATTATTTATTTATATACAGGTTTCATTTTATTTTATGCACAACTTGCTTGAAATATAAATATATATATATATATATATATATATATATATATATATATATATATATATATATATATATATATATATATATATATATATATATATATATATATATATATATATCGCTTTTAAGTTTGTTTATCTGATTCCCAATATTTGATAATTAGAGAGGAGAATGAATGAAAAAGATAAGTTTATGTCTTTTATGAGTATTACTAGTATTGACTTTTTTTCTACATTGAAATTACTAAAATACAGACAAAATAATTTCAAGATTTAAACTAATTTTACATTTGATTATTTTTTAAATGTATCGAATGACTATAAAATAATATAAAAAAAAACTTCTATGTTTAACTTAATATGGTAAATTATATTACAATATAGTGATTCCATGAATAATCATAAAAAAGTTACAAAAAATTACCATCTTATTGACAAAATTTTCTCGACAAAAAAAATATATGAGCACATCTTAATTACTAATGAAAATATTTACAAGTAATGTGTATGTCGATAAAATTTATCAATACAATTTATTGGAAATTCATAATTTTTATTATCAAAGGATATTTCAATTAGTAAAATGAATGTCAAAGTTTTAGCTTTAGCTGTAATCATGTCGTGGTAAAGTTTGTTGTAAATTTATCGATACGAATGTTTTTTAAAATTCAATGGTAATTGAATTTTTGAAAATTCGTCACCAACTTAATTTGAATAGGAAGAGAAGTAGAAACATAAAAATATTAAATATGGTAACAAAAATGAATATATTAGATATTGTAACAAATAAGAAGAAGACATTATATATCATAACAAATTCCCCTCACATTGATAATAGTAGGAATATTACTTCAATCTATGATGACAATCCAAATCTCAAAGGCATTAAGAAAAGGTCCAACTATCATCCTTGAAGTGCCTCCAAACATATAAATACACATGAAGATGAGCAATAGTTGTGGTATTAACATGAAAACTTCACAAGGAAAATCAACGCCCAATATGGTATTTAATGATAAAAATGTAAGATCGAACTAAGTTATCATAAAATCATAGAATCAAACTTTTTTAGACTATACTTAAGGTAGAAGGCTCAAACAATTTTCAAATTATGAAAACTAGAAGGACCAATTTTAAATTTGAGGAATAAAGTACGAACTAACTCTAAACTCAAGAAATTATAATTAATATTCAAACCATTACAGTCCCTTTATCCATGGGGGCTTCGTCTAATGCCGGTAAGCAACTTCTTCCTCCACCCCCATTAAATTTATTCGGACACCCTATCAATTTCGGATTTTACTTTCCGGAACACATTAAATCAATTCTAGAAAACCTTTTCCGGAAGACACTCATCACAGTCCGGATAAAAATTTTCGGAAGTTTTTGATAGGGGTGTAGGAAGAAACTGCCTGCCGATAACGGTTCATGTACGAGGTTGACCAATGTCTCAAGATGTGTCAACCCAAAACGTCAAGCCCAGAACAGTACAAAGGACTAATGTTTTTAATAGACGGAAGGGGTATACTCAAAGGGTAATTTTTATTTTAAAAAATTTATTTTTGAAAGAAAAACACGAAAAAACTGCCAACTACGAAGTACATAAGATAGATACGATGAAACATTATTACCTACTTTATGGTCAATACGAAAATACTAAGATCAATATCTTACTATCTTCAGTTGTCGAGAATCTCAGCCACATCTACATCCGTATGAAATCGTAGCAAAACAGACCAAGAGCAAATCATTGATCACATGAGAAATTGAACAGAACTATTTCACATCAATCCATCAAAATTATTCCCACGGAAAAAAGAGCCTAAAAACAAAAAGACATTTATCTACATAGAGATTGATCAGATCACACACACACGCATAGTTTTCACCAAAGTACACTTGCGATTCACCTGAAAATTTTCTAAAAAAAGCTGTAATTTTGATAATTGTTCCTCTTAATATAACATTTTCCTTGGCGGCAATATCATTTCCTATAGGTATTCAGACCAACGCCCTATACAGAATCTACAACCACTTCACCCTGCTGCTTTGCGAGGTATCTTTCTCTCCTCTCTTTCTGAAAACATAATGATAGGTTATTAACAGATGAAACATTTACCGAAAGTAACATAACCGAAGGAAAACTTCTAATCAAAAGCTAAGTAAACATACCCATTCGTCTATGACGAGCCCTTCCCCGATAATTTTTGGACCTGCATCTTCCACAGGTTTCTTACGTGCCTCAAGGGCAGCATCCGCATCAGCTAGTTGTCGGTTCAGTTTTTCCAAAGCCTTAACAAGAAAAAAATCGACCCTTGTTAATCAGTTATTACATTATATGCAGACATCTCATAAATACCAAACATCAATAGTTGATACTGTATGTCTCATCCACAGTAAAGCAATGGATATGCTAAGAAACAAGTGAAGAAAACGGGAAATGTGTAACTAGTATTAACATTGGCTCAAAATACAAAAATTAACAGTGAAGAAAATAAATTCAGTACTCACAGGACAAGGACGCTCTGGATCTAGAAAAACAACTCGCAGAATCTGCTCCACTGCTACTTGGTCCTTCTGCTCATCAAACTGATTCCAGGGAGCAAAAAAACAATATTATTTTAGATACAGATGAATAAGTTCAAACAGAATAGAAGATATCTTCAGATGAAGCAGAGATTTTGAGAAGCTAGAGTGACTGAAATGAAATGAGCATATACAACAGAAGAACTTAAAATTTTGTTTGTGCAGAATTGGATGACGTGTGTGTGTGAGAGAGAGACAGACAAACATGGATGAGAAGGTGAGCCTTCTTATTATTAATCATAATACAAAAAACCTCCAGAGCTCATAATACTATGCACATGAATCTATTAAAAGGCCATAAAGTTGTAATGATTAAAAGGACAAAATCTATATGCATAGAATAATTAACAAAAACCAGAGAATATACATCCTTTTCCAAGGTTGCTAAACTTGAGAATCTACATAAACTCATGGAACTCTCATACACCTAGACTTGAGAATCTACATATATAAATTCATAAAAAAGAAGTTATTAAAGTGAAAGCATTTCAAATTTCTTCAAATACTGAGTCCAAATAAAATATTGTCCCCATAGGGTCATTAAAGGGGGAAAATTACATTGATTTCAAAGTTAATTCCTTCTTGACTCGAAAGATTATGCGAGTTGATATGAGTTTAAAGAATTTACCCAAGTGAACTCACAAAAAGAGTTTGATAGTGAGTTAACTCATTTCATCTACCTAGGATCGAAATCTCGCAAGAGTTTAAGAGTAAACTTGAGAGTTTGACAACCTTGCCTTCTCCATTTATATATAACTAAGCCTAAAGAACAAACAATTTATTGCAGTAAAATAGATACTTTGCATACAACAATAGTAATGAAACTAAAATCAATAGCAACAACATTTTATCTCATTCATGGCAATAGTAAGTTTTCAGCCAAAACAAAATTAACTAACCAGTTCAGGGACGTAATCAATTGATCCTTTCACCTTCAAGCTCATGATTTTAAATTTGAGTCCAGTTTTCTCAGGCTTTTCATTATTTTCTGGTTGCTCTACAAACTTAAACACTAGATAACAAAAACACAAATAGTAAGATAATCAGGCATTGTATTTACGATGATCTTTTGTTTTAAGAATTGATATAGACAGAAATAAAATATTATTTACCTGTGGCTATGATACTCTCACCAGGTGCAAGGATGGCTCCAGGAGGACGCATGAAACAGCTCTTGGGAGCAGTTGTTTGAAACTAAACATGCATATTTTAAATGGAAAACAAAGAATTTTTGTTAGAATAGATAGCCTAGTTCTATTACTAATAGATTAATAGGTGAACTCAATAAGTTAATGACTTATTCTCCTGCAAAACTGTAACTTAGTAACAGCAAGAATTGATAGTTGAGTTCAAGACATCATGGAAGTACCTCAGACAACAAAATTTCAGATATTGCAAATGAAGAAAATTAATTTATAAAACAGGAACAAATAATAGCTGGACATGTTTCCCCATACCTTGAAAGCTACATGAGATTTACTGGTGTTTTTAATCCTGATGGCACTCCTAACCTGTTTGCCCGGCTCATCTGCACAATATAGCAAGAAACTAAGAAACAAATTATGTATTATAAGAATAAGTAAATCATCCAATCAAATTGAATATTGGAATAAAAAGGTTATGAAGAAATAGAATTGAAAGCCACCAAACCAAAGAGAAGTCTGTGTGTCCATATTTCTGCACCCACAAGCGCAGTCACATGAGAAGCCAAGAGAACCAAAGAGAATTTCAAACTTTTTTTGTCCTGTATCTCCTTAATTTGACCAATTACATTCAAACTTTATGATTCTCACACCATTGATACTTTCCACTACATGTAATTTGTGATTGGTATCAAAGATTAGCAAATTTAACGTGGTTATATTTGACATCTAAATGCAAAAAGAAACTTTTTCAAGAGAGGAAAATGTTTGGTAGCACGGTAGCAGCACCTAATAACTTCCATTGCATGGAAATTAAGATTGTTACTACCATTAAAAATGAAACGCTTAATACAGTGAAAATGCAAGACTCAGAGCAGCACAAAACTAATAAGTAATTAATCTTCAGAAAGCAGTTCATCTCTGGCATTCATCTCACATCTATTTTGTTTGCAAGACTTGTGAATTCAAGATGAACACTTCTCTAGTCTAGCCTATTGTTGTAAAAGCAATTTGAAGGAAAACAACTTAACAATTATAAAGGAACAAAAATTGAAATTAGGAAAAACGATCACTTTCTTTTCTATCATAAGTATCTTCAACACTGAAATCAACAAAACTAGCCCTGGAACTAATGCCAAACCTTTTCTTGGACATTCTTTCACCTTTTGACTTTCTACCTAAGCAATAAACTATAGATACACAGTTTCTATCCCTAGAATACCGCTATCCACTTAAAAAAAGATGGTAAGCATACTCAAAAACCATCAACAGCAGCAACTATCAACATTGAATAATTACCTTTGTTACTATCGTGTCATGTTTGAAAAAACTTTTCCAAAAGTCCTTGCCAGAGGGGAATAAACAAGTAAAATGAATTGAACTTCCATCTATGCCCCTAACCTAAAACCAATTTATGTACATAATTCTTTTTACATAAGCTATCTCATTTTACTACTTTCAAGTCCCAAAATGAAAATACACAAGTCGATTTCTCAGGAAAGAAACTCTATTCATTTACATTCTTAATTTCATGAACTCCTAACGTGTCCACGTAAAAAATTATCCAAACAAGGCCTTTCCCCAAATTTCATCTCCAGCCCGCTTTCAATTTCGGAAAGAAATGGACTGTGATTACTAACACTGTTACCTAACAAGCCACAAATGAACGAGCAAGAAAGGAAAGTACATCATTAAAAACTACATGCAACACAGAATAAATAAACGCCGAGAGTATGGGGCAATGATATTCGCCCAAACCAAAGACTTCCATTTATGGCAGAGTCCAATTAAAGCGTTAAACCACCTTTACTAAATTGCAATTAAAAACAGTAAATAGAAATTAAAGCCAAATATCCAAATTAGATCACGATGAAAGCAATTATTGCATGCAAGCAGAGCCACATAAAGAAAAACGACCATATAAGGGGGAGACGAATTTATACAGGGCAAGTAAAGCTTGTTGGAGGGATCGAGCTTGAGACGGCGTCGTGTTGGGAGAAGCGATCTGGCGACGGAGGAAACGGAATTGGAGGTGTGGGAAGTGGAGCCCTCGAGGGGAAGATTGTTAGGGTTGTGGTGGTGATGGTGGTGATGGAGGTGAAGGTTAGCAGAAGACGACGTCGTAGTGGTGGCGGAGGTGGAATGGCGAAAGGGAAGCTTGAAGAAGTTCCAGACCTTAGGTTCGGAGTGAGGCTTGGGATCAGCTACGGCCATGCTCTCGTCCTCTCCGGTTCCGGAAACGGTAATCGCTCAGAGATGAACTGGAGAAAAAAAAAAGGAAGAAGACGATTGACTTTGAGTCGAGAGATGACAGAGTTAAAGGTTGTAAACACCGTCGTTTACTCCGTCTTCTCTTTGTGGCTCTGTTTTCAAAATGTGAAAAGTGTTACAGACGCGGATGTGAGGAAAATTATGAAATGTGGTGGCGAAAAGCGTTTGACGTCCACGCGTTTTTGGTCTCTCTTTTTTTTCTTCTTTAACCGTTTGTTTGTTTGGTTGGTTCGGACAGTGTAATGAGTGGAAGAGTGAAAAACGTGAATCCAAGAGCGCAGAAGACATGGTGGGGTCCTTTTTTGAAGCAACGCGAGTAGTAGTTAGTGTCTATTACACGTTATGGGTTGACTTCTCTCCTCTATTCCACCCTATTAAGTTATTTTCATTCTTCTAACAAATAAGATTTCATTTTAAAATTATAAGAAATTTCAAAACCAATATTTTATTCATTAATATTAAAAGAAAAATATTTCCCACATTTCTAATTTCAACTTTCTCCCCTTCTCTGTGACAAATCCATTTTGAAAAAGATCTTTACAAAATTTAACTTGTTTACTTCTTGTATATTTTTTATTATTTTAATTCAGTCATTGTATTCAAAATTCACTAAATTGATTTTTTCATAAGTAAACGTTACGGTTTATGATGCTTATATATCTAACTAACGTATTTTTTTAATCGCACATAATTCTTTTATCCCCATATATGAAAAAAGAAATATAAAACTTAATTATTTAAAAAACTAATTATATATATATATATATATATATATTATAATAGATTATAATTAGTATCAAGAATATACTTTTTTTTTCATTTACAAAATAATAAATGTAAACACATCAAAATAAATATTCACGTTCTATATTCAAAAAATTATTTGTTTAACTTTCCCATTCTAGGACAACTTACTATAAATATTTATAATACATTAGTTTATGAATGCATAGAATCAAATTTATTTATCTTATATATTGACATTGGTAGTATGATTTTATTGAATAAGAGTTAACATTGTATTTATTTTGTTATTATTCTCCATAAACATTACATATATTACTATTTTTACTTAATCATATATATGACTTATTTTATATTTGTTTTTAGAAATTTACTGTTTAAGAGAATGAATTATACATGATTTGCATGGATAAAGAGGATGAATTATACATGATTTGCATGGATAAATTTGAAAGAGAATGAAATATTATAATCCTTGTATGAATAAAGTGATGATGAGGAAAAAACAGCATAACATATACCCATTTAACTAAATGTCCATCATTTTTATTTAATTCCAACTTAGCAAGTATTTTTTTACTTAAATGCCTATCATTTTTTTTAATCCAAATTTACCTTCATTTACTTTCTAACTGTGAAATTTTAATTGTGAATGCAGTGATGCATGTATAATGATTCGCCAACTGAAGAGATTTCCTGCATTCTTGAAATCTGCATTTTACTTTTTTTGCTTTGTAAATGTGAATGCAGTAATGCATGGATTTTCGACCAAAGAGATTTCCTGCATCTGTAGAATCTGTATTGTGAAGTCTCTGTCATTGCTGAAGGCTGGGTGAAGCTGTATTCAACACTCATAGGAATAAAACTGTCATTTAACAATTTTATCTATTAAAATATTATTTTATATCTATTATATTCATCGAATTATTTATAAATTTTTATAAATTTTACCTTTAAATCTCTTCACTTTTATCTCTTTATTCCTTAAAATAAATAACCTCATATTCCTTTCATCATCTCCTTAAATTTATCATTGGAAGCAAATACATCCTTAGAGTTATATTATATTTTTAATAATAATTAGACTTTAATTTTCTTTAGTTTTCTAAACATGAAATTTGCATCTTTATAAAAATATGGTTACATATTTAATCATTCGGTCTTCTAAAATTCAGAAAAAAAATCAGAAACTAATATGTTTTCTAATTTATATAATTCATCATTGATAATAATGTTAGTGATTTATTTATGTAAAATATTAAATAAATAATATTTATTTATAAGCTTTAATATTATCATTAGAAAAAAAATACATTAGCAACTTTTTAGCACTTTTTAATGCTGAATCCATGTTTCTAGAAAAAAAAAATCCATGCTTATAATTTAATTATAATATATTATATCGAGTAAAATTACTTAATGTTGAATTAAAAATGCTAAATATACTATAAACATGCACTTTTTAATCCAGTACTACAACACGAAGGAAAACTGTTTACAGGAAAAATTAGATTAATAGTGAGGGATTTAAGTAAATTTTATTTCATTTATAAAAAATAAGCATGGATACTAGGACAATAATAGTTCATATATTGCTTAACCAACTTAATTAGATTCCTTAGAAAATAAGAAAGTGAAATAGATAATAAAAAATATATATAAATATTTATCATTTACTCCTACCAACATGAAACTTAATCGTGTGTTATAACAGACTTTTATCCAATTTCAGGTGAAAATCACAAAAAGGAATAAAAGTTCTCTTCTTGGGAAAGAAAAATAAAGGGTACTCAAAAAGCCAAAGAAAGAAAAAGAAAAGTCGCAATCCTTTTGTAAGCAAAAATTAAAAACTTAAGAAAATACTAAGATACAAAGAATTGAGAGTGTACATGTACAAGAATTGCTTAATTTACAAGTTATTTTTTGGAATAGTTTACAAAACAGCACGATATATTTATGACTCATATTTTTCATTTGTAAAACAACTTTGTATATATTTGTAAAACACAAATATATATATATATATATAGATATATATTTGTATTTATTTAACAAATACGAAATTAAGTTGATTTGTTAAACGTGTCTATGAAATAGTTAAAAAATTGCTTAATAATAATAATAATAATAATAATAATAATAATAATAATAATAATAATAATAATGGTGATGATAATGATGATCCATGCTAAAATATTATCAATTGAAGTTGATAACTAAATATACATTTTAAAGATTCCGTTAAATATGTTAAAACGGGTTAGAATTTGTTAGTGAACTCGACTCACCACGGATTCGAGTTAGATCAAATTGAGAATGAAACTTTTTTCAATTATGGATGAAAACGGATTCACTTAATACAAAATTGTCATCTACAAATTTGACTATGATTAAAAAAATATTTGTTCTTTTATATGGGTCAGTGAGCCAACCCACTAACTTGTAGTGGATTGATTCGATTATAAAACTTTTGAATCACCAAAAAATAACTGAGTTTGGTTCACTCCTTTTTAACTTGACCTGGAGTTAGTCGATATGTATGAGTCGAGTTAGTTCACTTTAAAATGTATGTAAAATATAAACATTTAATTTTAAAATTCAAAATAGTTTTTATGAATAAAAAAAAGTTCCAAGTAAACAGACTAATCAAACCTTTACATGTACAAATTCGTTGCATTGTAGCTATCTTAAAAACTCAACCTAGGTATTAATATATAAATTGAGATATTTTCTCTCTTAGTTAATATGAGACTTGGAAAACTTAAGAAATATACATTAACGTATACAATAATCTCTACGCTGCTTAAAAAGATTTAAGAAAAATGTTTGAAAAATTGAAATAAAATTTTACTTGTTTAAACGGATTTATATTAGATTAAGGTTTATTTGATTATGATGAAATTTTATCATTTTGAGTAGGAAAAAAAATAGAAATATAACTACGAGGAGTTTAAAGAATAACAGAGATGAGACCTCAAAAACATGGTATAAAAGATAATGAATATGAGAAGTGCAAAAATTTTGTCTTTAAAAAATTAAATAGATGGTATCAAAAGGTTATTTTTTTAGGAAAAAAATAAAAGTAAACTGTATTTAGTAACACAGGGGAGTGTAAATAGCAAAAGTCTTGTATTTTTGCTTCTGTTTGCATTGTTAGGCTAGGTCCAATCGAATTGAAATCTGACTTTTTTTTTTTCCAATTAATTTATTGGAGCTTGATTTATTCCCCTTATTAAAGAAAATAAAAATTCGGTCGAAAACCACTTCTAACAGGTAAATTAACATTCTCACTGAACTAAATGTTTATAAATGGTGAAACAATAATAATAATAATAATAATAATAATAATAATAATAATAATAATAATAATAATAATAATAATAATAATAATAATAATAATAATAATAATAATAATAACGATGATGATTAATCCATTTCATATATTATTAATATAATATCAATGTATGTTTGGAAAAAAGTATTCTTACTAACTTTTTATCAGCATAAAAGTTTATTGAGTAAACTGTACAAACTTCCCCAAATTTTAGAGAGTTTATGTTCCTTTTTCGTTTTTGGCATAACAAAGAAAAGTTGTGTATTAGTAAAAGTATTTACACTCACCCAGGTAACTACGTTACGGCGCATGTACAGGATTAGGGTTGGACAAAATAAATCAAACTGCACTGAACTATCAAAAACTGTACTGTATTAAAAAACAGTTCGCATGAACTGCACTGGACTGAAAAACAGTTCGGACGAATTGAACTGAACTGTTTTTTTTAAATAAAATGGACTGAACTGCATTGCACCGAACTGCACTGCACTATAATATGAACTGAATTGAACTGTTATAAGTTGAACTGTTTTATAAACTGCACTATGTCAGAACTGAACTGCACTATTTTTTAACTGAACTGCATTATTTTTTAACTGAACTGCACTATTCTTGAACTGAACTGCGCTTATTTTTAACTTAACTACACTATTTTTGAACCGTTTTTGAACCGAATTACATTGATTTTGAATAAACTTCACTATTTTTGAACCGAATTATACTATTTTTGAACCGAATTGCATTGATTTTGAACTGAATTGCACTATTTATGAACTGAATTACATTATTTTGAACTGAATTGCACTAATTACATATGATTGTAATACGCAATAATAATATAAAGTTTATAATTTGAAAGTGCTTAGGAAATAATACTTGACATATGCATCATACTTCAATACACCAAAATCAAAATATTTATACATCTTAATACATAGGACATAGGTTTTCCAGTAGGTTCTCCCATAAACAACATCAAAATGTTAATACATCTTAATACATCTTCAATCATCTAAATTAATTGCACTTGAAGGTCCCACTTCGTCTTGAGAAGTTATATCTACACACAAAAAAATTATTTCATCATTTTTGAAAACTTAAAATAAATTTAAAAATATCAACTAAAAAGTATATAAAGTTTTCATATAAACTCACCTTGCTCAAATTCATCAAGCTCTTTAGATCCTCATTAAAAAGTATAGAGAAAGGTGTTCCTCTTAACCAATCTTGTGTGCAAACAAGTACTTCCACTATTTTAGGCGTTAGGCAACTACGATAAGGATTAACCACCCTTCCTCCTGTACTGAATGCACACTCTGATGCTACGGTAGAGATGGGAATGGCTAACACCTCTCAAGCCATGTTTGCAAGGATAGGAAATCTAGTTGAGTTAACCTTCCACCAATGTAAAACATCAAGCTCAACTGACTTTGTATAAGGTTCAGGATCCTCTCTCAAATATTTATCAAGCTCTGATATATAATCAAATCTACGTCCTGTAGCTCTTAGGTAGAAGCTCA
>Ga0214545_1002615_pt1 | contig 34732 bp, 19 predicted proteins | sample CNSS4metaG_FD_160064 | JGI IMG/M metagenome (GOLD analysis project Ga0214545, IMG submission 160064) | Root nodule microbial communities from cowpea collected in UCLA plant growth center, Los Angeles, California, USA - CNSS4 | ecosystem: Host-associated > Plants > Roots > Nodule | place: USA...
CACAACTAATAAACAAAACTATGTAGGTGTTGTTTTCACTGTCACCTGCACAACCTTCTATTCATGTATAACATACAATTAATGCATATGGACAATCTATAAATATCACAATAAACAAAAGGGTAAGTAAGTGGAAATTGAGCAATATTACATAACTAACATTATATTCAAACTAAAATCCAGCACTACAATCATACAAGTTTAATCTCTCACCTTTTTATCACACCCTCTTCATCTTTATCATAAAATTTGATTCAACAACAATAATTATTTGCCAACAAAAATTCATCACCTACTCTAAATCATAAGTTCACAATAAGAATAAAATATTTATTACAAAATACAATCATCACGATTCCATCATTAAAAAAAAGTTATCATTACTCGAAACTTATGATTCAAACATAATATAGATATTTGACTTCACCTTTGAAAGATCAATATATTAAGTAAATCTAGACACTCTACACCGGTGACAGATCTTGAATTTTAAAAAAAATTAAAATAATATACTCAAAATTTATATATATAATTATTATTACTAAAATATCAAAAATATATATAATTTAATATTATAAATAAACGTGAAAATCAAGATGAAGAATCTCCTCTATATATATTAATTTTAGAAAAATGATTAACAATAAAATAAGATACAAAGTGTGTATGCTAAAAAAAGGATTCTCACAATATTTATAATTTTAAAATATAAATAAAAATACGAAGTTTGATATAAAATGAGAAATCCCATTATATATGTTATACTAGTATAGCGCATAGCATTTTTTTTATGATAAAAAAATAGTAAAATTGTTATTATAAAAGTGAATAAGAACAAATTTTATTTTTTTTTTGTGAATACATTTTTTCATTATAAATATTTATTTTAGTTTAAAAATGGTTAACTTAAAAAATCAAATAAAAAAATTTTAATTTTAAAAAAAATCGCTTAAAAATTAAAATTATAAGATAATTGTGTTAGTTTAAAAAAATATTTATTACATGCTATCATTTGGGCTTCTTTTTTATTTTTCCCTGTTTATTTATTTGATACAATATTAATCTTTCACTATTTAAAAATATTATATAATCAATCAGAACTATAACATGTGATTTTTCCCTTCAAAAGTTATTTTACGAATATTACATATATTATATTTACTGGTTTTCCCTTCACACAGCATTAGTTGCAATGCCTGCTTCATTCTTTTCTTGCCTGCCAATGCCTGATCAACACAATCTCTTCTCTGACTTCCATAGATGCCAGCAATGTCGATGGGGTCTGAAGCTGAAGAAAATTTAAGGTATCAATTACGACTTCAACTAATTTAAGAAAAAACTTCATTATCTTTTTCATTTTAAAAGTTCTACCGTCACTCTCTGAAATTTTGTCGTATATATTATATATACACTCGATGGATGATGATTCTTTGAAGTTCTTGTACGACTAATTAATGGATTTATTGAGAAAGATTGATCAGATATAAGACCTGAACTCAAACTACATAAACTCTCAAATGTTATCGCAAGAGTTGAACTCACAATCTCTCATATTTATTTTTTAACTTTTATCATTAGATCAATCTTATAATTCTCCATATAGTATAGTATCTCTATTTACAATATCTATTGCAAGTTTTATATGCATATACAAATATATTTTTATCCCTAAATATGATCCCATAAATAAATATAAAAAATTAATGAATATTTTCATAATTATTTAACATCAATGGTTCTTTTTTAAGATGTTCTATAATAGTCTATGTATTATAGAAATAAAAAAAATATAATAATCAATTACATTATTGTCTTGCTTATTTTATATAGATTTTTTATAGATTTGTATGAAAAAGAAAACACTCAATGAATCTCCTCTTCAAATTTACAATTTTCATTCTTTTTATTCAATTCCCTTTCCAATTTTTATTCCAGCCTTCTTATTTATTTCATCATTTTCTATCCCTCTGATAGATCATGATTTTTATTTCAACGGTTAGTCTTTCCCTTACATCACAACTAAACCAATAATAAAAATAGTCTTATTTCTAATTAATGTAAGACTTTCAATAATAAAATTAGATATTAATGACAAATCAAATAAAATGTAAGAAATAGGATAAGTTCGAAAGAAAATAGAAAAAATAAAAAAATTGAAACATAAATAATCTCCTATAAAAAAAAGCCCACTTCTCTCTTTTTTCATGCATGATTGATACCATTTTTATGTTTCTTTATTTGCCTCTCTCTTCCTTTTCTAACTTTCGTCTGCAACAATTTTAACCAAATTGTGATGGTAAAGGAGAAATTTAAAGACATTGACTATTCCATTTTTATTTATTTTTAAGAGTTCATTGTTACTCTCACGGTTGAATAACGTTTGATTAAAACAGAAAACGAAGGTGTTAGTAACTTGTAAGTCACACTCACACAGCTTGATTACCCCACGTTTTTGTCGTTGTTATCTAATCACATGAGTGTTTTTATTATTTAAAACAAATCTCTTTCTTTGTATCACTTTAATTCATCTTTACAATTTATACTAATTATCACATCATTCAATAATTTTATTTTAAATTGATAAATTAAAATATTTTAATTAGTATTTAAAAATACCTCTATTGGATTCTCATTTTCAATTTAACTTTTGTGAATTTTACTTTGTCAATATGTTAAGCGATTTGAATAATGAAAAAGACACATGAATAAACAACTTGACAGACACATACAACACATAAAATAGTAAAACTGACAAAAATAACATAGAATCCTAAAACTAAACTATTAAAATATTAAGTTCCCAACTTCAAGAAAATTCCGTTAGATACTCTAAAAAATAATAATCAGATTGAAACATAAAACTTATTAAACCTAAAATTCGTCAAAAGATATTTTTAAAAGGGACGCGAAAACCTTGTGTAGTTAAAGCTTTGATGTAACTGTACAACTCTAACACACTTTCTAACACATTCTAAAAATATTAATATTTAATATAAGGATTTTATTTTTTATTTTAATTCACTATTATGCCATTTGTAATATTTTTTTATTTATAAATATTATCTAAATTAAAAATAGTATGACCAAAGCGTTAAACATGTTACTTATTATGGTTACTCTTCCTTTGTCTGTCTACTAAATTTGTCCCTCGTTACTGATATCATTTTATGAAAGTGTCTCACCAAAAAAGAAGAACAAATTATGGTGAGATTTTGATGTGTTACACTCCGTAGTTAAAGTGGCATGGCAACTACAAATTCTTAAATTTTATTATATTTTTTAAAAATATATATGTTCTTAATTCTATCGTTTTCTTGAAACTGAATTGGTCACTATGGCCCGCTCAGAGATAATGCCAATAACTAAAATTTAGATTGATTTACCTTTCATTAATTATATAGATAATATACATATACCTGATAACAATATGAATAAGGAACAACTTAATTTGAAATAGAAGAAATAATAACAGCAGAATGTGTTGGAATTGTTGTTTCTTCTTAAAAGAAGATGCAGAGGCGTGCATTAATTTAGTATCAAATATAATCTATTAAAATAATAATAATAATAACTATAAAAACATAAAAATAATTTTATATTTTAATTTATTAAAATATTTTTTTATTCTATTATATCCACAAAATTTTCACAAATTCCATCTTTAAATTTGTTTATTTTCACCTTCAAATATTTTAAAAAAAAACATAAAAACTTTATTCTTAAATATACTCAAATTCACCAATTAACTGTCCCTCAAATCCATGTTTAAAATAAAAAAACACAAGGAAAAAGAGGACATTGACATGCTAACAAGGACTCTGAAAAGATTCATACTTAATGAACATGGTTTTTTATGACTTCATGGTTAATTTGATTTCTATATTTATATTTGTGTTTGTAATTTATTTTAGTTTTTACTTTTTATTTAATTGAGCTTTAATATATTGTAAATACTTATGTTAAATTAATATTAACATTGTTTAAAAGAGTCATTATTGTCAAAACGTGAATTATTTTTTATTTTTGGGACTTCATGATTTTACATTAACACATTTTAAATTTTGATACTAATACCTTCTTAAATGATTTGACATATGACCTATTTAAGGTTTTAACATGTTTAACATTAATTTAACAAAAAAAACTCTAAAAGCTGTATTTAAAAATTCAATTAAATAAAAAAATATAAAGATTAAAATGAATCAGAAATGAAAATATATGATAATTTAAGTATTTTTAATAAATTAATTCATATGCACGTTTTTATATAATTTATACTAAATTTAAAAAAATAATTTTTTTTCTTTTCCAAATGTTTATTTTTTGCAACTAAGTGCTTGAAAATTTGCTAATAATAATGAATAATTATTTTTAATTAAAAACATGTTATGGTAATATAAAGTTGTCCTCTTATTAAATAAATTGACTCAGAAGCATGCTTATATTTATTTAGAAAATTGCATTTATCGATATTAAATTAAAAATCACGAACTTTTAGTAATCGATAAATTTAGTTGAAGTTTTGATCCCAGAAGTGTAAAAGGTCTATCTAGGATTGAAGGAATGAAGATAAAGTTAGCAGTTCGAACCTAAAATAGGAGTTAAATTTATCAGACAAGAGTCTAAATAATGTGATAAATCAAGAGTTAACATTTTGGTCAGAAGAGTTACTAAAGTATAATATTAAAAAAACATTTTAAAACAGAAACGCTCGTAGATAAAGATAAAGATACCTATGAAGAAGAAGAAAACATAAAATCCGAACAAGAATCACAACTTTCTGATGGTGGAAGCTTCAGTTATAAACTTCATTATTCTATTAACTGACTACTCATAACATTACAAACATGAGTTAATTTGATATAATTCCAAAACAATTATCTCTTACTTTTTTATATATAGTTTTTCCTTGACGAAACCAACTGTTATCATTAATAAAGCTAGTTTAACTATAGTTTCTTTTCATTCTTAACAACGTTACAAATTAATGTCCCATGTGAATGTACCTCCTGAAATAAGAAAAGATGATGCTTTGTGATCATGTCTTTGGGTTGAGTGTTTAAACCCCTTGTACTAAAACAAAAAGAAAATGTGGATTCATAGGTGGATTCCATTAATCTTATTGATTCTCCACTACACACCCTTGTCTCATCCCTAAATAATAAAAAAAATATTAATTAAAGTTTGATGAGTAATTGATGCTTAATTAATTAATATATTAATTAGTTCATTTTTCTGTAGAAGTAAAACATGGGTCCAATCATATTGCATCTTTTATTCTTTCTTTTTTTCTTTATTTCTTTCCGCAATACGCACTCAGAGTTTGCCTACTTAAACTCCCATTCCTCTTGCACCGCCTCACACCATTGGCATCATCACCATATTCCTCTTCTCTCTCCCCCTTTTTCTTTTGTTTTTTTTTTCTCTCTTTCTCTCTTTCTCTCCCCTTTTTTTTTTTTTTTTTTATCTTGTTTGTTATTGATCTCACGCATGAGACATGGTTCTTTCTTTCCTTGTTTAACGGTTTGGTTTAATTACAGAATCAGTAACGGGCATTTCTTCATTCTAATTTGTGGTCCCTCAAACGTGTTTTTTGTTTTTTGGTTTCTTAATTTGGTTACTGAATCCGAAAGAGTTTCCCTTGGGTGATTGTTATTCTGGTGTGGCAGGTGTTTTGATCAAGGCTTTGGAATTTGACCTTGTAATGGAGAAGAGTAAAAAATTGCAGAAGAGCTACTTTGATGTGTTGGGACTGTGCTGTTCCTCCGAAGTACCACTCATTGAAAACATCTTAAAACCTCTCGAAGGAATCAAAGAGGTTTCTGTCATAGTTCCTTCACGGACTGTCATTGTTCTCCATGACACCCTTGTCATTTCGCAACTTCAAATCGGTACATTATTCTCTCAATTCACCTTTTTCCTCTTCTAATTTTCATCATCTTCTTTCTTATTCTGTACTCCTACAAAGTTGACAACATACTATTTAATACATATTCCTTCAAACACTTTTTTTTTTTTGTTATTAAAAACCATTTATATATATTTTTTAAGTTTTATATTTCTATATTCTTTCGATTAATTTTAATCGACGCTCAATCACGAGAACACTTCAAACAGGAGGAGATTTCCTGAAAATAGATTTCCTGTTTGAAGTGTTCATTATTGAAGTTAAAATTAAATTTTACTTTTACTTTTATTTTGAAATTAAAAATGTTTTCTTCCTTTACTTTCTACATTAGAATTTATTATCATTCATTAGTAATTTATAAATTTTAATGCAAATAACCTTTCTGTAATGGATTGGTTCCTTTATTTTCTACATTTGAATTTATTCATTTATTAAAACTCAAAGTAATTTTTAAATTTTAATGCAAATAACCTCTCCATAATTGATTGGACCACTCCACATAGCACATTGCTTGATGATAAAGGTGCAAATATAGGATTACCTAACTTTTTGTAATGGTTTATAGAATGGGGGTAAAAGATTCTTTTTCAATGTTAAGAGGAGTGGATGATTATGAAAACGAGTTTACGGTACTTGTACTTTATTAACTCCGAGAATTCTTTTATATATAATTTTGTGGAATTCAGAATTAGTTAAGAAAATAATATAACTATTTTTATTTAATAATTACCATACTTGTATTTGGCCATGGTAAATGGTAAAAGGTAAAAGAAAAGAAATTTGCTTTGCGGATGATCTTGCGTACTTGAGCATCTTTTTTCCACAAAATAAGAGCACCATTATCATCTTTTTCACAAAGTTTCCTTTTTTCCAAAACGTAACGTGTTGGTGTTAAAGATGATGCATCAGAAATTAAAAAGGAAGTGCCTCTTTATCTCGCAACTTTTCCACTTGGAAAGAAACTATGACCAAAATGCTTTCTTTAGATTAGAGTCCACAAATCTCATGTTTGCAGGGACTGCAATAGAAATGCAAACTTTGCTTCTTTTAGAGTTCACTGTTCTTAACATTAATTCATTAGCCAGCATTTTTTTTAAATTTTAATTAAACAGAAATCATCCAGTGACGGAGACCCACATTTTTTTTAAATATATATTTACATTTTAAATACGGTCCTAGTGCCATTATTAAAAACGCAAATTCTATGATGAATATTTTACCTCAAAAAATCCGACAAGTGAAAATGATATAAGGTGACACAAACTTTTTTAAAATATAATTGTAATATACGATGAAACTGCAAGTTAGGTTAGTAGATCTGAAAAAAAAAAAAAAAACTGAAAGTGGAATTGTAAAGTAATTATGTGGAATAGGACTATTATTCGAATATGTATATACATAGCATTTGTACCCTATGAATAAAGTTAGGCTGTTAACTTTAACTTTTTTTGATGCAAAAAAAGGACATGATTTGGTTGCAAAAGGAAGTGATAAATGAATAATAAAAGTTTGTGATGACAGTTAAGGCATTGAATCAAGCGAGATTAGAAGCTAATGTGAGAGTACATGGAGATGAAAATCATGGAAAGAGATGGCCAAGCCCTTACTCGATTGCTTCGGGTTTTCTACTTTTGGTTTCTTTGCTGAAATTTGTGTACCCTCCTTTGAAGTATGTAGCAGTTGGTGCAGCTGCTGCGGGTATTTACCCTATCGTTCGAAAGGCCTTTGCCTCCATTCGTAATCTTAGGATTGACATTAGCATTCTCATGATCATAGCAGGTAAATTTGCTTAATTTCTCTTTTTTTTTTTCATATTTTTTTTCCTTTTGAAATGCTAAGAATAACTCTTTTAATATATTAAAATTAATATATGTTGAAGACCTACAATTTCGTATCTTCTGTTTATTAAGTTGTTTGACATAATTCAAATTGAGAACTTCCAAGTAGAAGAACTGGAAGAAGGTTGACACGCTGGATTCATAATCATGACACATTTTGGATTATATATTATCATATTCTGTTTCAATAAAGGCTTTAACTTTTTAATCATAATTTTTTAGTTGTCTTTACTATATGTTTTCATTTTTTCCCACTCTTTAACTGTCAAGGATGAATTTTTTTTTTTTTTTTTTAAGAAAATCATCTTATTTTTTCTTAATAATAGATTGAGTGTTTTTAGCATATATATTTTTTAAAGTAATAGGCAACATGTTTGTTCTTAAAACTATTTATAATTTTGTTAATTCATTACAACAAATATATTTAAGAGAGTTATTGTTAGCATTTCTGGTGATTTTAACCTGGTTTTAGCCATAGTTGAGAACAATCTCTATAAATTGAAAACTTAGTTTAATAATCCCATATACCTTCGTCTTCGTCGAATTCAAACCCATAAAGCTCCATGATTTAGACTGCGCTAAATTCTTAGTTTTAAAATTGTTAAACTTTTAGTAAATTGTTTTTTTTATAACTTACTAAACTGCACTAGATTGTTCTTTCTTGTATAATCTTATATTTAACTTATTAAATTATAAATATTTATTTTCAAACTAACCATTTAAGCTTCCAGAAGATTCTTTTTTATAATTTTATGTTTAGTTAAAATTGAAAAATAACCTTACCGGACACCTGTTAGTTTCCTGTTAGTTATTTAATAAAGCAAAAAGAAAGTATTGGTTCTCTCGTTAAACTCAAACTCAAGTTAACCCAAAACAACTCCTGAAAAACAAAAATCCTGAATCGACACCCACAGATTCTGCCATGTATAAAATATCTTCAGTTGTTTTTCCAGCTAATATAATCACGTGAAGAATCAAACAAGGGGAGATTCTGACATCCTTGTAACTCATGATTCTCTTTGGATGTTTGAAACTTTAATGGTTTCATATATTCTTTGCATGCAAAGTAGTAATCAAGAGATCTTTAAAAAAATATGAAATTTGCATATATTTGTATATGACAAGGTTTTGGAAATACATTCAGAACTCAGATAATCACGGACGCTGAAACTAGCAACTGCAACTCACATGTGAAAAACCACAGAAAAAGTTACAGTTGAAGTGCATCCAACAAAACATACTGAAAATCTGCTCTCTGCAACAAACAAACAAATATCACCTCTTGTTCATAAATTTAAATTCATGAAACGGCTCTTCAAGCGGTTCACTTACACTGCAGATAACATTTTTCTACTAACTATAGCATAGCAAACATTTGACAGAAACAAACAACATATATACATGCAAACGTTTTATGTGTCTGTACAAGATGTGATGGAATCAAACTATGTAACAATTTCGATTATTTATGATTTAGTTGCGGTTTGTCTGTATATATGATTTACATAAAGAAACACTTCTGATTCATATAATTGTTTCCGTCCAATGAGAAAGAAGATTATTACTTTTAAATTATAATGAACTTCTGATTATCTAAAAAATTATTATTATAAGATTTACACATTTTCATTTTTTTTTTTTTATTTCACAGTTGTTGGGACAATCGCTATGCATGATTATTTGGAAGCCGGCACCATTGTTTTCCTCTTCTCAATTGCAGAATGGCTAGAATCAAGGGCAAGCTACAAGGTATTCTTTTTTTTTTATTTTTTTGGAAGATATTTATCTATTTGTATATCATGCTTCACACCGTCTCAAGTATTAATGTTTTATTCTTGAATTATTAAAAAAAATTAGTGGACCCGGATTCTATTGTAGTTCTTATTTCATTATTGAAGTCTGCACTGTTCAAATGCACAGATATACATTCCTTCATTCCTTATCGTTGTACTGTATATTTAAACTTATGGACAATGGTTGTCACACTCTTGAATGTAAGAAAGCGACCTGGGTTATAAATAAGAAGTCTAATTGCATTGTTGATTACACAAAAGTATAAAAAAAATGCGGTGGTTTAAGACTCAAGAATTATTAACATAGTTACATATTTGATGAAGAAAACTGAATTCCATGTAAACTGGCAAATTTTTTGTCATTAATTGATGTTCTCCATAGAAAATAAAAGCAGGGTTCTCTGTTTCAATTCTGACTGTAAGTTAAACTTGTAAATTTAAAAAATGTTTGGATTCAGGCAACTGCAGCAATGTCGTCTTTGATGAACATAGTCCCTCAAAAAGCAGTGATAGCTGAAACAGGAGAGGTTGTGGATGCTGATGAGGTGAAAGTAAATACCGTTTTAGCTGTTAAAGCAGGTGAGGTGATACCCATAGATGGAGTTGTTGTGGATGGAACCTGTGAAGTTGACGAGAAAACTTTGACTGGGGAATCATTCCCTGTGGCAAAACTAAAGGATTCTACTGTATGGGCTGGCACCATCAATATGAATGGTAAATTCTTAGTTCTTGGATGGAAACTGTCATTTTTAATATAGAAAATATGACAAGTAAAATAGTTGGCAATTAGTTTTTTCCTAGAACAAGGTTGTGAAGTTAAAGTGTTTTCTTGATTGATTAAAAGGTTATATCAGTGTGAAAACTACTGCACTGGCTGAAGACTGTGTGGTGGCTAAAATGACAAAACTTGTGGAAGAAGCTCAAAACAGCAAAACCGACGTTCAGACATTGATTGAGAAGTTTGTCAAGTTTTATACCCCTGGTTAGCAGAATGTAGTTTTTTTGAGTCATTGGTTTCTTGCCTGCGTTGAATTTTCATTGGCCTTACTTTTTGTTGTTGATGTTTTCAGCCGTTGTAATCATATCAATCCTTGTAGCAGTGATTCCACTTGCGTTAAAGTTAAAATTACGTACAGAGAAATACTGGATTCACATAGCATTGGTTGTTTTAGTGAGTGCATGCCCATGTGCACTCATCCTTTCAACTCCAGTTGCAACCTTTTGTGCTTACACCAGAGCAGCCACATCAGGTCTTCTCATCAAAGGGGGTCATCATCTTGAAACACTTGCAAAAATCAAGGTCATGGCCTTTGACAAAACGGGTACCATAACTAAGGGTGATTTTGTGGTCACAGAGTTTCAATCTCTTTCAGATGACATAGATTTGAACACATTGATTTACTGGTAAGGACAGCCCTCGTTTCCCCTGCAGTGCTATTTCTGTCCATCTTTCTTTTCAAATATAATATTTTTAAAAAAGAAAAAAAAAAGTCTGATTTACATGCACTAGAAGATATAGTATATAATCTTGTTAGGAAATTTCAAAAGCCTATCTAGAATAAAGATTGAATAAATTGTTGAATTATGAGATCATGCGTTCAGATTCAACTTTTCAGGGTGTCAAGTGTAGAGAGCAAGTCAAGCCATCCACTGGCATCTGCGATTGTTGATTATGGAAGGTCTCTCTCCGTGGAACCAGAGCCAGAAAAGGTGACAGAATTTGAAAACTTTCCTGGGGAAGGAATCGGTGGAAAAATGGAAGACAGAGTTATTTACATAGGAAATAAAAAAATAGCCGCAAGAGCCGGGTCTGAATCAGGTGAGTGCCTTTTCCATTGAGGTGTAACCTTACAACATAGTTTTAGTTTTTCTTCTGTTTCTTGGAACTGAACGAGGTGTTCATTGTGAGTGATGGTTTTGTTTTGTAGTTCCAATATTACAAGGAGAAAATGCAAGAGGAAAGACCACTGGATACATATACATAGGAGCAACCCCAGTTGGATTTTTCTCTCTTTCAGATGTTTGCAGGTTAGGTGTTGAGGAAGCAATCGGGCGGTTGAAGTTAATGGGAATAAAAACAGCCATGCTCACTGGAGACAGTGAATCTGCTGCAATGCAAGCACAGGAGCAGGTGTGTGATGTTATATGATCAAACCTTGTTGAATACAATAGGGCTAATTTATAGCAAGCTGTCACCAGAGTGATTTTCAATAGTATCAAATTCTCTATTTTCAAAGTGAGCTTATTCAAGTACTAGAACCTTAGTTAAAGTACTAATGGCGACAGTGACTTTATCTTCAGCTGGGGCATTCTCTGGAGTTAGTCCATGCAGAACTGTTGCCGGAGGACAAGGTGACAATCATCTCAGAGTTTAAGAGGGAAGGTCCAACAGCCATGATCGGAGATGGTATAAACGACGCGCCGGCATTAGCTTCAGCTGATATCGGAATCTCAATGGGCATTTCAGGTTCTGCACTCGCAAGTGAGACAGGCAACATAATTCTTATGTCAAATGACATTAGGAAGATACCTGAAGCCATTAAGCTAGCAAGAAGAACACGTCGGAAAGTGCTGCAAAACATCATTCTGTCGATCACTACTAAGGCTGCGATTATTGGTTTGGCCATTGGTGGTCATCCATATGTTTGGGCAGCAGTGGTTGCTGATGTTGGAACGTGTCTGGTGGTCATCTTCAACAGCATGCTACTCCTTCCAAGAGCACACAAGCATGGAGGAAAATCTTGTAGATCGTCCACTAAATCTCATAACCACAATAGTGGATGCGGTGGCACTCATGGCCATGATCATGCTCACCACCAACATCAACATTGTCATGATCAACACGATCACCATCACCATCAACACAAGCATGAACATGATCACCACAAACATCAACATTGTCATGATCAACACGATCATAAACATGATCACCACCATCAGCACGATCATGATCACGATTCCCACCATCAGAAAAAGCACGAGCACGATCACCACCATGAGCATCAACACGAGCATGATCACCACCGCCACACCAATGACCACTGCCACCCTATCCCTGGTTGTGAAAACCTGAAAGACCATAAATGCAGAAGTGTTTCACATTGCAACGAAGACACGCATCATAAAAAGTCAGGTTGTCATCCAGAAAGTGAGAAGCATGGGACAGGTGAAATATCCGTTGACATCATCGTTGAACATGTTGAATCAAGCCCAATGCAGGGTTGCTCAAGTTTGGCAGAGAAAGAGAAAGGTTCCTGCTGTGAAGGCTGCTCAGACACGTGCGAGAATATGGGTGTGGTGTGTGGTTGTGAGAGTTCAAAAGAGGGAGAAGATAGTGCGTGTTGCAGAAACGAATGGTCTTCAAAAGAATGCAATGAATCTGGGATTATTCATGGTTTGAATAAGAGAGAATATGGTGGATGTTGCAAGAGCTACATGAAGGAATGCTGTGGGAAAGTTGGACACTCAAGAGGTGGTTTTGTTGGTTTGTCAGAAATTATGACAGAATAGGTGTGGCTGATTTCAGCGTAAGCAAGAGATGTCAGCATGCAGAATTATATTTACATAGCAGATTTTTGGTGGTACATAGTTTGAGGAGTTCATTGAAGTGAACACAAAATGGTGTTTGCGACCTCCATTTTACCAGACAGGTCTGCAGGAGCTTGATATATGATGAACTTAGATTTTTCGGTAAATCTGATATGTGGCTTTATTTATATAGGGATTTTCATTCCTGAAGGAGAAGGGGAACCGATCCTTCAGAATGTTGTTTATGTAGATGTTCAGGGTTACTTTCTTTTTCCTTTTTAAAAATCTATGTTGATATATGTAGTACTCTGACATTAAAATAAGAACTTCACAGCTTTCTGATTCCAATATTCCCAATTGTTTGATAACCTCAATTTACAATTTTACATCTTAAAATCAGCAGTTAACCTTTTAAATTTAATATATATACATTTTCTTATCAGTAATTTATCAATAATTATTTAAAATTGTTTTTTTTAAAGCATTCTAAAATATTTCTTGCTTTCTTCCGGACCATTTTTTTGAACTCAACATACTTTCCAAACGGAACGACACATTTGGCAACTTTTCCACCTCCATAGTTTCAACCTGCCCCTTCTCAAACTAAAATTTTAAATTTAATCTCCAATTTAGAACTTTTATTTTCATCTGGATTGTTTAATCAAAAAATGGTATGGATTATTAATTTCAAAATATAACTTTTCTATTTTGAACCATATAACTTAAAATATGAAAAAAAAAAATCTGAATTGCATAATTTAAAATGTATTTTCACTATACATATACATTCCGGAAAGAAGAAGATGAAGGAGAGAGACATGAGCGCGGGACTAGTATAGAAAGAAGAAGATGAAAAGTGAGAAAAAAAAAGTGTAAGAAGAAGAGGAAGAAGAAAATATAAGAACAAATAAGTCATTTTATACCATCCTATGAGAATGCATGATGAATATATGGAGGTGTAGAAAGAAACAACCAACATGTGGGTGATCGAAGGATGAAACAGGCCTTTTCAACCCAATATTATTAGGGGTCTTCTCCTTGTACCTTCAAAGACTTCTACTGCACCTCCAAATATTAATTGCACAGTCCATTTTACCCTTCTGACTCACCTCTCTCTTAATTAGTCTCTCTTAATTAGGTAAAAGTAATTAAAATATTTACTGAGGTAGGTGAACTGAAAGTTGAGACTTGAATTTGGTTGTTATGTTGCGCCTTGCCCCTTCTCCCCCTCGACAAGTCACTTTCAGAACCTCTTTCACTGTGAACTGTGTTTGCACTTTCGCTGCTCAGGTTATCGAAACGTTGTTTCGTTTTTCAGTTTTTAAGTTATATCTTGTTAAGGTATGTAAGTTATTCTTGGACGTCCATCATCCATCATTTTCAAATACTATATTATGCATGTTCAACTTTGATATATCAACCATTTTATACAAAACCGAATGCATTTTTTGTATATAGTGAATGTGCATGTTTGTGAATAGTGATGAATGAGTGATTTGTGTTTGAAGATGCTGATAGATAACGACATCGAAAAGAGAAAAAAAAAACTTAGAAAGCATAACCCCGGCTTTCAACATCCGGTTATGTCGGATTTATAAATCTGGTTTAAAAATTAAACGGATTTTGGTATCCGGTTTTACACAACTAATGTGTACACATACACCTACGAATTTAGAAATTCGGTTAAAAATTTAAACGGATTTAGAAATCCGGTTAAGAATTTAAACGGGTTTTGACATCCGGTTTTTCATATACACATACATTGATTTTCGAAATCCGGTTACGCAAAAACGGATTTACAAATTCGTTTCACAAATTACACGGATTTCGATATCCGGTTAAATTTTTAAATTGTTTATATTTTTTGTGATTCATTATATATTTTATTAATTTATATTTTTTTTTTCAACTTTTAAAAATAAAATCTTTTGTTAAATATTTTTAATAAAAATATAAAATAAATAAGTGGTAATGATAAACACGGATTTCATTTCACACAAATCGGAAATCTAAATCCGGAATTGATTTTGGATTTTTTTTATTTAGTTTTAGGTATAATATTTTATTTATTTGACATATTTGTTTTATATTTTTATTTGTAATTTTATTAATTGGTTGAAAATTTAATTTCCTTTTAATTTAATGTTAAATAGTTTTTTAATAATTTTATTTGTTTATTTTCTAAAGTTTTTTTATTGTGTATCATATAATTTTTTATATGTAATGTTATTTTTCAATTTATTTTTTGAATTTTAAAAATATTATTCATTTATAATTATTTTAAATTTTTATTGTGTATCATATAATTATTTATATGTATTGTAATTTTTGATTTTTCAAATTTTTAAAAAATTTATAAATATTATTTATTTATTAATTATTTTAATTTTTTATTATGTCATGTAGGTGATTATAATCTCTATATATATAAAGATGGAAGATTTTCATTTGAGTTATTTGGATTCACCATTAAATTCTAGCTTGATGTCAGATTTCTCCTCTTTTATTAAAGATATATGCGAGGAGGATTATACATCTAAGTTTACCACGAATGAGATGTTTCCCACGCGTGAAGGGTCAATTAAGTGGGTTCGAGGAGTTGCTTATGATCTTGGATTCCCATTGTTGTTTTTCACAACAATCATTATAAAGGTCCCTCAACCAACTGAGTCTCAGTTGGGGACCACAACATTGTCTGAGCTCAGCTGAAGCTATGGGTCGCTCCACCCCAAGAAGCGCAATAACAGTCTCCAATGCACCATCATAGTCGAGGGGTTCATTGGGACAAAATTATCCCGCAATAGGTAGATGAAGAAGACAAGAGACGTCATCTAGGGTGATGGTCATCTCGCCAATGGGTAGATGAAAAGTGTTGGTTTCCTTGTGCCATCTTTCTACAAACGCCAATAATAAGCCCTTATCGACGTAATCATAATAAATGTCACATAGAGGCATCAGACCCGAATTCAGCACAAACTCATGAATACCAAGGTGACAAGCTCCAAATTTATTTAACTTTTTACCATGTGAGATCAATTTTATTTCACCTCGATCCTACACAGAACAGTTGCATGTATAAATTACCCAAGTCATGAACCATAAACAAAAATAAATATATATACTAACCTGGCCTTCCCACACTGCACGAGCAACATGATTGTCGTAGCTCGTCAATAATGAAGTGTCAGATGGACCTCCAGGAAACCCAACTTCTTCATTTTCCTGTTGATGATCAATAACATCCTCGTGCTGCTGAGTGACATCCTCATGCTGCTCAACAACAGGAGGATCAGGTAATGCTGAAGCTTCTCGAGTTACATGATGGCCACGACTTCTACGAGCAGAAGTTGTAGGTCTCCGTCTAACAACACCATGTACAAAAGTATTTGCTCGTGTTTCCACTTCCTGGTTAGACGTATTAGGCTCCACGTGTTTTAGCCATATCTTTTTAACAACAACTTAACAATAAATAAAACTGAAATTAAATGAAATATTATATAAAACAAATATACGACACCTTAATAATATTAATCAAATTGAAATAAAATATAAAATGTAAAATAAATAAAAAAACTGAACTACCGGAATTGGAATGCCGGTACACAAATATCAACCGGATTTCCATTACCGGTATATAATTTTACTTAATATAGTTATATATAATATACACAATCTAAAATTAAATAATTAATATATAAATATAAAAAATTTGAAATTAAGTTTTATAAATAAAATCATATAAATAAATAAAACATCAAAAGCTAACAAATAACAAATAACTAAAAATAACTTTAAAATAATTAAATATAATTAATCTAGATATTACAAAGACAAATATTTTAAATAAAAATTTATCATTATTAATTAAAATTAACAAAGTAAAAATAACTATAAAATATATAACTAAAAAATATATGAAAAATAAAATTAAAAATAAAGTAATTAAATGAATAAAAAAATTAACAAATTAAAAAGAATAAAAATAAATACATAAAAGCTGAAGTTTAAAATTCAAGAAATAATAAATATTATAAAATATATTCTAAAACCAATTAAACAATAACTAAATACTATTAATCAAATTCAAATTAAATTTTATATATTAAATAAATAAATAAAGTAAACTACAAAATGCCGGTAACTTTAAAAATAAATTTAGTTTAACAATCGAATGATTGCCAGTATATAATTTTATTTAATATAATTATATATAATATAAATAATCTAAAATTAAATAATTAATATATGAAATAAATTCTTATAATAAAATCAAATAAATAAATAAAAACATTAAAAGTTAACCATTAATAAATAAGCAAAGTTAACCTTAAAATAATTAAATATAATTAATCTACATATTATAAAGACAAGTATATTAAATAAATATTTATCATTATTAATTAAAAATTAAAAAAACTAAAAATAACTATAAAATATGTAACTAAAAATATATACGAAAAATTAAATTAAAAATAAAGTAATAAAATGAATAAAAAATTAAAACAAAAATAATAAGAATAAATACATAAAATCTCAAATTCAAAATTAAAAAAATAAGAAATATTAATGAAATATATTCTAAAAACAATTAAACAGTAACTTAATAATACTAATGTAAAATTAAATTAGATTAAATTTTATATGTAAAATAAATAAAAAAGAAAACTAGGTATACAAATATCAATTTTAAATAAAAATAATTAACGAACCGGATTTCTATTACCGGTATATAGTTTTATTTAATATAGAATTAAATTTAAATAATTAATATATAATATAAAGAATTTGAAATTAAATATTATAAATAAAATTATGTAAATAAATAAAAACATTAAGAGGTAATAAATAATAAATAAGTCAAAATTATTCGAAAATAATTAAATTTTATTAATTTACATATTATAAAGTAAAATATTTTAAATAAAAATTTATCATTATTAATTAAATATTAACAAAGTAAAAATAACTACAAAATTTAAAATAATAATTTTTTTTAACGTACTTATATAAAATATAAATAATCTAAAATTAAATAATTAATACATAAATTATAAAATAATAGAAATTAAAACTTATAAATAAATGAATAAAAAAATACGAAAATTTAAATTATCAGTGGATTACCGATGCCAGTTAAAAAGAAGCTGATTTTGAATTTCTTAACCGAGCTTCGATTGTCGGTAGAAAATTAAACCGGGCTTTGAATGCCGGTAAAAAATTAAACGGGTTTACAATGCCGGTCCATAAATAAAACGGAGTTTGAATTTCGTTTAATCACTCACCGGAATTCAAATGCCGGTGCACTATGACTTACGAAATTTCAAGTTTATATCGGGTTTAGAAAGTCAGATAAATATTTTACCGGGTTTCGAAACTCATTCTACCAAATCCAAACTTCTACGAATGATGCTATGTTACACGATATATTTTTTGCATGTTGAAACAATAACGTATTCATCTACATCTCCAAGTATATTCAAACAATAATCATAAATACAAGTATATTCAATAATCATAAATAGAAGAATAATGCTTACTGGAAAAAGAAAGAACATTTCCTTGCAGATCTTCACACCGACTGGTGTGGGTTTGGATGCAAAGGGTCTCCCTTAGCAGCAGCACAAGCAGCATAAGCTTTGCATTCAATTTGGGGGTGTGAGATTAAAGGTAATTTTATTGAAGAGAAACTGGACGGATTTATGACAACCATGTTAAGAGCAGAGAATATTTTTTAAGAGCAGAGAATCTTTTTTAACTTTTTTTACTGTTCAACAGTAAAAGGTTCAGAGGATATTATTGGAATTTTAAAATTTTTGGGGATGTAATAGAAGTCTTTGGAGGTGTAGGGAGAAGCCCCCATATTATTATTGCTCAAGTATGACTCTTTTTTTTTTCAGAAAATGGCTTTCATTACATTAGTCAAACTAATTAAAAATATTAATTTTAATCCAATATTATTTATTTGTTTTTTTGTTTAGAGAAAATAAGAAAGGCAAAAAGACACACCGAAAATCCATTAATGTTTTTTTTTGGGGCTTAATATTAAATTTTAAACACTAGTCTTATTGAGCCACGTATTACCTAATTGTCTATACCACAATGATTACTCTCAGTTGTTATTGTTAAGTATTAATAGACTGTGTTCGTAATAATCTTTTAATAATAATGAATCAATTGTTAATAATCTCACTATAATCTTTGTGATTAAGGGATATTTGCTTTGGGAAAGTTGATTTTAGTGTCGTATTTAATTTTTTCGAGGTAGTCATTTTTTTTGGTGGTAAAACCACTTCTCAGTATAATTTTATAGAACTAAAAAAAACTTCCATCTAATTATTTGTTGAAGTATTTTGCGACAATTTGTGATTTCTAAAGAATATATCCATGATGAGTAATGTGTTTGGATGGAGAATTCTGAAAAGGATAATTGATTTATTGGAGAATTATAATCTTAAAAAAAAGTGTTTGGATGAAGAATGAATAACTGAAAATAAATAATACTCTTACAAGTTTATGAAAGTAAATAGATTACTTAAAATAGATAGTTTAAAATTTCAAATTTTTTTCAAACTTATGTGTCTTTTCTTTGTATTATCTCTTCAGTTTGATAAAAAAAATATAAATAGATTTATAAATAGAGATGACAGCAGGGCAGGATGAGTCAGATTTTGCTATCTTATATCTATTCTCAAAAGAAAAAAAGTTCATCTCATCTTCATAATCCAAACTCAACGGATATCATGTTTTTGTCTCATTCTCATCTCCATCGAGTAACAAATATATACTCGTACTTGTACTCATACTTGTTTTCTTATTGTTTCAATATCAATTAATTAATTTTTATAAAATAATAAAAAATTACAGTAAATGAAACATAATATTATTAAATATTCAATATTAAAAGGTGGATTTTCTTCCATATCAAATATTGAGAAATAAATTATATTATAATTGTATCCATTTCAAATTAAAACACCAAATAAGATTTTATGAGAATTATTTTAAATATCTATTTACTTCAATTTTTTAAATTCTAATGAAATGTTTTTTATATACTAATAAAAGTTATATTACATCATTTGATCAAGATCATACAAAAAACAAAGATTAAACTAGTAATAATAAAATTTGAGCATAGATCTTTCATCTATTGAACTTTAATATATGTTGGATGGTGATAAAAAAAATTTATGACAATTACATTAAATTATTATATTGTAATAAATAAAATTTATATATAAAATTATAGTGATAAAATTACACATATGATAATAAGTTAGAAAATAAAAATTATTATATAAAAATTATCAAAATGGAATTTTACGTTATAAAATAATCAGCAAATAAAAATATTAAAAAAATTATCAAATGTGTGTCTTAGAAACAATTTGAGAGACCATTGAATGAAATCGCATAAAGAAAGAATAAATGTATAATTAAGGGTATAAGATGAAAAATATCTTACGGATCTAAGAAAACTTTTCAAATATCAACTTAGTTGATGATTGATATATAACGAAAATGATTTTAATGAAATAAAAGAGTTATTTTAATGAAACAAAAATTAATAATAATAAAATAAAGAAGATAAATTTTTATATTACCTAATAAATGAAACATTTATACTATGAAATACTTAAATTGATAGTGTTAAACATTCTTATGTGAAAATAAAATATACAATAAATAAAAGTATTAAAAAGTGTGTGTGTGTTTGTGCACGCGTATGAATATAAGGTTACTTAATAGACAATGGGTATTTTAAATCATTTAAATTGGAACAAAATAAGGTGGGAACGAGTATTATAGTAGTATGAGGATAAGACTAGGACGAATATATATATCTCCATCCCTATCTCCATACTCAATTAAACAAGTCGGGTATTTTTCATATTCATACTCATTCAGAATACAAGAATTTTTCATCAAAACAAAAACAAGTTCAGACAATATGCACAACAAATTTATTTGTCATCTCCAATTATAAACAAACAAAAACAAAAATAAGTTATAGCATAACGTAACATATAAGTAATGGGTTTGGCAAGAAATTGAGACAGTGCGGTGAATAAGATTCTATGGCATTCCTTTTCCCACGCCTCAAAAACACAAAGTCTCGTCTTTTATAAACGGAAACACATTAACCATGAAAAAGATGTAGCACATCAAATTCTTGTAAAGCCGAAAAGTGCACAGTTTCTATAGACGCGTTATAGAATTGTGTAATTATATGTAATCATTGCCTTTGAACACCACAAAAAGAAGCCACCAATTATTAGGGATAAATATTTTGAAGAACGTCCAAAATTAAACAATAATCAAATATGAGTATGTATGATATAATAGATTGACTCGATCTTATATAAAAAAGATTGACATCTCTCGAGTCCATAATCTTAAAATAATTTAAACATTTATTTTCTTATACGATATTATTTTTTTTCGATGTGAAACATAGACTTATATTTATATACTAAAAATTTAAATAAATTAATCAATTATGTTACCTAAGAAAATATAATAAAATATTTCTACCTCTATATAATCATCGCATCATGCACCAAACTAACCAACCTCTTCTACTTCATAATTGATTTGGCAAAATGGTGTGGATTTTGGTTGCGAAGGGTTAATTAATAAGGTTGAGGGTGGAGTGAAGCCAAGAATGACTTGCCGAGAGAAGAATCTATTTAATCTGATCCAAACTTGAGTAACTCGGCAAGTTATTTTTGGCTACATTTTGCTTTCTTCCTCTTTCATATCAATTCATGATAGCTCATAGTTATGGTGGAACATCTGTTTTGTTTTAGTTGTATATTGTTGTATTTGTTATGGTGATGCACGCAGGGATGAGAGAAGAGTGTTTTAATGAGAGGTTTTTGATAGAAGAAGAAATGATGAGATGTCGGTTAAAGCAGAGACATCTGACACATGGCATGGAAATAAGATCCAGCGCTCTCTACTTTTCAGGGGAGACAAACAGATTAAACAGACAGAGGTATTAAATTACTCCTTCTAATAATTCTTTCTAAAACTCAAATTCTATTCATTTAATTCTTAAATATCTATACTTATGTAATCTTCTCATAATCATTTACTTCTACTCTTGCTCAGCTTTTTTAATGTGTTCAATACCCTTAAAGAGTAATTAATCACTCCATTTAAATTAAGAAATATTTATGTATTAATTATTATTAAGTTCAAAATAATTTTTTTATCTAAATAAATTTAATTCTCATAATATTTTTTATTATTGTAATAGTTATACTTCTCGTATCATGATTTTCAATAATTATAATTGTTCTTATTGAATCTCATTATTGTTACAACTTTTAACCAATTATTGTAATTATTTAATGGTTTAATTATATTTTGAGTTTCTGCTATATTTAAATTTTTTAATTATAGTGTGATTGTTAACTTTGTGATGTAACAATTATCTTATATTATCATTTTTTAAAAATAACGTGACCAAATATAATTTTTTAATTTTTATTTTCTTGAAATTTTAATAATTTCATATTTCAAAATTGTAAAATAAAAAATTATAAAATTACAAAAAAATTTAAAAATTTAAAAATTTAAAATTTAAAATTTAATAATTTAATAATTTTGTGTTTTCATAATTACACAATTTCATAATTTTTAACTAATTGTATAATTTTATATTTTTTAATTATGAAATTAAATATTTTTATAATTTTTTAATATTGTAATTTTATATTTTTATATTTTTGTTATTTTTTGATTTTATTTTTTTAATTTTATAGTTACATGTTTTTTGTATTTTTGTATTTTTTTTTAATTTATAACTTTATAATTTTAATTAAATTTAAAATAATTTTCGTTAAATACCGTAAATAATTAAAAAGATCAAGTAGTCTTTTGTAATAAAATATTATATGGCGAAATTTGTGGAGAATGACAGGACAAGTTAATTGCTACATCAGAAAGTTAACACCGCCACACTTAACTGTATGGACTCAATTGAAATGTTTTGAAATTTTAAAGACTCAATAAATCATAAAAAATTATTAAAGACTTAATTGAAAGTTTCAAATTTATAATAGACTTAACACATAATTCAACGTTATCTAATTGAATTATCCTATATGAATTTTCAAATAAAATTAATTATTTACCTTAGCTCTATCCCAGGATAACAACCTTAAGTTATTGCTATAAATATTTTTATTTATAATTTTCATTGAAAATGGTCAATACATGGTTGTTATTATTAATATTCCCAAAACTCCACTAAAACACATCTTTCCTAACATATCAAATCCATTACTTGTCTTATTCAAAGTAATATATTTATAAGAGGCTGTTGTATAGGGGAGTCAAGTACATTTTGGCTCAATCAACCTCTGGACTTAGGAGTATAGACATACATCCTAGTATATTTGGGTTTGGGGTACAGACCTATGTACATTCCAATATACATGGGATCAGATATATAGACCTACAATCCAATACATATGGGTTTAGGAGCAGTGGCGAAACTTGGACTAAAATTGTAGGGAGCCAAATTAGATTTGTTATATATAATTTTTTTTAGAAGAAAAACTATTCATTTTTTTCTCTTCATTTCCTCTTTTTATAACAAACACATATAATAGTAGAATTCAAAAAAAAATATTACTATCATTCGCTATTATATCATGATACCAATTCATGAATACCATTTTAGATAAGGCATTCGTATCTCATCAATTTGATTTGGTGGTATTGTCAAATTTGATGTCGTTTTTCCCAGATCATGTTCTATTGAATTGTTAAATTCATTATATGTAACTCTGATAACTTTAGAGATTTGTTTTATATTGTCTTAAATTCTTGGTTCTTATTAAATTTCTCAAGCTCAGTTAATGTAAATGCATTTCTTTTTCATCTTCATCACAAACCTTCCTCTTTGAAAAAAAGGAATCAATTTTTTTACTTTTTATCATAATCTTTCTAATATAAATTTATCACCTCTTACCTATTTAGAAAAAATAAAATTTATATTCACGAATCACAATTATCACAATGCAAAACATAACAAAACTCATACTATTTTAATTAAATAAGCAATACTGTATAAATTCAAAACTTAAAAAAAATTACCATAGGTAGCGAAAAACACAAAATCCCTAAATTTCATAATTAAGGATTATAATAATTTAGGAAAAATTATAATTAGGGTTCATACCAATTTCATAAAAGAAACCCTAAAATCATAATTAGGGGTTATATTAACTTGGGATAAACTTAATTTGGAAGAAACATCCTAAAAAGAATCATAAACTAACATACATAAATCATAATAAGATACTAACCTTGATTTGTGATAGATCATGCAAGAATGTATACATGAATCTCAATCTATGTGTTTCCAACCTCTATTTCCCAACCTTTGTATTTATCTCTCTTCACAAACTTTCATGATAATTTACATTATGGAAAGATCTTATAGTCAGAAAAAAATCCTAATCTCTTTTATAAATTAATGTCTCTATTAAAATTTTTTATTTTATCTTTTATTATAATTTTCCATAATATAATTTTAATATAAATAATATATAATATAATTTTAAAAAATATATAAATATATATAAAAAAAATTCAAAAAAAAAAATGGGGGAGCCGTGGCTCCCCCTGTCACATCATAGTTCCGCCAGTGTTCAGGAGGCATACATATCTACATCTCAATGCATATGGACTCAGGAAGACAAACTTACATCACAAATGGGAGATAGGACTGTAAGAGTACATTCAAGAATATGAGCAGTATAACAGAATGTAACGACAGTTACAATTACAATAGGACATTTATAGAGTTTTATTCATATTTAGGAAGAGAATAAAAACAGTTACAAAGTTAATGAACTTATGATTAGACTCAGATAATATAAAATAGAATTCAGTGTTCAAGGAAAGTAACTATTTTTGCGTTCATCTCTTACTCACATCTAACTTAGAAGTATTACTAACACTTGAGAGTCCAAATGCCCGCAAGTACTCACTCTAGGAACATCAATTCAGAGAGAGTCTTGCAAAAAAATATCTAAAATACTGTACTTTTTAAAAAATACATTAAAATCTACCTAATTTAATTTTTATTAATTTCTATTGTACATACACAAAATTTTAAGAGTTTGAGGTATGGATACACCTTCCATCCTAAATAACCTAGGTGTATTGTCCAGTTATAGAGATATCACCAAATATGAAAGACATTGAGAAAAAAATATAATATGTTACGATCCAGTGAATAATATCTTGCATGTATGTGCCAAGTGTTTTGTTTTAGAATATTGTATATGGCAAGTTTATAACGGTTTATTACTTTTCAATCAATCAATTAAAATATTTACAAATTTTAATTGTATAAATGAACCTAATTCATGTCTTAAAATAGTATGTATTAATTTAAAATATATAGAATAATAATATATATAGACATACTGAAAAGCACGTTATAAATTATTATATCATATATCTTTTAAATTACTTTCTTTCTGTTTTCTCTAATTACAAAATAGATGTAAACCACCATTTTTTATAGTTTGTTTTCTTAATCGAGCACATTCTCATAAAGAGAGGTTATATACATATTATATGAACATAATTTACATAAGAATTAATATCATTTTTAACTTAAAATTTTGAGATATTATATTTAAATTTTTTTTATAAAGTATTCATTTTTTTTAATTAAAGTATAACTTAAACTCTTATTTGAATTATTCACAACAATTTTGAGTATACGAAAGATTCTTCTTAAAATAATCTCAAACAACATTAACATATAGTTTATGTATAAACTTGTTCGACCTTTTATTGTCTTCGTATTGTCAACCGAACAAGAAAATATTAAGATTTATTTGAAAAATGGATGAGAAAGATAAGACTAGTATATACAAGAGATGAGATCAAGTGAGGAAAAAATAATACAAAAAATATATAGTAATATATTGATAAAGCACATTAATAGAATATACTTTAAAATTTGTCCGTTAAAACATAATTTTTTTCTATTTTCTGAAGTAATTAGTCTACAACCTCCCAATCTATAAAAATCTCAACTACCATTAATATTTAATTTAATTAATTTCTTATATATTCAGTCATATATATAAATTTATTTTCATTAGTTTTAATACTCATCTTAAGGACTTGAACACATATTTAGAAATGAATCAACATTAAAAGCAGCATAGAGCACTGAGAATGCATGCATGGAGGGTAACGAGAATGAATTCGAAAATAAATAAAATTGCAGGAATAAGGTTTTGTTGTAGATGATTCATGAATGATCTCAGCGGAAGAGGTGTTGAGATTAAAAAATGAAGGGAATAACGTGGATAGACGCATAGAGTTGCACGTGTCCCTTTCCTTATGTGGCTGTCTTCCATAAAGCATTATCCTGATATAGAAAATCGGTGACTCAGAGTGATCTCAGATAGATGCAGCTATGAGTCCAATAAAATATGTTTCTGTTCTGCTATATATAGAGCCACATGAACCACCATTGATGAAGGTAGCTTTAGGTTCTCTCAACTCACAACAAGAGGCAGAAAGTAGAGTGCAGCCAAGGATGACTTGCCGGCAGTTATGTGTTTACTCTCTCTTCGCCGTCGTCTTCTTCGCCGGCAAGTTGTTCTTGGCTACATTTTGCTCTCTTCTTATGCTGTGATGCTTTGAGGACTCGTTCATGTATCGATGGATCCAGTTGCAGATCCTCAAACTACGACTTTTCAATTTTTATTATGTTTTTTGGTTAATTAGTTGGTATTTGATTCGATTTTACTAGGTTTAATCTGGTGATGTTGTGTTTCTTCTGCAAAGAACAAAATTAAGATGGGAAAGAAAGCGATACTTGCAACTTCACCTGCAGATTCTTCCAACACTTTATACAAAAGTGCTTCTCTGGGGCTAATTTAATCATTTGAGCTTTTTCCCTCTCTATACTGTTGACACACACACACGCTTGTTTTTTGTTTTCACTTTCCATAAAATACATTATTATAGTTTTTTATTTTTACTTATTTAATCCTATTCTAAACATTTGACATTTAACATCTTTGATGGAAAGATTGATTAGGACTGAATTGAAAATCCTGAAATTAATTCGGCAGCATTAATTTTTTAAAATTTCAGATGAATTAACATTTCACATATATGGACATATTAAGAATTAGGACTGAAATTGTAATGGAAAATCTAAATGTTAATATGATTCTTCTATTAACTTGCATTAAAAACGCTTTTTTCGTGGAAGTATATTTTAATGGTATTATTTTAATGTTATTTTTACTCAAGATATTTTTTTCTCAAGATTTTTTTCATCTCTTTTATTCACATTAGAAATTACCTTAAAAGTTTGTCATTTTTTGGTAGAAGTATATTTTATGTTATTTTTACTTTATATATTTTTTCTTCTCAAGATTCATTCAATCTCTTGCTTTAAAAGTTTGTCAATATCTTTTGGTAGAGGTATATTTTAATGTTATTTATACTTTAGATATGTTTTTCAAGATTATTTCGATCTATTTTATTCACATCCTTCATGATATTTTATATTTTCTTAGTTTTGGATTTGTCTTTTTTTGGATAAGCATTTTATACCTTTTTTCTTTGTATTTCTTTCTCAAGACTTTATTTTCTTATTTTCATACTTATTGTACTTTTTCTTCACTATTCTATGTAGTCCATTTTATTTATCCAATTTTTGGTATAAATTATTGTGAGAAGTTTAAATAATAAAATATTATATGAATATTTTTTATGTTAAAACATATACGATGGCTTTGAAGAGGTGGTTTCAAAAGGGGTTGAATAAACTTTTAATTGTAATTTTTTTTACTTAGGGCTATACTAGATTGTCTGGTGGGCAATAGAGTATACAATACACAAACTTTATATTACACAAATTTTATATTGGTTGATCTTAAACAATTAGATATATCTGTTCATTCTTTAAACAATTTGCTATTAAAAAAATAAAGATTATAAAATGAGTGTATTATATACTTTAAACAATATAAAGTAAGGCTAATATAAATTACTTTTGATTTTTACTAGTTTCTCTAAACAATCTGTTTAATAGTTATTCTTTAAACAATTTGCTTAATAGTTATTATTTAAAAACCAATCTGCTTAATTGGTATTCTCTAAACAACAATGTGCTTATAGTTATTCTCTAAACAACTTGCTTAAGATGTTTTATTAAACAAATAAAGATTACAAAATGAGTGTATCTGGTTATATAAGTATATAAATAATTTTTTGTTTTTTTCCTAATAATAAACTATTTTTGATTAATTTTTTAATCTTTTCTTAATTTTAAATAAGTAAACGCACTTATTTAAAGAGTAATCTTTACTTAATAAATTATACGAAATTATATCTCTGAACTCTTTTATAGTCAAGGGTAATCTTTCCTGATTTATATATATATATATATATATATATATATATATATATATATATATATATATATATATATATATATTATAAGACTAAAAATAGTAGTTGAAAACTATAATATTTATAACTTATACAATAATATTTTAGTATTGAAAAAATCAAATTAGCATCTTACATCTATAATTAAAAACTTATAAAAAATAATATATTAAAATTATTAAATAATATTATAGTGCTCAAAAGATCAAATTATCAATTTACTTTATAATTAAAATTTAATAAAATAACAATAAAAATTAATAAAAAGTTGTTGATACGTTATAAGTTAATTTATCTTTAATTTAACTGTAAATTCTTCGAGTCACATTTAAATTAATTTACATTTAAAAAATTTGATTTGTTTTTCAACTTAGAGCCAAATTTATTCACAATTATTACTCATTTTGACATCTTTCAGATCAATTGAAAAAGAAAATTAATATTATTCTTTTAATACTTATTTAATAGACAATTTATACAAAAGAATTGAAAAAATAAATTTTAACTAAAATTATATATTTTAACATAAACTATTTTATTAATAGATAAAAAGGTTTTATTCTTGAGTTTGTTTTTAAGCTTGTATGTTCATGGTTTTCTTCTACTGTTATAAAAGTATACATTGAAAAAATGTTTAAATAATATTAAGAAAATTTATTATTATCAAAATCCTTGAATGGTCTACTGCAATTAAGACCGTGTATTAAGGTTAAGTAATTATAGTTTGAATACTTTAATTTTTTTATTTGATAAAATAAAAATATTAACATAAAAATAAATTATAACAAAATCATTCCTACAGACTTATTAAATATTTGTCTGCTAAATATATGTAAAGTCAATTAAAGGCTCCCAGTCATATGTCCCTAGAAACGAGGGTAAATATATAATTTGAATTCTCAGTTAAACTTTTTGGTACTATTTCTAGGATAAAATACTCTCGGTTCATGTTTTTGTTAAAAAATATTAAATAGGTCTTAAAATTTTTTTTAGTCTCAATTAGGTCCATATTTTTAAAAATGTGTAACAATTAGGCTCATTCCGTTAGTATAGAGTTAACGGTGTTAAAGATGTGCCACGTGTCAACTCCACATTTTTTTAAATTTTTTATTTAATTATTTAATTTTTTTTTGAAAATTATTCATGCCACGTGTCACGTCAGTATTGTGTCACGTGTCAAGTCAATAAGGTGACACATGTCAAATCATTGTCTGAATCTCAATTTAGTCCATATATTTGTTATTTTTATTACATTTCAGTCCATTTTTTTTAAAATTTTTAAACATATTTATTTTAATTTTTTACAAAATTATTTTAAAATTTTATATTTAAATTTATAAAATTGTTAATTTTAAACCAACTCTAACATTTGTATATAAATTATTTAAAACAATTTTGTAACAAATTAAAATAAATATTTTAAAATTTTAAAACAAAATATAAAATAAACTTAATATTATTAAAATGTTTAATAAAAATATCATTATAAAATTTATATAAAAGTTAAATTTGATCTCAATTTGAAGAGAATGAAATTGAAAATTAAAAAAAAATGGACTGAAATATAATTAAAATAACAAATATATGGACCAAATTGAGATTCAAACAATGACTTGACACGTGTCACCTTACTGACTTGACACGTGACACAATATTGATGTGACGTGTGACATGAATAATTTTCAAAAGGAATTAAAAAAATTCAAAAAAAAAATTCAAAAAAATGAGAAGCTGACACGTGTATATCCTTAACACCGTTAACACCATACTAACGGAATGAGCCTAATTGTTACACATCTTCAAAAATATGGACCTAATTGAGACTAAAAAAAATCTTAGGACCTATTTGAGATTTTTCAACAAAAACGTGGATGAAGGAAGTATTTTAACCAATATTTTACTGTATTTTCATAATATAGTTATTATCAATAATTTTAATATTTTAAAATATATTAAAAAAATATTTAAAATACTAATACAATATATTTTTTATATTTAGCAGAGAAAAAAAAATAGTGAATCTGAACTCCATAATTTGGTGTCCCTAAAAATGTGATCATCTTCTTCATCTTAATTACTTAAGTCACATGCCAACTTCATTTTTTTTTTGTTTTTCTATTATTTTGGTTCCATTCTTATTCCATAAACATCGGTTAAATTCTATGTATGAGTTTATCATCAAATAATTCAGTGAATTTCTTTTATAAGTTAATGAGGCTCTTTTTAATGAAATAATTAATTGAAATAAATAAATAAATAAACAAATTATTAGAAAACTAAAAGTACCATAGTAGACGATTTCAATCATCTTCACAACAATTGCGTGAATCTCGTGTACTCAGCTCAGGCTACTAGGAATGTCAACGGGGCGGGTAGGGTACGGGTAGTAGCTCCCCCGTACCCTACCCGCTAGATAAATATATGTCCCATACCCGTACCCATAACTGTCGGGTATCCGTTATGCGGGTACCCGCCTATTTTTTTCATATCCGCGGGTATCCACAGGTATTTGAAAAATTATTTAAAAAATAAATAGTTAATCATAAATTCAAATAAAATAAAATAAAATGCATCATTGTCATCAATTTTGAATAAAGTTCAAATAAACTCAAGTTGATACAAGTCCAAATAATTGTAAAAGTAAATATAAAATGACGTTCAACAGAATGAAAATTCTTTAATTAGTGTTTTAATCAACAAACCCACTTTCTCTGATTGATTCCTGAAAAATAAACAAATAATAAACCTCAATTGCCATGTGCCAAGTATTCTTATTTTGATTCTATCTTTGACAACAAGCATACCATAAACGTCATTATCTATATAAGGTGATGTATATGCCCAATTTCAAAGAAAGGAATGAGAAGAATGTCAAGGGGTGTAAGTTTAGCGGGTACGGGTATCCACGGGTACGGATACTATGATACCCGTACCCACCCCGTTAACATGCGGGTATCAAAAATACCCGTATCCACGGGCAGCGGGTATCCATTTTTAATATCTATTTTCTATCCGTTGCGGGTTTTATCCGCGGATACCCGCGGGTACGAATTTTTTTGACATCCCTACAGGCTACCATAATTGATTATTGAAGAAGATTAGTGCATCGAAGGAAGTTATCTTGGGAGGAGAGGGATTTACGCAAGTTTTCATTACTTTTTTTTTTTAATATGGTTTTAGTCCCTTAACTTTTAATAAAATTTAGAATTAATCAATTTTTAAAATTTTGATCCAATTTAGTCGCTCAATTGTAGAAGTATGTGAAATTAGTCCTTTTAATCTAATTTGTTAAATTTATGTGAAATTTTGAATGTATTTCATGATAGCATTTGAATTGTTTACATTATTTGACAAAATCCTACTTCAACATTAGTTGAATGTTAGATAAGAAATACGTTTGAAATATTAAACAAATCTAACAAAATTTGGTTAAAAGAAATAAATTCACACATTTTTAGAGTTTGAGGACTGAATTGAGTTCAAGTTTCGAAGATAGACTAATTTTAATTTTTACTGAAGTTGAGGAACAAAAATATATTTAACCCTCCTTTCTTTTTTTCTTATAACAGATAATGTCATAGAAAAACGGTTTTAATAATCTAATAACACGATCATTTAGATTTATACAAATACTCGTGGTTCCTGTTTTTTTTCTCGTTCCTCATTTTTAGTTTTTAAGTATACAGCTCATTCTTTCCATTTATCAAGTTCAAATAGATTTCTTATACTTCGTAGTTATTGCACAAACGAATCAAATCTTTAATTGAAAAGGCAATTATCATGAAAATACAAAATAATTTGAACATGAATTGATTGAGAACAAATTGAATTGATTGTAAAAAATATATAGTAATAAAACTCTTAAATAATAATTAATTTTAGTGATTAAAAATTCTTAGTCACTACTAACCAATTTAAATATTAATTTTCAAAATAAAAAATTACTTGTTAATAAAATAGTCATTATTATAAATAAAAAATTATAATTAGTAGTTAATTTTAATTATTATTTAATTATAGACTAATTTAAAAATTAATTAATTCATTTTGTAGTGAAAATCTTGCTAGTTAATATTTAGTGACTAATTTATAAATTAATTTTTTTCATAGTCAAGATTTTAGTAGTTAAATTTTACAAACCAATTATAATTTTTTTTAATTAAAATTGATCATTAATGAAGATTTTCTTGTAATGATAAATAGATAATCGATTATTATAACTACTAAAATTCACAAAAATTAAACTTTGTTTGAACCTTTATACATTACAAAAGATTATGTAATTACAGCAAAAATTTTGTAACTTTAAAAAAAATTATCGGTAAAACGTATTTTACCGACAAATTTGAGGACTTTACTGTGAGTGGATGTACGCTAGATAAAAAAAGAGAAAAAAAGACGATGTACAATTACTTAGAAGTTAGAGCTGTCAAAATGAGTAATTCGGTCTGACTCACTTCGAATGATCACGGGTTAATCACTTAGTGAGCCAACTCAATTCGGTTCACTTATTAATTAGCGAGCCAAAAAAGTTTTAACCTTACTCGATCTATCGCGGGTTGGTGGGTTAAACAGGTTGGCTCACAGACTCACTTAATTAAAAGAATACAATATTTTTTTGAGTCAAAACTAAATTATAATTCTAATTAAAATCTAAATAAACTTTAATATAATCCAAATACAAACTAAAATCACAAAAATACAAATTATCTTTATATTGTCTAAAAAAAAGCAACCTAACATGATCCAAATACAAAGTCCAACTTAACAAAAAAATACTTGTGTGACCCTTTATTTGCAGGTTTGTGAGTCAACCTGGCTCATCACGAGTTCAACCCGGGTGAACTGGATAAAAAATCAATCCATATTAAAATTTGTAAAAAACATTTAATCCAACCCGATTCGAATCTGTAATAAACCATATTGTGGATTCCAACCCATTTTTACGTCTCTATTAGAAATTGATAGGTTTGCAAAACTGGACAAAATTTGGTGTTATAAATTATAAGAGCTTTAAAGCAGAACGTTACTTTTATAACTGAAAAGGTTTATTTTCTGTTGTAAGATTTCCTAAGAAAATGAAGTTGACTTACTTTTCATATAAAAGAATATAATATACATAAAATTTGATTGAAGATGATGTGCTGTTTCACATATTTTACAACATAATTTGATTGATTATACATTCGGGTGCATACGTGTTTTTACTATAATGCACATCACTGTTATTATATTGTCTAAAGCTCAGCTCAGATTATTTGATACGAAAACATATAAAATTATAACATTTTATCAGTCCTAATTATGTGATTATTATATTAATGTTTATTGAGATTAATATCACTATTGTGCACCCCTTATAGGTTTGTTATCAGTATAGAACATAATAAGATTTATTTAAAAGGTTATAGAGATATTTATGATGAAAAGTATAGTCATATAGGAATAGATTGTCTTTATAAATTAGATAAAAAGAAGGAATGATGGAGGAATTTCTGGATAATCTAATTAAAAACTCGGATACGAATGAGAAACAAAATTTTCAAATTCTTACTAGTGTTTTATATAATAAAAAATGCATTTAATATGCCCGGAAATATGAATGTCAATGGGGCAGGTAGGGTACGGGTAGTAGCTCCTCCGTACCCTACCTGCTGGATAAATATTTGTCCCGTACCCGTACCCATATCCGTCGGGTATCCGTTATGCGGGTACCCGCCTATTTTTCTCATATCTGTGGGTATCCACGAGTATCTGCGGGTATTTACAAAAATATTTAAAAAAACAAATATTTAACCATGATTAGTACTTAGATTAACAAACTCACTTTCCTTGATTGATTCCTGAACAATAAACAAATAAAAAATCACTAACAATTTATAATGTAGTTTATTTTTGAATTAAATATTAAAGAAATTACTAACTTCATCGATGTCCACCTCTTACAACATTTTGTATAAAGTTTTATGTTGTCCAATTTTAATATAAAAGAGCCTAAAAACATAGAAGTTCATTAAAAATTTCTAACCATCACTTAATTAAAATATTTAAGTAAAAGTGTTAAAGTGTTAATTTCATTACCTTTCATGTTGGTTCATAACCAGTCTTGGAGACACATCAATGCCTCCACTGTATCTTGTATCTGGAAGTAATCTACTCCGATGTGGGGTAAGAATCCGAATGCCATTACTGAATGAAGACTCATATATATA
>Ga0214545_1002616_pt1 | contig 34720 bp, 22 predicted proteins | sample CNSS4metaG_FD_160064 | JGI IMG/M metagenome (GOLD analysis project Ga0214545, IMG submission 160064) | Root nodule microbial communities from cowpea collected in UCLA plant growth center, Los Angeles, California, USA - CNSS4 | ecosystem: Host-associated > Plants > Roots > Nodule | place: USA...
TGCATAAGTCCAATCTTCAACTTGTTTGGCACTGGATTCGTCAGGTTTTGAAGTTGAGAGAGCCATAGCTACTCCATACATGTCTAGAAGAGTAGACACACGTTCTTGCCAGCGTCGGAAGTTCTGCCCAGAGAATACCTCAATTTTAGATACATCCGGAAATGGTTTCGCAAAGACGGTCAGAGTTCCGGAACTATTTTGATTCTCCGGCATAGTAGAGTTGTTGTTGTTGTCAGCCATAAGTCCTTAAGATTGTTGTAAAAAATTGACAAATCACGAACAAAACAATACTTCCTGAGGCGTGTAAATTCACTACCCTTAAGAACTTATCCACGGTGTGTGCGCAAGCCCCCCAGGATACAACATGAACTTCTCGGATCTTCCGAGGATCTCAGAACTAGCAAGAAAGTACTCTTGAGAGAGTATTTAACCCAGATAGTAGAAGAAAGAAATATGAGAAAGGAAGAGAACTTGAAGAATGAAGGAGAAGATTGAGAGATGGTGTGTTTTGGAGAGCACCAAAACCACCTATTTATAGGTGTGAGTGATGAATGGTGAAGGGCTGAAAATTATAGCATTTATGGAGAAAAATCAATGCATGACAACGGTAAAAGAATATCCCTACAACGTACAAAAAAACAGCCAAGCTTTCAAGTTTGAAAATCTAAACGGATGCACCTCACTCATAAAACTTGAAACTGTAGCATTTATATTTATGGCATGCAACGTTCAGATTCTTTTGCAATAAAAAGGATTATTCTATAACACTATCTCCCTGTAAATAGAGTCACTCTCTCTTTTGACAAATACAGATATCCACATATCTTCTCTTTACTCATTCTCATCTTATCTTTGTTTCTCTTCTCTCTTATCTTCTTATATTCCTGGTTATTTTGCTTTTAAAAAGTATTTCTTGTTAGTTCTTAAGTCCTCAAAAAATATGAGAAGTTCTTATCATATCCTAAAAGACTTGTAGAACACACTATAAATAAGTTCTTAAGGACAATGAATATACACATATTAGGAAATCCATTTAGTTTGTGTCATCGTTAGCATTTACAATAATCTTAAGGACTTCTTGACTGATAGGATACCAATAACAACTTTACATGTAGAAGTCAAATAATATTTTTGGAAACAAGCAATATTTAGGGAACTTTTCTTAGATATTTCGAAAGTTGAAGATACAATAGTAAGGAGTGTGTTGCTACAAGGCCTAGGGCATTATCTGCTAAAGCATATATGGTAAAAGGCAAACCAACTCCAAAAAGGTATGAGAAAATACTTGATCACAAGAGTAAAGTTAATTTTAAAAAATCACATCCCAATGTATCTAACCCTAACCCCACTTTTAAAGAAAATAGAATTAGAGATGACAATCCTCCTAAGACAAATATAATTGAAGGAGAAAATATAATTATTGTGGTCGTTTCTTAAATAAATCTTGTAAGCAAATAATGGTAGAGTCTGGTGCTACTAGGCACATATGTGCCAATATAAATGCATTTACCTCCAACACTAGTGCGATGGATGAAAAAGAACATGTTTATTTTGCTGATTCTAGGACAACTCTTATCCTTTGAAAAGGAAAAGTTCTTTTAAAGCTCTAATAAGTGCTCATTTTACCTATAATTCAAATGCATTAACACGTCTTGATTGATTGTATTACATATAATGATGATTTTACTCCTTTTTACTTAAAATTCACTAAAAGCACGAGGATAAAAACATGTGTGGTAAAATTTATGCGTTTCTGATTAATTTCTACAGAATTAAAAGAAACAGAGCACAATACCTTGAGCGCTAGAATCAAAGCTTGAGCAGTGAAAGAATGTTTTAAGAAGATTCAAATTTTGCTTCCATAGCTCAAGCAGAGAAGATGATGCCTAAGCTACACAAAGAAAACTTCACCATGAAGCAACCTCAAGTAGCAGGTTCTAGAGCTCGACCATGGAGGAAAGCCAACATTGAAAAAAGCTTCGTGATTGACCACCATGTTTGGAGCTGCAACCAGTCCCCAATTTTCTATAAATTAAGGGGTAGACCCCCTTGTTTGAGAATTGAGAATTCCATATCTAGGATCTTAGTTTGTCTCTAGAATCTCTCTCTCTTCACTTGAGTTAGGCAAAAGCTAATTCATCTTATAGATCCAATTGACTCATCTAAGGTTGTTAGTAGGGATGGCAACGAGGCGGGGCAGGGACGGGTTTCACTATCCCATACCCATTGCCATAAAAAAAATTCATCCCCATACCCAAACCCAACGGGTATCAAAGTTTTATCCCATCCCCATCTCCACCGGGTAACGGGTATAATCTCGTACCTATACCCGTACTAGTTTCCTTACTACTTCAATATAAATTTTAATTAAATAATAAAAAATTACGGTAAATGAAACATAATATTATCAAATATTCAATATCAGGAGGATGGTTGTTTCTTCGATATCAAATACTTTGAAATAAATTATAATTGTTTACATTTTAGATTGGAATACCAAATAAAATTTCATGAGAACTAAAATATTTATTAAATTTGGAAATTGCAAACATTAATGAAACCTAGTTGATAAAATTTAAAAATATTTTTAAAAAAAATTAAAGGAAAACAAATATTCAAATTAAAATATATTTTAAATGTTTGTTTACTTCAATTTTTTAAATTCTAATGAATCTCTTTTTATATACTAATAAAATGATAATACATCACTTAATCAAAATGGCGCAAATAACAAATAATAAACATAAAAAAAAATTAACATGGATATTGTATCTTTTGAACTCCAATATATGTTGGATGGTGATAAAAAAATATTCATGACAATTACATTAAATTTTGATATTGTAGTAAATAAAAGTTATTTATACAATTATAGTGAAAAATTACAGTATGATTGATATAATGAGTTAGAAAATAAAAAATAATTAGATAAAATGTACTGAAATAGTATTCTACATGATGAAAATAAACAATAAATAAAAATATTAAAAAATTAACAAATGAATGTCTTAGAAACTATTGAAAGAAATCGCACAAAGGAAAACAAATATATAATTAAGGGTATGATAAAATGAAAAATACCTTAGACATCTAAGAATACTATTCAAATATCAACATATATACTCAATAGTTGAGAAATAAAAATAAGTAAATAATTTTTTTTATATTACCTAGTAATTGAAAGGTTTATGTTATTAAACACTTAAATTGAGAGTATTAAACATACTCATGTGAAAGGAAAATATACAATAAATAAAAATATTAAAAAATAAGAGAAATATTAAAATATGAGACATAAAATTTTTTAATTGACATACATCATTTTAACATAATTACATAAATGTTATGATAAGATGAAGAATATATTGAAGATGCAAATGAGTTTCATGATAAACCAAATAATTAGAAGAAATAAAAATTGAAAAAATAGTGTATATATATATATATGTATGTATATAGGGTTACTTAATTAATTGTGAATATTTTAACAATTTAAATGATGACGGAGATATTGCAGGATGGGTATTATGGCGGGGATATGTACATCCCAATAACCATCCTCATACCCAATTGAAAAAGTCGGGGATTCCCCATACTCATACCCATACCTAGTCAATGCGGGGATTCCCTGTCAAAACGAGGATAAGTTCGGGCAATACCCATGGGAACGAGTTTAGTTGCCATCTCTAGTTGTTAGGTGGCGAACATGCATCTATATGAGTTAATTGTTGTAAAGAGTCTTAGTCATTAATGCAATGAGTTCATTCATTAGGAGTAGAGAAATCACACTGAGTTTGAATGTCTTTAGGTCCTAGGCTGTAGACATGTGTCTTGGATTACATTAGTGTACTTTCACAAACAATGAATAAACCTTGTTAATTCAATAAAACAGTAACCGAGCATAAGAACAAAGTAGTGAAGTCTAATTCCCAACACATGTTATATCATTCATTTATTCAGTCGTTAACTTTGAGTTCTTGATCACTATCATTTTACAATCAAACGTTTAAAATCACAAATCCAAATAACATAATGAGTTTTGATAAAAGTTGATCAAATCCCCTTGGATATGACACTTAGTACTATAATTGAACCAATGCACTTGTTAAAGAATCTTATTCTTCTGCTTATATTGTTGATTCGTATGATGTGTTGCATGTTAGATTAGGACATATGAATTCCTCGTATGCTATAAAATTGCAATGACTAGGATTAATTAATATGCATGATAAACAAAGTAAGAAATGTGATATATGTGTGGAATCTAAAATAACCAAGAAAACTTATCATTTTGTAGAATGTCAAATTGAAATTTTAGGATTAATTCATATTGATCTAGCTGATAAAAAACAAACCATGTATAAAGATGGTAAAAATTATTTTGTAACGTATGATTATTCTATATACACTAGTATACTTAATCAAAGATAAAGATGAAGCCTTTGATATGTCTTTTAACTTATAAAGCGAGAGTAGAAAATCAATTGAATAAGAAAATTAAAAAGATTAGGACACATAGAGGTAGTGGATATGCATTTTTTTTTTATGTTCTTAGGCTATACAGAACATAATGTTGCCTATGAGTTTCTTGTTCTTAAAAGTGATGTAATTGAGCATAATAATATAGTGAAGACAAAAAAGGTTGAGTTCTTTGAACATATATTTCCTTTAACGGTTAGCGATACACTTAAGCAACTTATAAGTGCCAATAATGATGATATGTTTGAGGATTTGAGAAGAAGTAAAAGACAGAGCAAGGGAACTTCCTTTGGAGATTTTATTTCTATAGCAATGAGACTAGCCAAAACTCAATGTTGAGTTCGTATACATGGTCTCCACTTAGGTTAATAGCAACCACATACTATTTTTTCCATAGCAAGACTGATCAACCTACTCTTTCACTTGATGACAACACTATGATTAAAGCCAAAGGTTTCTTTCTTGTGTTCTTGTTGATATAAATTTGTTATTCGAGCTACATAATCAACTCCTAGTGCATAAAAATGATTATGCTTTTGGAGTTGATATTGAATATGAAACATACCTCCTTTTTGTTCTTCATGTGAGATGATTGGGCATAAATTGAATAATTACATAAAACACAATAAATTTGTAGCCTTTGAGAAAGGTGTGCAAAATGTTAAACAAATGTTTGTTCCTAAGCAAAAGAAGCATAAGGTTTCGTTTCTTATTGATGATAATGTTGTTGATGATATCAAGGTTTGTAGAATTTGCTGCATTGTCGAGGTATTGTCATTCACATTGTCACCTTGATGATTCATGTTCCTCGAAGTCTTCATTGTTATAGGTTGATTGATAAGTAAGGTTATGATCTAGTTTTAGCGAGTTCCATGATGAGTGACAATTTGTTCTGGTCAAGAGTTTGGAAATCTTACACTAGAAAATAAAAAATAATGAATAATATGATTCAAATTAACGATACTTCAAACTAGAAAATCTAGTTACCTTAACTTTGGGTTTATCTTTCTATTTATAAGCATTTCGGTTATAAGTAGAGGTGTCAATTTGGCCCAGCCCACAAGGTTTGGCCCTGGCCCATGTGGGCTAGGGCCAAAAAAACACACATTGAAAAAAAGCCCCCAACAAAGAAGCCCACAGGGCCAAAAATCCTACAAAAGTCCTGTGGGCCAGGGCCAACCCATGGGCTTTCATCTTCCACATGAAAAATATATTATTATTTTTAAATATATTACTATTTGTGGGACAGGCCCAACGAACCGGACAAGCACGACGACCCGAATAGGTCTAACGACTCGGACCTGCCCGACGACCTCGACAAGAAGGACGACTCGAACGGGCCCGATGATCCAAACAGGCCCAACAACCTGAACGGGCCCGATGACCCAGACGGGCCCGAATACAGGACAAACCCGACAACACGGACGGGCCCAACGACATGGAAGGAATCGACGACCCGGACGAGCTCGATGACCTGGACGGGCCCAATGACCCGGGCAGGCCCGACGACCTGACAGGCCCTATGACCCAAACAAGCCCGACGACCCGTATGGACCCGACAACCCGGACGTGTCCTACAACCCAGACGCGCCTGACGATCAGATGGAACCAACGACACAGACATGCCCGACAACCCAGACGGGCCCGACGACCCATATCGGCCCAACAAGTCGGATCGGCCTAACGACCAAGACGGGTTATACGACCTAAACGAGCCTGACAACCCGGACAAGCCCAACAACCCGAACGGGACAAATGATATGAACAGGCCCGACGACATGGATGGGCCCGCCGATCCGAACGGGCCCAATGATCCAGACAGGCCCAACGACCCCAACGAGCTTGACAACCTGTATGGACCTGACGATCGAAACGGGCCCTACGACCCAGACGGGCCCGACGACCCAAACGGGCCCGATGACTCGAACGAGCCCGAAGACACGTATGGGCTCAATGACCCAGACGGGGTCGACGACCCAGACGGACCCGACAACCAGGACGGGCCCGACGACCCGGATGAGCCCGACGACCCGGATGAGCCCGACGACCCGATGAGTCCGACTACCCGGACATGCCCGAAACCCATACGGGCCCACCGACCCTGACGTGCCCAATGATCTGAGCGGGCTTGACGAGCTGGACAGACCCTACGAGCCGGACGAGACTGACGACTCGAACGGGCCCAACGACCCAGACAGGCCCGATGATCCACACATGCCCAATGACTTGAACGGGCCCTACAACACGAACGGGTCGTCAGGCCCATTTGGTTTGTCGAGCGCGTTCGGGTTGTCGGGCGCGTTCAGGTAGTCAGGCTCGTTCGGGTTGTCAGGCCCGTTTGGGTCGTCGGGCCCGTTCGGGTCGTTTGGGACGTTTGGGTCGTCGGGCCCGTCAGGGTCATCGGGCCCATTCGGGTCGTCTGGCACATTCGGGTCATCGAGCTCGTCTGGGTCATCGGGCCCGTTCGGGTCATTTGGCACGTCTGGATCGTCGATCCGTCTGGGTCGTCGGGACCGTTCGGGTTGTCTGGCACATCTGGGTCATCGGGCCCGCCTAGTTCGTCAGGCCCGTTCGTGTCGTCAGGCCTGTTCTGGTGGTCTGGCACATCTAGGTCGTCGGGCCCGTTCGGATCGTAGGGCCTACTCGGCTCGTTGTGCCCGTTCGGGTCGTCGGGCCCGTATGCGTCGTCGGGCCCATTCAGATCGTCTGGCAAATTTGGGTCATCGAGCCCGTCTGGGTCATCGGGCCCGTTCGGGTCATCTGGAACGTCTAGGTCGTCGGTCCGTCTGGATCGTCGGGCCCGTCGATGTCGTCGGGCCAGTTCGTGTCGTCGGGACCGTTCGGGTTATCTGGCACGTCTGGGTCATCGGACCTGTCTGGTTCGTCGGGCCCGTTCGGGCCATCGGGCCTGTTCGGGTCGTCGGGCCTGTTCGGGTCGTCTGGCACATCTAGGTTGTTGGGCCCGTTCGGATCGTCGAGCCTATTCGGCTCGTTGGGCCCGTTCAGGTTGTTGGGCCCGTTTGGATCGTCGGGTCCATACGAGTCGTCAGGCACGTTCGGGTCGTTGGGCCTGTGTGGATCATTGGGCCTGTTTGAATCGTTTGGCCCGTCTTGGTCGTAGGGCCTATCTGTCTCATCTGGCCCGTCCGGGTTTTGAGGCCCGTTTGGGTCGTCGAGCCCGTCCGTGTTGTCTGGCATGTCCGGGTTGTCAGGCCCGTCCTGGTCGTCGGGCCCATTTTGGTCGTCTGGCCCGTCCGTGTTGTCTGGCATGTCCGGGATTTCAGGCCCGTCCTGGTCGTCGAGCTCATTTTGGTCGTCGGGTCTGTCCTTGTCATCGGGCCTGTCCTGGTCATTGGGCTCGTCCGGGTCGTCGAACCCGTCCGGGTCATCGGGCCCGTTCGGGTCGCTCAACTTGATCTTTGACTCTAGCTTAATGTAGTATTATTTGGGGAGCTAACCCACCTTAACCCTAGTCCTAACCCACTAGAAAGGGGGCTTTGGGGGTTGGGGCTTTTTTTTGACCCCCTCATTTGGGGGTCCCCTAAAAAGGAGCTTTATGAAGAGTGGGCCAGGACTGGCCCATGGGCTTGGGACCATATTGACACCTCTAGTTATAAGTCATGTATATTCATTACCTGAAGATAATGCTTTATTTACATCTCCTATACCTATAGGATACGAATATAATACGGTATTAAGCTTACAAAAGATAATATAAACCACTTCATAATTTCTAAAAATCCCAGCTAAAAATCTAGAATCCCTTTTTATCAACCGAAAATCTTAATCTTATAATTCGACTGGTCTCTGGAAGTTGGTTTTTGGTCGACTTAAGGATGTTGGGTCTGGCCAATACCTAGGTTAACTTTTGAATGTTGGTTTTTGGCCCGATGTTGTTTTTTGGGCATCCAACTAAAATTAGGCGATAAACCGGGCTTTAGGCGTGCCAATGTAGTCCTTCAGACCCGATCCTGGATGATATAGTTTAATTTGTTGTAGTATTCCAAGTTTTTAATTTCAGAAGTTTATTTTCTAACACCCCAAATTTGAAGTCTTATAAATATATTTTCTATTACTTCAAAATTTTAGTCAAATTTTTTTAAAGTGAATCTTCTTATAAATACAAGTAACTTCTAATTTAAAGAATTATTAGATCTAAATATATTAAATTTGAAAGCAGTTAAACTTTAAATATTAATTATAAAGACAAAAACAATTATTCTTTACTGTATTGCTTAGAAGAAGTGGGGGTAGCAGTACTGTGATTAAAGTTTCTTGTTCTAAACTCCGTTATTTAATTCCTCGCATCCAACACGGCGTGCATTGGTTTGGAAAATTCCGTAGAGGCACGACCCCTGTTGTCAACGGACTTGACTCGACCCCCACCAGAACAGAATAAACGCACGACACACAAACCAGACAAAAGTAACGTATTTAACAATTTAAACTTTAAACTTCGGTGGGACCGACCACTCACATGAATTGTCGTGTTTCATCATCCCCATTCACACACCAAACAAAATCTCACTCCCCACATTTTCCAACTCCACTCTCTGTAAAAACCCAAACTTTACTCACATATTAACTCTTTAATGTAGAAAAAACCAACCCCTTGCTGTAGTAACTGTCACTTCCTCGCTCCTTTCCTCGAACCTTCGTCTCTTCTATCTGCGTCTTCTTTTTCATTCCCTCTTCACTTGCTATCTGCTTTCATAGCCCTTCCTACGCGCTTCATTCAATCCCTCCTCTTCTTCTTTCTCTACCTTCATTTTCCAACGCAAACTGCTTCAAACTTTTCACTTTTCAGGTTCCTGCTTTCTCCGTTTTTGTTGTTTTTCTCCACTTTTAATGTTCCGTTACTTCTTTTTCTAGTTCACCACAGTTTTGTCGAAATCTGGGAGTTTAATCAACGTCGACATGTTAGTTATTTTCAACGAAAAGTTCCGTTAAAAAAACAACATTGTTTTTAATGGAATCTTATACAATCACGCTTGAGAACTGTATTTTTGGGTATCACAAATTTGTTTTGTTTTAACATTACATGTTTACATTGATTTCATCGGTTTGTGTTTTTCAATGTTTGTTATTCATTTCAGGATAAGGGAGTATGGTTCATGAAGGAGGTATTCAATGAGATTTACAAGGCTGGTTCTGCGGCATTTTGAAGTAGGCTATAATAATGAGTACTGCACAACAAGAGAAGTTTGTTAGGTTAGTTTGATGATGCGTGTCTTATTTACTCTCAGTGATTTTATGTTGCTGTCTATGGAAATTTTAGAAGCATTCTACTTTTTATCCGTAGTGTGTTTTTTTCATTTTTGCGGTTGAGGGTAAGGGTCACAGTTCAGTTACTACTTCTCCAAATCAAAGTGTTTAGAACTTCCAAATTACCAACCTTATGTTACAGAAGTTTATTTGCCTTAATCAGTACTTATATGGAAGACATCTTTTACTAGGAACTGAGTTTATATTGTCATTTATTCATTGTTTAATATGTATGTGATGTTCAGGTTTCGGGATTCAAATTTGGAGAAGAGTTCTGAGGGCAATTATTCTGACACTAAAATTTCACAGTCAGGGATATTTAGAACTACATTAAGTTCAGTTTCGGAGAAGTTTCAAAATGGATTGGAATCTGGTTCTGATAGGATGAAAAGATTCAGAACATCATTCAAATCTTTTCCCTTTAGTAGTGTTCTTTGTAGAAGCTTTAGTTCTAGAAAGAAAATACTTGATCCACAGGGTCCATTCCTTCAAAGGTGGAACAAGATTTTTGTCTTATTATGTGTTATCGCAGTATCACTGGATCCTTTGTTCTTTTATGTTCCGGTTATTGATGATGAGAAAAAATGTCTTTCACTGGACATTAAGATGGAGATTACAGCAACTGTCTTAAGATCTTTCTCTGATGCTTTTTATATAATCCACATGATTTTCCAATTTCGTACTGGATTCATTGCTCCCTCTTCTCGTGTATTTGGAAGAGGTGTTTTGGTTGAAGATTCTTGGGCAATAGCAAAGAGGTATCTATCATCGTATTTCTTTGTTGACATTCTTGCTGTTCTTCCCCTCCCACAGGTATGCATACTTTCATCTTCTCTATGTCCCATTAAGATCTTATTGTAGATTCAATTTTACATTGTGGGGTTCATTGGTGATCTTATTGATTCAAGGATTGGTATAATATTGCTAGGTGGTGATTCTAGTTATCATTCCAAAGATGAGTGGTTTTAAATCACTTAATACCAAGAACTTGCTGAAATTTGTTGTCTTCTTCCAATACGTGCCTCGTTTATTGCGAATCATTCCATTATATAGAGAAGTTACAAGGGCCTCTGGCATTCTCACTGAAACTGCTTGGGCTGGAGCTGCATTTAATCTCTTTCTTTACATGCTTGCAAGTCATGTAAGTTTATGCTATATACTTTCATTTACATACATCGAAAATGAATTTTGAGGATATTGCTCTCATATAGGTATTTTTTTGTGTTATTTACTTGCTATTTCTGGGTTTACTGGTCCTTTTTTTTTTTCTGTTTTGTTCGAGCAGTTATTTATAACTTTTCAGATGTTGTCTTTTTTGTGGAGGCTATGTGTACACGCATAAGTGGGTTGGGATCTTCACTTGCACTTCTGCATGCTATGCTAGTTGCATAACAGACATATAGATTATTAGATGCAGGTATTTGAAGATTGAATTGGCTAGTTTATGATAGGGACGGTCAAAATGAAAATTGCATAATAGAATAGTTTCTAAAGAGTCCTAGCTTTAGAATGACCATCTCCATTTATTACCTCTCTTTACAGTGAATTGTAAACCCTACTACTCCAGTGGCAATCATATGGTTTATTTGATTTCCATTCCCCTTATTAAAAAGTGAACTTTAAGTCTACTCAATCCTACAAAACTGTCTTATAAGATAAGGTTTGCATCCACTTATATACTCTTAAATCACTTTATCTTTAATTAATGTGAGACTTCCAACACCCCTGGTGAGAGGTGGGTATATTTTCTTTTCCATGGGAAAATTGGATTTTGAAACTTACTCTCAGAAATACTAAATTCTAATGAAACATGTCATGATTTTACTTGTTAACAACATTTCTGGTTTTGTTAAAGCTTTCTAGTCGGGTTTTTTTTCTTGCCCCATTTTATTCCTAAGCAAATTATAATATTTATGGTCACGGTAATCATGGCAATTTTGAATACTAAGTTGTCATAGGTGTTTGAGGGATATTGAATACTTAATGAAGGCTTCTTAAAATAATTTAATGGTATTCATGTGTGACTCTATATTTCTAAATGTTAGTACTGTTAAATTCTAAAAAGTTATTTTCAGTCTTTAAAATGTCTTTGAATGTGCTACAAGATGTAAGCAAAAAGTAGAGAGGAAGAAAAAAAATAAAAAGAGACCAATTCAGTTTCCAAATGATCTTTCTCTGTCTAAATTTTTCTACACAATATTGTTGGAATTAAGTTCTTTTACTGTTAAATAAATACCAACAATTTCTGCGGAATATCACCCACAAACCTTGAAGCACCTTAAGTGGAGATGCAACATGAAAGGTTAACTACCTTTGATATGCTAATTTCTAGAATCGTGGTAAGTTGTTGATGTAAGGTGCATCAATTGTCTCATGGTGTAGGCTAGGTGGACTAAGCCATAACAAAATGCGGCACTTGGGATGCTATATTTTAAAGTAGAAAAAGTTGTGTTCTGATTATAAGCTATAACTTTTGGTCTTGTGGTAAGAGTTCAATTACTAGTGGATAATTGTTGAGGGAGAAATTATTGTAGGTTACATTGTTATCCCGTGTTAGGGTAGATGAGTCAAGTTACAATCAAAAAGTTCAATTCTTAGTGGGACAATTGTTGATTATCATAAAGTACATCGGTTGTCTTATGTCGTAGGCTAGGTAAGCCAAGTCACAATCTTGACGCTCTCAACGTAATCAACTTAGAAATATGAGATTTACACTGACTTATATATATATATATATATATATATACATATATATATATATATATATATATATATATTGATTTGGGCATATATCTAGCTGAAGTGAGATCCACAAGAGTTTCCTAGTTGTGTTTGAGACTGCAAAATAAATTCTATTGCACCTTTCTCTTTATGTCAATTTAGATAAATTTTGTGATCAGTAGGTTGTTAATGATCTCTTATTCATCATTTATATACTGTAAAAGATGTTGATGTGCCCGTGTTGGACACATTTTAGGGATTTGTGTCAGGTGTGAGATAATACTTCAAATTTTTGTTAAAAAGTTTTCATGTTGGTGCCTGTGTATGTTAATACTTCTTAAGTGTCCATGCATATTGTAGTTACCATGTACCTTTTTATTTTAATTCCTAGTATTGCAGGTTTAAATATGACACATCAATTTGCATTTTTCTTACAAAATATAATAATTAATGGAAGTTTGGAGCTTTGAATTGATGTAGCTTGCACTTCTTTGTGATTGCTGAGTTAATTTCTTTTGCAGGTTGCGGGTGCCTTTTGGTACTTGTTTTCTATAGAACGAGAAACCTCATGTTGGCAAGAAGCCTGTCGAAATAATACAGCAGTGTGTAGCAAGGCAGATATGTATTGCAATGATTATTTGGGTGGGTTGAGCAAAATTTCGACATTCCTGAATACTTCTTGCCCAATTCAGAATGCAGATAAAAATCTCTTTGATTTTGGAATGTTCCTTGATGCTCTTCAATCTGGTGTTGTGGAGTCAAGAGATTTTCCACAAAAATTCTTTTACTGCTTTTGGTGGGGCTTAAAAAATTTGAGGTGCACTTCTTTGATTTTTATTTTTACTATTCGGTATGAATTTAGGTTTGAAGGTAGATCATATTATGTTGCAATAAGTTTACTATTTTGTGGCTTCTTTTGGGGTTTGACGTGCAATAATAAGAGTATTTTTTGTACTGTTGCTCAAAGCATGGAAATGTTTATGATAGTTCCCTCTTATGTTGGAGGACTTGTTGTGTTTACAAGTTCTCTTCCTTCCAAACTGCATGCATCTTCAGGTCCAAGTGTTTTTGCAAGAAGTTGTTGGGCAGATATTAGTAGATATATAATGAATGGATCATCAATTAAATTAATGTACTTGTTAGATCATCAATTACTAAAGTTATTATCTAATATTCTGTAATTTTTTATATTGTAGTTCTCTTGGTCAGAACCTGGCAACAAGTACCTATGTCTGGGAAATATGTTTTGCAGTTTTCATTTCTGTATCTGGTTTGGTGTTATTTTCATTCCTCATTGGAAATATGCAGGTTCGTACCAAATACTCTGCCTGTTCCCTTTTTTAGGGTAGTTGAAGGTTCTTCTGGAGAAACTAAGAAATGCAATATTATTTTTTTTTTTATTTCAATAAAATATTTATTAGATTTTTTATTTTACCCTTTTCCTGTCTGTATCATACTAAAGTATATCTTTAAACTAGTTAAAATTAGGTGAAGGGTGAGAGTATAAATGGTTAATGACAGTTAAATAGAAACAAAAAAAAAAAATGTCATCTAATTATGCAATGGAGCTGACACGTACTATTTATTAATTTTGGATTTTGTAGTACATTTATTGCAAGCCTGTCTCATATTTTCTTGTCGTTTTCTTTTCCTTCTTTGAATTGAATACTGTTGTTCTGTAAGGTCAGTAAATGTTTTTATCTTGCTAGTTGAATTAAGACATCCTAGTTGAATTATGGGATTTCCAAGGAACAACTGCCGAACTAGTTTTTCTTATCCATCTTCTAATCATATACTCAAACGCTGGTCTCCTTAGCCTTTTCATCACATTTCTACAATTCTTGTTGTGGCCTAAAATAAATGAGTTATGAACAATGCTACAACAAACAGTAAAAGTAGTGATGAGTTTAGTAGAGGTAAATTAATTTGATAAGGAGTATAGTTGCAAATAGAGAAAGAGTTGGTATTAGTTTTGATTTGCCATGTGAAACTCAATCTATTATTTAGAAGCCTGAGTCATTCTGTTATATTTTCTCTCGTTTTTTTGACCAATTAAACTTGTTTTGAAACAGACATATTTGCAGTCAACAACCACAAGATTGGAGGAGATGAGAGTAAAGAGGAGGGATGCAGAACAGTGGATGTCTCACCGATTACTTCCCGACGGCCTGAGAGTGCGAATAAGACGATACGAACAGTACAAATGGCAAGAAACCAGAGGCGTAGATGAAGACAATTTGGTTCGGAATCTTCCCAAGGATTTAAGAAGAGACATTAAGCGACATCTTTGTTTGGCTTTGCTGATGAGAGTAAGTGTCCCTGTCCCCTTCATAGGTTTTGTTCCTTTTCTGCTCCTGTCCACATATTTTGAATTTCTTACCTTTGTTGAATATCTCTTTTCCAAAACACCTACTTTTAATTTTAAAGATTACTATGAGTATCCAATGTTTTTAGTAATAAACGGGGGCAAGACAAAAGCCCAACTAGAAACAACCTTGAACAAAACAAAAAGTTGTCATTTCACTTTTAAGACATGTTTTATCTGGTTATATTGATGTTTTTAAGACAGAACAGTAGTTTTTTCAAACTTATATGATCCAAGGTTAATCTTATAACTTTATGTCATGTTAGTAAATTTCAATGGACAAGTTTCACAAAACTCAGGTTTTAGACCTTGCAACAGAGAAGATACTCTCTAACAGTTAGTTTTGTTTCAAAATTAGTTTCTGGCATTCTGCAACAACAGTTGTGTGGTTTTAATGACATTCATTGAACATTTTGTGTGTTGTGTGAACCCACGAAAGGTGCCAATGTTTGAGAAAATGGATGAACAACTTCTGGATGCAATGTGTGACCGTCTGAAGCCGGTGCTGTTCACCGAAGAAAGCTACATTGTGAGGGAAGGAGACCCGGTTGATGAGATGCTGTTCATAATGCGTGGTAAGTTATTGACCATAACAACGAACGGTGGAAGAACTGGTTTCTTCAACTCTGAGTATCTGAAAGCTGGTGACTTTTGTGGAGAGGAGCTTCTGACATGGGCCTTGGATCCTCATTCCTCATCCAACCTTCCCACTTCAACAAGAACTGTTCAGACTCTTTCAGAAGTGGAAGCCTTTGCTCTCAAAGCTCATGACTTGAAGTTTGTGGCATCACAGTTCCGGCGCCTGCACAGCAAGCAGCTACGCCACACTTTCCGGTTCTACTCCCAACAATGGCGCAGCTGGGCGGCGTGTTTCATCCAAGCTGCGTGGCGGCGCTATAGTAAGAGGAAGCTTGAAGAGTCCCTGGTTGAAGAAGAGGAGAATAGGCTGCAGAATGTGTTGGGTAAATCTGGTGGAAGCTCACCCAGCCTTGGTGCTACAATATATGCTTCAAGGTTTGCTGCTAATGCTCTTACATTGCTTAGGCGTAATGGTGCAAAGAAGGGTAGGGTGCCTGAGAGATTACCCCCCATGCTGCTTCAGAAGCCTGCAGAACCTGATTTTACTGCGGATGAGGAATAGGGAGTGTGTGAGTTGGAAGCACAAATGATGAACATGGATTCATGTTTTGGTACAATTGTATATGTAATATTTTGGTAGAACAAGGCAAGTTGTATATATAATAATATCTTGTTATTTAATGCTTTTTAATATGTTTTTGGTTTCTTCTTTTCTTTTACTCTAAAGTATTTCGTTATTCAGTAATCAAAGGCATAAAAATGGAGTTTATCTACCTATCATTCTATCTATCTACCAAGTTAATTGATACGGAACGGCAAAATTAATCCAATTCACTTTTGCTTGGATCCAATCTATTTAAGTCCCATTTTATTAAATATTTAATCAATTTAAAATCTATTTTATTGAATCAGGATTTCAATATGATATACATTTTATATATTTTATAGATTGAATATCCGTTCTCTAAATTCAGATTTTTAAATATAGATAATCCAAAAAAATCCAATCTATATATTCAATTAAAATTTTTAGTTAGTTTAGGTTAAAGGACGAAATGGACTAGTCCAAATTTAGCCATATTTAGAAGTTGGTTATATAAATTTTTCAATATGATCTACATTTCTTTCTAGACTTTCAAATTTGTTAGTGTCTCACTAGAGAGTTTGGTTTAGGCATAACACTTTCACATTAGTTGTAACATGATCTTGTTTAAATTTTTCCGAGGGAAATCCTCTTACGTTCACATTTGGCACTAACATGCCCAAGTTTCCCACAATGTTGGAAAACACCTTTAACATTTTTAGAAAACATTTTCTTTATCTTCTTCAAACCTTTCATATCATAGCCTAGACCAAGTTTTCCAAATATATATAGAGTATGAAACAAAAATATTTAGAGCTTTAGAGCTCTTGAAAAAAAAAATTAGAAATCATGCTTGTAGCATGTGGTTTTTCTTTGTAGACGTTCAAACTTTTTAGCATCTCACTAGAGAGTTTGCTTTGGACTTAACACTTTCACTTTAGTTGTAACATGATCCCGCTTAAGTTTTTTGTCTTTTAGAAGAAAATCTTTAAATTTTTGCTTTAATTTAAAATGTTGCTAAAAAGTCTAATTACAACCGGTGAGAAGATCCTCATACGCTAGAGCATTCTCAACTTCTTCCTCGGATGATGAGTGAGAAGCAATTTGAGAGAAGATTGAGGATTCAAAGTTACCTTATCATCTATGTCTTCCGTGAGACATGGATTAATGTGTTCTTCTTTTGAGCTAAATTTTGAAGTTGAGTTTGAATCTTCCCTTGTGGCCATCATACTCTTCTTTTTAAACTTGGATTTTCTATTCAACTTAGGGCATTCTGTTTGCGTGTGCCCAAGTTATTTGCATTCATAGTAGATCATTTCTTATCCTTTTCCTACTGACGGGTTCATTTGGGTCGGTTGACCTATTGTACTCCTTAAATACTAGCATCTTCCAAGTAAAGGAGTCTCCATGATATCAGTAATGAACAAGTGCATTCATGTCATGTTCACTGTGACTATGGCAGATGGGTCATGATATTTGCTTCCTTGAGTCGGTCGATTTGGGCCACGAGGATTTGGTTGGTTCGGGTTGAGTTAGGGTAGAAGGAACAAGCTCCTTCATTCCCCTATTCTGCCTTATAAGCACATTCTTGATGTGTAAGGCTTTAAATTCTTCCTGGTACTTCCTCTTCATTGCATCCATCTCCCTCCTCATTTATCTCATCATAACCATAGGGTCCATCTGTTGCTCTTGCAATGCCTCCTCCACTACTACATTGTTCATGTGCCTTGTGGTTACCATGGGAGAAAGTAATGCTCGCTTGGCCTCACGGTGGATGTCAACATGTTTCTACAAGATCGATAAGACAAAATTAACTCCTTGTAGGCTTGGACTTCCGGTCACTCTTGTCTCCAATTTGTCCATTATCAAGTATGTTCTGATCGTCTTGAACTATTTGAGTGGTACTTGTAAAAGACACTTTGATGCTTAAGTCAATAGGTGTCTGGTATTAAATGCAGTAATCAATATAAAGAACTACCTTACTTGAACCTCCTATTTATATTATTTATAATGAGCTTTTACTTACCATTAACCTAATTACGACCCAATTATACCTTAATACGATTACTTAGCTATTTTATATTAAGCTATTTTTAGATTTTATTAATCACACTGAATGTCAATCCATCGATCATATTTTATATTAATTATCAACCTATAAACCGGTCCATTAGTCATGGTTGTTTGACTCGTTGGTGTAGTGTACAAAACTTAATAAATATTCTAAATATTTCTTTATTTTAAATTATAAGAACATGTTGCAGGTGGATCTTCTTCCCAACACGGCTAAGAATGAGATTAACTCAATTATGTGCTATGTCGAAACAATTTTAATAGTCCCATGGTGTCCCTAATTTAGAGCACTTTCGGTGTATTTCAATGTAAAAAACCGTTATCCCTCTTTTAGGTGATTGTTATATACACTTATAAAATTTCATATTTTTGGTCTTTTAAATTTGTATTCACTTATAATTTTTTTTTTTCACACTCTAATACCAGCCAACGAATGAGATGAGAGAAGAAATTAAAGGGGATTGTTTTCTCAGAAGAAAAGAAATGTAGAGGGTAATGGGAGAGAGAAAGTCTAGGGCGATTATAAATAAAACCCAGATTTATAAAAAAAATATTATTAGTTGGAATGAAAAATATTTTCAAATATCTTATTGGGTCGTTGGTAACATAAATAAACCCCAAAATTTCATTTTTTATTTTTCTCAAACTCCAGAATTTGTCTCTTTCAATCGGATTGATTCCCCGACTCCATCGATAAAGTTGGAAGCAATATAAAAGGCAAAGTAATTCTGAAAAGAAAATGTTATATTATATTTGATCGAAAGATGGAGGACGAACAATTCTTTAAGTTAGTTGCGACCATCTTTGTTTACTGCAAAACACAAAACAAAGCCAACCAACGAATCTGCCATTCTCCAATCGCTTCTGAGTTCTCTTCTTGAACATGGCTTCTCTGCCATTCCTTTCGCAAATTTCTCACTCTCTTTCTTTTCCGCGGCATGGCCACTGCTTCCATCGCCACTTCCCTACCGCTCTCGCTGCTTCCTACCAATCAGGACCCTCCTCTGGTGCGTTTTCTGGACACTCTATTTCTGAACATGAATTCTCATAAATTAGAATAGAAGAAGAAGATTGTACGATTTTTACATGATTAAGTTATACAAGACTAAGAAGAAAAAGAAATTTTCATATTGTACTTTTTAAAAATTTTACTTTCTCGTGTCCTTCTAATCAATGTTGCTTTAGGAAACTCATGGCGCGTTGACATTGCAGATTCTAAAACTCAAGTATCTCGTGTTCCGGTTTTGACTTCCTCGGAGGTCTAATCTAATCTCTCTATTCACTCTTTTTTCTTTGTGATTCGGGTTAGAGGCTATCGTGACTGTAGAATATTCTCTCTTAGCAGTTTTTTTCTTTTTTTTTTGTTAACTGTATTGTTACTGAATATTTACCAATTTTGTTGACGACTAATCTCTCCTATAACAATCTTTAAAATTAAATGGGATTACTTTCAATTTTCAAACCTATTTTTTCTGTGAGGTTGAGGTAGATGTAAATTATTTTGTAAGATGATATTTGGCGACTATCCTATATCCATTAAAAGGGTCATACTGTGTGTTATTTATGTAGCTAGCCCAGGGTGCATTGGAGAAAAATTCCAAGTGAGGAATATACAAGGGAGGAAAATTCTAAACTTACAAATCAGTTTTCAGGAGTTGAGTTAGACATAAATCACTTTAAAAGATTATAATTTTTTTTGTTTAGATCTATTTCCAACCATGCTTTTAGAAAGCACTAATTTGGGATTTCACAAAGGACTTGTGGATTATCAATGGTTGTTTAATTGTCAATATTAGATGCAATTCACTGCATACGGGAGTAGATGTTTGTGAATGATCTGATAGTGGTCTAACAAAGATGACATAATGCTCGTCTTTATATATTATAATTTGGCTATATCTCAAGTTAATTTGAGATATTTTATACTAGCGAAACTCACATAAATCCCAATTAATAATAAACTGTGTTAGAAAAGAGAGGGTTCGTTTTGTTCAATTCAAGCTAGTCAAAGGTCTAAAAGTTATGTTTGTGACAAAAAAATGTGTGTGTCGTAAGTAAAGATAATTACTTTTGTACAGAGTGAAATCAGATAGGGAAAATAATTATTTTGAATATGTGATTTTAGTATTACTAACTAAATCTTTTTTCGTATTTTCTTTTCTTCTTTTTGAACGCACAAGGCCTATGAAAGGCTAAAATCATTTAGAGAAAAGATAAAGGGAAAGCAACAATTCCTTGCTATGTATTCTAGTATTTTTGATGGGATAACAACAGACCCAGCTGCTATGGTTATTCCCATGGATGACCACATGGTCCACAGAGGCCATGGTGTGTTTGATACTGCTGCAATAATGAACGGGTTAGTGATTTCTACTTCTCAATGACATTAACACTTTGTTTTCTATTTTCTAAAGCAGTCAAATGGTGTATTGTGTGCATTATAGATACCTATATGAGCTAGATCAACACCTTGATCGCTTTTTAGGTTCAGCATCCTTGTCTAAAATAGATCCCCCATTTGATCGTGGAAGCATAAGGAGAATACTAATAGAAACTGTAAGTGCTTCCAAGTGTAGAAAAGGATCACTTAGGTATTGGCTCTCCGCAGGACCTGGGGACTTTCAGTTATCTCCCTCTAACTGCCACCAATCAAGTCTTTATGCAATAGTAATACAGGATCTGTCATCGTCGCCTAATTTCAGGGGAGTTAAAGTTGTTACTTCATCTGTTCCCATTAAACACCCCAAGTTTGCCATTACCAAGAGTGTGAATTATCTTCCAAATGTCCTCTCAAAGGTGGAAGCTGAAGAAGCTGGTGCTTTTGTAGGAATTTGGTTAGATGATGAAGGTTTTGTGGCAGAGGGGCCTAATATGAATGTGGCCTTTGTCACTAAAGAGAAAGAACTAATAATGCCTCACTTTGACAAAATTTTAAGTGGCTGCACAGCTAAGAGAGTTTTAACCCTTGCCGAGGATTTGTTAAGGGAGGGTAAGCTTAAGGGGATAAGGGTGAAAAATGTGACTGTTGAAGAAGGTAAGAAAGCAGAAGAAATGATGCTTCTTGGCAGTGGAATTCTTGTTTGCCCTGTAGTGCAGTGGGATGAACACGTTATTGGTGATGGTAAGTGCTTTTATTTCTCGCAGCAAAATTTTATACGATTTAGTGTATGTTTGGAGGGAACTTCTATGCAAGTACTTTTAAAAAAAGTAAGAGAGAAAAATGAAATTAGTTTCTCCACAAGTTAAAATTAACTTCTGAATTGTGAATTGTTGATAATAATGATAAATATAGGATTCTACTTTAGAATTGACTCCCGACCTTCCTCTTGAAGGGAATGCCTGTCAAGCTTTCCTTGCCTCATATTTGGTCATGTTGATAGTTTGATCATGCCAATGAATATTCCTTAATGCATTTTTTTCTCTGATTCTCTTGTCTCTACACAAGATTTTATCTCCAAAAGTTTTACATTTGGTTGTTAGTCGGTTAAATTTGAAAATGATCATGGAATATTGTTTGGTCGAGGTCTTTTGACCTGCAATATGTTAAATTGTGAACTGTTGCTAACTTGCATTGTGCGTTCCTTGTCAGTAGAGGGGACCCTTTAATTAGCATTCATTCTCTTGATTTACTGTTCGCTTGGTCCATCAGACACAGTTTCTGTAATCATTTTGAGTAAATGTATGTACCTTCTTATGAGCTGATTCATTGTCATGCATTCATTGTAGGCAAAGAAGGCCCTGTAACACAGGCGCTCTTCAATCTAATTGTTGATGACATGAAATCAGGACCCTCTAGCGTTCGTATACCTGTTCCATATTGACACTACTTTATTTCCTTCCCTACATTTTGTAATGAAGATTCATCATCAGTGGTTGTGATGCCCCAACTCCAACAGGAATGCCTTTTAGTAACTCCATTGCTACGTAGTTTGTAAAGCTTGTAGTGTTGTAAGAATCAGTATATTCCATGGAGCTTAGTTTTCAAGTGTGTTCATGTGTTGTGGTTTCATGAACCGTTCCTTTTGAGACTTGCTTCTCATACCCGTGGCACTTTGAATTTGTTGAAATTTTCAGAAGCACATAAGTTTATCTACAATGTTACAGCTATACTGTTAGTCATGAGCTGTTTGACAAAAAAATCTAATTAAAAGCATTTAGAGTATGTTAATCAACTGAAAGATTTCAATGATTAAATTCAACTGGTGGCAAAATGGCATGCCACTTTTTCCCGCAATTATTGCATCATCATATATTTTTAGTGCAGCTCTTTATAACAGTATAATAACAAAGTTACCTTTTAAAATCCTTGTATATTTAGGATGTTTGTTCTAGAAACGTAATGAAAAGCTTCCAAAATGTTTTATGGAGCGTTTATAAAATCTTCTGGAAAGCTTGTTTGGAAAGCAACTTATTAATCACAGAATAGCTGCATGCTGCGGACTGCGGTGAATGACCCTTTCTTTGGTTGGCATGATTTTTAATCACAGAGGCACTTATGCAAATGATTTCAGAGACTCCTTTACTCGCTAAAGCAGCGTTCACTGCCTTTGCTCAAAAGTTTTGGGTAAAAGAATTTTTAGAGTTCAGTTCTTTTTTCTATTATTCCATTATGTTGAGGTGTTCATAGTGAAGAAAAATTGTGATATATGGTATTAGATTCAACACATTTGAGATTCTTTATTAGTATCATGATCACTTCTCATGTTCGAGATGTAGAAACCTTGCTCCGTTTGTATTCTTTTACACTATTTCAAAAACATTAAAAGAAAACCAATGTGTATGTACAGTAGTTATCAATAATGGCTAGACCATAACATTTATCTCCCGAACTTCAGGTTGTGAGTGGAAACACAAGTATGTTTAAAAGAGTTTTTCAATTATTTCCCTTTTTACATGCTTTACACAGAAGGGGAGTTTTCCAAGACACAGATTTGGTAAACCTCGAACACGATTTTTCTTTGAAAGTTTTGAAATATATTTGAGGTTTAAGTGTTCTATCTTTTTATGCCATAGCCACATTTCATCTTCTCTTGAAATCTAGCAAGTGACCTTTTGTTTACTGAAATCCAAAAGACCAATCTCAGAGACATTTCTTCCATTTGGCAGTGAACACAATATGTCCATCAAATGATGAGACTATGCATGTATCCTTATTTAAGGAAGCTACATAACCACAATGTTGGTCTCATTTCAATCTTGGATTATAAATATGTATAAACCCATTGTTTTAATTAAAAAATTTTAAATTGGGTTAAATGGGCTTCAACTAAAATCATTGATTAAAATCAATTTGACTTTCGATAAGCATTAGATAGTCTACACAAACACTCTACACAAATGAGTCTCATTAGAGGATCTAGTCAGATGAGCTTTATCAAATGTGCCCAATTAAGTATTGATAAACGGTCTAATGGACCATCTAAGTGTTGAATTTTGATGATAAGTGTCCAAATTCATTCATGTTTTTTGAACATTCTAATGTGTTTTGTCCAACTAAAGTATAAACAAGTTCATATATTGTTTATAGTTGATACAATGATAAACGATCTAATGGACCTATGAACGATACTAGAAGTTTGATTTAGTGATTATTTCAGTAATTTTGAGAAGATAGGATTTTGAGCTTAATAAAAAAATAAAGTGTTCTAAAGATTGGATAGCTAAGGTAGTTCATGACAAGTCTAGTGAATCACTAAACCGTCTGATGTGTTGACCACTAGATTGTTAATGTGTGGACCACTTGATTGTCTAGTGTGCTGAACATTAGATTGTGTGACTCTTTAAAGTTTTAATGGACCATCTGCCATGTTGAACCATTTGCAACAAAATATATTACTTTAGACTAAATTAGTAAAAGCCCAAGATAGCAATTGTGAAACAAATTTAGTTATCCAAAAATCCCTACAAGCAAAGAAGGTCACAAACACAAAATACATCCATCACTCCAACAGTCACCACACCATGTTCTACACTATTCACCATCGCTTTTCTATTTTTTTATTTGATAATTCTTTTTTATTGTTTTTTTTCCCTTGGAAGGCCAAACTTTCTAGGTTGATCTTCTTGTGAGTTTAAGTGAATTATGAGGTTCTATGCAATAAGTGTTGTTCTTCAATTTTTGTAAAATAAACTTTAAATCATTTGTTCTTTTTGAATTCTAGTCTCTCTTCTTGTGATTAATTTTAAACATTTGTTTAACTCAATTATGTTATTTAGTTGAAATTCTCATTAACTTTCTTAATTATAACAATAATCACTTATTTTCTTAATTAAAAAAAAGAATAAAATCCTCACATGTTTATACTCGGAGATAAGTGAGGCACTCAATGAATTAAGTAGCACTTGCTTGATTAATTCAAATTTGTCTAGAAATTGAATAGATGATAACCATATGATAATTGTTTTGGTCAAAAGGCAAATTTCTGTTTAACCAGGACAAAATGAGAGAAATGATTCATTTCCTCTTCTTTTGTTCAAAAAAGTTCGATCCCCTAACATTGAAAGTGCCCTTCATATTTATAGAGCTCATTTTTAACTGCTTTGGATTTTTTCTCCCCAAAAGAAGGGGCTTGGCGGTTACATCATTCCACTACCCTAAGAACTAGCACGTTGTGGATATTTAGAGAGTGTTTCCTGAAATTTGGGAGATTTATATGGGCCTTTAGTTGTTTTTAGGGCCCACCCACGAGCCACTTCCACTTGGTTGCTTGGTGTCTGCAAATCTCCTCCTTCGCCACATACTAGCTTAGTCTTTATCCGACCTAATATACTCATCGTCTAACCGAGTATTTCGTTGACTTAGCTACCAGCCTATAAAGGTGATGGATAATCACTAAGTTGTCTGTCTTCCTCTAAAAGACATCCTTGTCCTTTCGCCGAGTTGTATGTGAATCCTCTAGGAGATCTGCTCATGCCTACGTCGAGCTATTAACTTTGTCTACGAGGCTTCTCTAGGAGATCTGCTCGTCCTTACGCCAAGCTACTAGCTTCGTCTGCGAGGCTTGTCCAAGAGTTCTGCTTGTCTCTATGCCGAGCTACTAGCTTCATCTGTGAGGCTTCCTTAGGAGTTTTGTTCATCCCTACGTCGAGCTATTAGCTTCGTCTGCAAGGCTTCCCTTTCCCTGAGATTCACCACGCCATGTTGCCGACGCTGTAGGGTGGGACGATACACAACCCTTCAACCTTGAGCTGACCATCTTGGGATGCGAGAGGTGCATCATAGTCGTCTGAACCCTCACGCTTCCCACGCTTATCATTGTCTTTTACCTACCTTGCCATGCGTGTGATTGTGAACGTTTTGATGGCCACGTGTGCGGCTAAGATTTTCCTAACTTTTGGCTAACGTTTCGTTAACTCTACTTAGCCGACCCCCCCCCCCCCCCTTTTTTCACCCTCGTGGTTGTTCGAAAACTGCTTGCAGTTTGGTTTTCGTTGCTTCTTTACCAGGTACTTCATCATTCACCACATTCACCACATTCACCCTCTTTGCTCTTTCGTTGGATTGGATGTTGTTCTCTTTGATTTCGAGTCATTATTGTGTGTGCGATTTATGCTTTTCTGTCTCTTTACTAAATTTGGCATCTCTGGGTTTTAGTTGCATTTTGCTCATTTCGCTTTTCATCGCTTTTGATGGTTTTAGACCTATGCGTTTTAGGCTGCCTCCTTTAATTGTGTTTCTAGGTTTGCGGGTTTGGGTGTGGTGATTTTAACTTTGCCATTGCAGTATTTTCTGATATCTAGTTTTGTATTTCTTCTAGTTTTCATCTCCCTGGGTTTTGCCCATTTTTAGAACAACCTCATCGGAGTCCGACTTCTAAGTTATTTGAGTGTAGAGTCCCCTTGTGTAAGCAGCCGACGTTGGTTATCGAGTTGTCCCTCCCTTTTCTAACTATGATTGCATACGACCCTTTTTATCTGTGGGCAAAGATGGACCTTAAGCGTGAATATACGGTGCTTGGTACTGAGAAAAATATTAAATTATTCCCAAGGAGACACACCTTATAAAAGAGTGATGAGAATGATGTTGTGGTGGGGACTTGTGAATTAGACGAGCCAGTATGTCAAGATGATTCAGTACCCACGCTTCATATGTTCACTTTTATTTATGTCACTATTTTTGAGAAAATTGGTCTTTGTCTACCGTTCACTACCTTCGAGAAAGCCTTGTTGTCGGTGTTAAATGTATCTCTTACCCAGCTGCATCCTAACAGTCAGACGTTCATCCAAGGTTTCCATATAATATGCTCTCACTTCGACATTATTCCGACTCCTTCTATGTTGCTGTCTTTCTTCTCTTAGCACGGTGAATGGCCGAGGGTTGTTGACTTTATTCTAGTCTTCTTATAAAGGTTTCAAAAGTGTGTTTTTGAAGATAATGGCCCCGAAACACAACCCCACTTTACTTGATGGCTTCCCTTTGTATTGGACCTAAAGGCCTAACCTCCAAAGTCCTCGCCAACTGGAAGATCTTGACCCTTCGAGAAAAGATATTGCCTTATGTTGGAGTAGTTGGGGTTGTGTTTGAGACTTGTCAACTCATAGAGTTCGAGTATTGAGTGGCTAACCTTAAACGTTACATTGGTATTGTTTTGCCACATTGTGTTTTGCCTTTTTCTTTCTCTTATCTATACTTTGCTAGCGTTTTTGCTTTTCTACAAAGAACGCCATGGTGATGTTGCATAAGGAGATTCTCTGACATATGAAACAACAGATGTAGTGCGCGTTATGTGCTCTGATGTAGATTTTTCTTTGTTGAATCATCAAAGATGGTGGTGGACAGGTAGATTGTTGATATTCTTGATGAAGATTAAAATTTAGCTTTGTATTGTATTGCGTCTTTTGTATTTTGTCCTTACTATTTTGTACAACTTGTGATCTATGCCCTAGTTGGCTTCTATGATATTTCGTACTTCGTGCTAGATTTGACTCCTTTTGTTATATTGTAGTGGATACTTCATGCTCTGTGTGTATACTTGACTTCCTACGCTATATTGTAGTGATACTGCTTTGCATTCTTCTTGTTTATTTTTGCCACCTGAATCTTGCAAACTTTGGTGTTGATCTTCCAACTTTCAATTTTAGGGATAAACTCGGAATTTGGGCGACGCACTTAGATTCCCACTTTCAATGTGCTGATGAGGTCAGAATTTGGGCGACATGTTTGGATTCCAGCCTTTAGTATGTTGATGAGGTCAGAATTTGGGCGACGTGCTTAGATTCCAGCCCTCAGTCTGTTGATGAGGTCGAAATCTGGGCGACGTGTTCAGATTCCAGCCCTCAGTTTGCTAATGAGGTGACGCGCTTAGGCTGCTAGCCCTCAATCTGCTAATGAGGTCAGAATCTAGGCAACGCGCTTGAACTCCTTTGTGCTTTGGTGGTGTTGTTCTGCAGTTGTAGTTATGCTTAAACTGTTTTTGTTTTGCCGGTGTCGTCCTGCTTTATCGTTTTTGTTTTGGCAAGTGTCATCCTGCTTTATCGTTTTCGTTTCGACAAGTGTCATCCTACTTTATCGTTTTTGTTTTGGCAGGTGTCATCCTGCTTTCTTCGTTGTTTTTTTGGCATGTATCATCCTGCTTACTTATTTGTTTTTGTTTTAGCAGGTGTCATTATGCTTTATCAATTTTGTTTTGGCAGGTATCGTCCTGCTTACTTTATTATTTTTGTTTTAGCAGGTGGCATCCTGCTTTGTTGTGGACGTGAGTGATGGGATCATAATATTGAAGAAAATGCTAGTAGAATGAGATAGATCCCAATGGGCTAGTGTTATTCTTCATGTAAAGAATGCTTATTCTGGTAGAAAAATATAGAACAAATAAAAGTTTAAGAACATATATGCTCAAATAAGGAAAATAAAACCAAGTGATTAGAGTGATGCGCTTTAGCTGAAATAGAAATGCAAATTGGTTGCGTTCCATGTTCTTAGGATGATGCTACCTTCAAGTGTCTCCTGTTTGTACGCCCCTCCTCCTAGTACCTTCTTCACCCTGTAAGGCCCCACCCATTTTGGGGATAATTTACTTTTGATTTGCCAAAGATGGGCCCTCTTGAACACCAAGTCAGCAGTTTTGAAGGTGCGGTGGATCATCTTTGTGTTTTAACGTGCCCCTACTCTTCTTTTGGTGGCCTCGCTTCTGATTTGGGCCTGATCCCTTATTTCATTTATGGTGTCCAAGTCAGCTCTTCTTCCCTCATTTGCGTGTTTTGGGATGAAATTTGCCATCCTTAATGTGGAGGTGTGGGTTTTTGTGGGGAGCATGACATCTGTGTCATATACCAAAGACTGCCTAGTAGTGTTCATGAGCCGCCAAGCAACATAAGAGGCGTGAGGCCATTTTCTGGGTTTTTCCCAGAAATTGCCAAGCGGTGTTCGTGGGCCGCTATGGAGCACGCGAAACTCTGACTGGTTTCTACGCTTTGTTGAGTTATGTGGAATTTGTGGGTGTTTTACATGTTTCCTTCCCTATTTTGATCGTCTGTTGATACAAATTGTTGAACTTGTCATTGTTTTATTATATCTTGGTAATTTGATGATTGAACAACATGAGGGTTCACTTTAGGAATTGGGGAAAATATTGAAACTTGATGTTTGATGTTTAGATGAGGAATTGATGTAATGCCATGCTGTGTGAATCTAATTAAGCATGTATGACCATTGGAGACATAATAGAATGATTTTTTGTGAAAAATGTATGTGTGGGTTGCTTGCTGGAGATTCTAGAATTCTTGTAGGATAAGAGATTTAATCTCTATATATGCATTTTGAAGCATCGCCTGGTAGCAAGTATCTACGCCAGGCGACGGGCCAGTGCGCAACAACACTTTGAATTGTATTGTGATCGTTGCGAGTTTGGTTTTTGTTGGGGGTTGCTTTGACTCATACATGTGATAGTGGCAGAAAATGGACAAATTAATATTATTGCAACCCTAATGAATGAAATTTGATTGTGTGATGAGGTTCAACTTGAATTGGTTTGAAGTATTGGAATAAAGGAACAAGTGCAGGTGTTGGTTTGAGGAAAGTCATAATTTGCATGAGTTGTATGAAATCCCTGGTTTCTGATTTTGAGTTTCTTATGAGTATGTGGATTCTATGTTCAATTCAAGTGTTGGCTTAGTTCCAAGTCGCGAATGCATGTGTATTGATAATGGAATGATGCAATGTAGAGTATATTGAAGTATAAGAATGTGCATTTTAACTTCTGGATGTATGAGAATTGAACGATTGGATGTTGGGAATTGCCTTAGAGTGCCTAAAACCATAAGTTTCACACTACTAGTATAGCGCCTAATGGTGTAGAGTGAATCGCCAAGCGGTAGCAAGAACTGGGGAAGCCCTAGAATGAGAAGTGCCCGACCACAAGTTCAGACCGTCAGGCAGTCTGCACTGCCATTTCACTTGGTGACGCTTAGGTTGCGTCAGGCGATAGGATAGTGGCAGGGTACGTTTTGCATGGCTTGTTGTGAGGGTCTTTGTTTGGGATATACTTGGATAAATTACGAGCGGGGCGGTTCGTAATGGAGTTGGAAACGCGTGATTAATACGAACAAGGAGGTTCGTATTGGATGTACTCTTGTGTGGGTATAGGAGCGGGGAGGTTTGTATGTTTCGTGCTCAAACTTGAGGCTATTATGAGCGAAGACATTCATAACAGGTGTTCACGCGTGTTGGACTATAAGCGAAGAGGTTCGTAGAGGTTGAGTACGAGCGGGGAGGTTCGTAGAGTTAGATCACAAGCGAGTAGGTTCGTGGAAGCATATGGAATCCCTAAGACCAAGGTTAAGTATGTACTGATCTTATATAGGTCAGGTTGATGATATTGAGGAATTTACACAACTTATGGTGATGGCTTTGGCTTTAAGACATGTTGAGACCCATTTACGAGTGGTGGCTTGTAATGGATTGTAAACACGTGGCAATCACTAGTGGTAGGCTAGTAATGTTGGAAATCTTGTGTGAGCATACGAGTGGGACGCTCGTATTGGCTAGCTCCACTTGATTGTCACTTACGGGTGGTAGGCTGGTGATGTTGGGAATTATGTGTGAGAATACGGATGATGGTTCATATTCGTTAGCTCCACAAGATTTAGCTCAAATCCAAAGAGATATTTGAACAAAACTTGAACTTTGGGCATGAATCATTTGAATTTTGGGCATGAATTGCTTAACACTAGATGATGAAGACATTCTCTACCACACATACCTAAGCTTTAGAATTTTCTTCCTACTTGTCGACTTGAAGTTTTGGTTTATGCTTATCATCTGATTGATCTTTTTTTTGCTTATAAGATAAAATAGAACTTGACCTATTCAAGCTCTACATTTTGTTGTATTTAAGCATTCAATCAAAACATTCAGAGAGTTGGACTTTTGCTCCAACAAATATTATAGTACATATTCAAAATATATTACAACAAATGATTTGAACCAATAAAATAAAAACAAGGCATTCCTATGCCAACCAAGATTTGAACCTGTGCTCTTTCTCATACCAAAGAGAAGCTTATTCCCAACCATTAAGCTACATGCTTAATTTAGATATAATGCACACACCATAAAATTAAAAAGACCATATGATACGCGAGCCATGAGAAAAAATCGTAAATAAATCAATTAAACCATTCATACGTCTAATAATATTGGAACACGTGATCACTACACCAACAAGATCTCTCAGTAAAAACTCTGCACCCTTGAGAACCACAACAAAAATCTTTTCGCATTAAAACACTAGCCACTTTCTAACTTCTCTTGGATAAGTTATGTTTTTCCATGCGTCTTACAGGAAACTTTGATATGTGCAATTTTAAACCTTGCGTAAACACTATTACAACAACACAAATTGAAGCATAAACATCAAAAGCCGCAAATGAAATTTAAAAGCATAAGAAATAAAAGTTTGAAAACATAAAATAGAAGCAAAACTTAAACACACAAAATTCATAAATTGGAAGTAAGACTTTGAATTGAACCATTGTATTTCATTGAAAATTTAGAGATATATGAGATCAAGAAGAGTGTTGAAATTAAAATGGTGAAAGGAAAGTCATTTAGCATAATCACGACTACTTTGTGCTTGTGATTGACAAAGTGAAACTACCTAGAACACTGGAGAAAACCCCAATCTCTAAAGGTCATTTTATGCTCATTAGACAAGAGGAAACCCCTTATAATTCACTTTCTTTACCCTAGCTCTCAACACATGGTTCTTTATCTCGCTCAATCCAGGGCTCCCCTTATCAAAACCTAATTCATACCTTAAAAACCTCAAAAAATAAAATTCAGAAAATACGAAATCCTATTAGTTCATGATTCCTGTGATCAACAGTTCGTACCTCCCTTCATCAGAAGCTAAGCATGGATCAATCTCTTTAGTGAAGCAGTGCATTTTGGAGAGGAAAAGACTGGTCAAAGTTGCATTTGACCCACATGGACTACTTTGGAAAAATAGAAATTGGAGTCAAGGGTTCAACATGCAAATCAACCAATTAATAAGGACTTCCTAGCAAGCTAATTTTATTAAAAAGGGAGTTTTAAAAAAAAGAGAACTAAATGCAACAAAATACTATTCAAATTAACCTTTTTTATCACATTTTTCTGAAAACTCAATTTTTCTAAACATTCAATAAAAAACTAATTAATTAAAGACAAACACATATTTATTTAAACTAAAACTAAATTATTAGAGAGGAAAAATATAGAGAAATAGGATATTAACAAATTAATTCTACAAAACCTACAATATAAAGTGTGCATTTTCTTCTTTTTGGCATAAGTCGCACTATAAGAAAAGCTCTAATAATATCTTCAAAACATATTTTCTTCTTTTCTACTTAAGAAAATAAATGAAACAATATCCCACATAACAATTATATAATAATACCTTGTTTTTTGTGTTTTGATTGTGCGTACTTCTAGAATGAAATCGTTCAATTCAAATCAACAAAATCAAATTTGGATTAGCAACTCAGTAAACTAGAAGCTTTGTGACTTCACTTATTCCTCAAGTGCACAAAAGCACATGTTAGAATGTTCGAATAACATGTGTGAATTCAAACATCAAAGTTACTTATCATTGAAAATTCAATACATAGATGACCATTAGATCATCTAATTAAATTTAGTAGATCAAACCATCTAGAGTTGGATCATTTGATTCTCATTATTTTGTTCTAGTGGAGGTGGGTTTTCTTGTTTTTGTTGTCATCCATGTTGTCCTCCACAATTTCCTCGTCCCCGATTTACTCGTCCTTCACAACCCCGACCTTGTTTAGTACATTGTACAAAAGATAGCGAATGCCACTGATTGGATAAGTTCTTCAATCAAATCTTTAACCTTGATCCATTCCTAAGTAAAATGACCTTGATTTTGGTGGTAGTTGCACCTCTTACTAAGATTTCCTACTCGCGGATTTGGGAAGGGATTTGGAAGGTGGATGACCTCCAAATCGCAGGCTTTTTGCAATATAGTCTCTCGACTGGCATTAAGCATTGTGTATCATATTTTCCATGTCATCGAGTTTTGAAAGCTCGAATGTCCGAAGAATCCTTTAGTCTAGTAGACCCCAATGTTTTTCCTCAAATTTTCCTCTGTGGACATATGACAAGAAGCTCATACTCTGAGTTTATCCATGTTCTCCGGTGGATCATTGATGAGTGAATCCAGGAATGGTCCTGGCTATAGTGCACATATGATAACATGCATAATAATTTATGGGTGTAGTCTAGGACCTTCATTAGATGTGGTCATAAGTTGGTCAATAAACTATCTTAGGGGTTCATGATCCCTTTGAACAACATATTTAAGGCAAATCGACAAGGCTACCACCAACATATGATCAGCAGACCGTGTTGCAAACATAGCACATATCGTGTTGAATGAACGAATGGATTGAGTTTGATGCAGTGCCATTCCAAGGCTTGTCCCTTAAGTGTGGTGGGAACATGCCAACAATGCATTTTTGTGTGTCTAGAAAGGATGTTAACCTACGTGACATAGGACTTGACATGTGCTTCTGGGTTTGAGGTTTTGTCGTACTTCTCAAAATTGATGACAACTCGCTTTGGAATATGGACTCTTTTTATATTTGGGGTGAAGTGCAAACCTTCAATCAGGGCATGCATGGTTGTGTTTAGCTCAACTCAAGGGATAACACGAAAGGAGATATGTTGATAACATACTTTAGAATCCTCGTCCGTTGATGTCGCCTTCCTGTTTGAATCACGCTGATTAACTTTGACTCAGCTCTAGGTTGTACTCAAGATTCACGGTCAACCATTGTGCGTAAGTCGAGCTAGTCACGATTGTCTTCTCTCTGACCATGGGTTGAATGGTGACTCTCAGAAACTCACTCTTGAATTTTAGGTGAGGGGGAAATTTTTTTGTGATTGGACAACTTTCGTTCTCTCCTTTTGCTTGTAGGGAGAAACCTGGTTGTCGCAATTTGTGTGCTCCTTTTTTTGCAATTGGACGGTACGAGCTATTATGGATTCAACCACTCACATCGAATATGGGGATGGGCATCATGTCCTTGATCAATGGATAAAGCATTCTCTATCCAATTTGGCTAACATTTGATTCAAAGCTTGCAACTACTGTTGGTGATGGGTGGGTATATGGTCCAAGCAGGTTTCTAGATCTTTGTCGATCTTTTGTTTTATCTCTTGTATTCCAGCAAGCACTTGTTGGAGATCTTCCTTGCTTTTATTGAGGAGTCTCTTCAAATGGATCTTGATCGTGTTGATGGTTTGTGGATCCATGTCAAGTACTGAAGAAGTAGATGTGTGAGTTTGATCGTGCGTCTACACCATGCACTCGTGATTGTCGAGAAGTATTTCTACTAGGACCCCACAGTGAACGTCAAATGTTCTTATACCATTTAGCCGAGTGGTCTCTGAGGTTGACTAACTTAATTGAAGGCGTGTAATCCAGTTCTAAATTAAAGAGAGAGGAAAATTCACCTATAAAAATTCTCTGACATTCAAGTCAATAAAAGATTTTGAGTGAATATTTTGTTGGTAAAAGTGATAATTGATGGATCATACTTCATGTAATCATGTATATTTATAATTTTTTAGACCTATTAATATCAATATGAAGCATATATTAACATATAAATATTGTCCGTGAATTTCTATCATGTATCACACAAATATTGTTTTATCCCGACGGTTCATCTAGATATATTCAACTGTTGGACATATTTAGGCATGCTAATACACATAATTAATTATAATATTGTGTCGGGTAGCTATATATATATATATATATATATATATATATATATATATATATATATATGTGTGTGTATATTTCACAATTTTTTTAAGATTTCATTTTTTTTTCAATGCTTAAATGGAGAAATTTTATAAGATTCACATTTCAATTTTATAACCAATAACTATCCAATAAAGATACTGCAGCGTTAAACGATTCTTTGCATGTGAGAAAGTTCTCAGAATGTGATCAACAATTCTTTGAATGTGAGACAGTTCTTAGAATGTGAGCAAATATAAAAAGAATAGTTTATATCTGCATGATGTAATGACGTGCACTAGAAAAAATTAGGTATATGTGTCAGGATAGAAATAATTATACGACCCTTTGTTTTTGTCATGTGTAATTTTATAAGTGAAATTATATATATATATATATATA